>Ga0310691_10001633_pt1 | contig 33533 bp, 31 predicted proteins | sample 176DNAGHGlowgp2_FD_203887 | JGI IMG/M metagenome (GOLD analysis project Ga0310691, IMG submission 203887) | Sheep rumen microbial communities from Palmerston North, Manawatu-Wanganui, New Zealand - 1766 DNA GHGlow gp2 (v2) (version 2) | ecosystem: Host-associated > Mammals > Digestive system >... | reverse complement strand
TATGCCAGCCATGTTGAGCAAAGGCTCCGTACATTTAGGAAGGTCACATCCACCAAGAAGTCTTTTTCAATAGTTTATGTAACACCTTTCGGACTTCATAACAATATGTACGCAAGGAAGGTAAATAAACAGATAACAGCAGATGATCTATTCAGAAAAGTGTAAATTGTCTCCGAGTATAATTTCATACTTTATCCAAGTATGAAGGTTAAAGATACTCAAAGGCGCTCATTTTAATGCAGATAGATAAGAATAATTGAAATAAATAGAGTAACCATTCCGATGAATCATTGTTCATGTGAACTTCAACTTGTTTTCGCAGTCGCACAAGATTGCAAAAACTTGCTTAAAATGGAGTCGAACTCAAACCGATTGTTTTCGCATTGTTTTCGCAAAACAAAAATCAGCAACTTGAATTTCTTCTAAGTTGCTGATTTTTCAGTGGACCAGCTAGGGCTTGAACCTAGGACCTCCAGATTATGAGTCTGTTGCTCTAACCAACTGAGCTACAAGTCCAGCGCATCGGGCTTTTTCCGAGAGGAAAGCGGCCTTTGCGGCTGCAAAAGTAAGGATAATTTATGAGGTACGGTGTACAATGCACGGTTTTTTTCGTTTTTTTCATTCATTTTTTACTTTCCACGCTTTCTTTTAATGCTTTTTGAGCCGTCATTCTCACTTTTCACTTTTCACTTTCCATTTTTTATTTCTAAAATGCTTATCTTTGCACCCACAACGCTCCGGCGCTGCATAATATAACGAATAACCCATCAGAACAATGACCCGCACAACCGACATAAAACGGACTGCCATCCTACTCCTTCACTGCCCCGACCAGCCGGGCATCATCTCCGAAGTCACCAAGTTCATCACCGATAACAAGGGTAACATCGTCTATCTCGACCAATATGTCGATCGTGAGGACGGCATGTTCTTCATGCGCATTGAATGGGAGCTGGAGTGCTTCCTCATCCCCAAGGACAAGATCAAGGAGTATCTTTCCACACTCTACGCGCAGCGCTACCAGATGACATTCAACCTGTATTTCTCCGACGAGCGTCCCCGCATGGCCATCTTCGTGAGCAAGATGAGCCACTGCCTCTACGACCTGCTGGCGCGCTACAAGGCTGGCGAGTGGGTTGTCGATATTCCCTGCATCATCAGCAACCACGAGGACCTGCGCTACGTCGCCGAGCAGTTCGATATTCCCTACCACGTGTGGAGCATCAACAAGGACCACTCCAACAAAGCCGAGGTGGAGGCCGCCGAGATGGAGCTGCTGCGCGAGAACCGCATCACGTTCATCGTGCTGGCACGCTATATGCAGATTATCAGCGATGAGATGATTGCCGCCTACCCCCACCACATCATCAACATCCACCACTCCTTCCTGCCCGCCTTCGTGGGCGCCAAGCCCTACCATCAGGCATGGGAGCGTGGCGTGAAGATCATCGGTGCCACCAGCCACTATGTGACTGCCGAGCTCGACGCTGGTCCCATCATCGACCAGGATGTAGCGCGCATCAGCCATAAGGACACCCCCGAGAGCCTCGCCCTCAAAGGCAAAGACCTCGAGAAAATCGTCCTCTCACGCGCCGTCACCAAGCACATCCAGCGCAAGATCCTCACCTACAAAAATAAAACGATTATCTTTAGCTAAAAAGTAATGCCCACCGGTTTGGCGGGCATTTCTTTTTTACATCTTGTTCATCGCCTGCTGGAGGTCGGCGATGATGTCCTCGACATTCTCAAGGCCTACGCTGAGGCGGATGAGATCGGGGGCGACGCCGGCTTCGCGCAGCTGCTCATCGGAGAGCTGACGGTGGGTGTGGCTGGCGGGATGGAGGACACAGGTGCGGGCATCGGCCACGTGGGTCACGATGCTCACGAAGTCCAGGTTATCCATGAACTTAATAGCATCCTCGCGCGTGCCCTTCAGACCGAAGGCGATGACGCCGCAGGAGCCGTTGGGCAGGTACTTCTGCGCCAGGGCGTAGTACTTGTTCGAGGGCAGACCGCAGTAGTTGACCCACGCCACACGCGGGTTCTTCTCCAGCCACTCAGCCACGCGCTGGGCGTTCTCGCAGTGGCGCGGCATACGCAAGTGCAGCGTTTCCAGTCCCAGGTTCAGCAGGAAGCAGTTCTGGGGGGCAGGGATGCTGCCCAGGTCGCGCATCAGCTGCGACACGAGCTTGGTGACATAGGCCTGCTTGCCGAAGGCCTTGGTGTAGGTGAGGCCGTGGTAGCTCTCATCGGGGGTCGTGAGGCCAGGGTATTTGGGGGTTGAGGGTTGAGGGTTTATCGTTGAGGGATCGCCTAAGTGGGTGCAAGTTTCCCAATCGAAATTGCCGCTGTCGATGATGGCACCGCCGACTTGTGTGGCGTGGCCGTCCATGTACTTGGTCGTGGAGTGTGTGACGATATCGCAGCCCCACTCGAAGGGTCGGCAGTTGATGGGCGTGGCGAAGGTGTTATCCACGATGAGGGGCACACCGTGCTTGTGGGCCATCTTGGCGAAGCGCTCGATGTCGAAGACGTTGCCGCCCGGGTTGGAGATGGTCTCGCCGAAGAAGCACTTCGTATTCGGACGGAAGGCGGCCTCGATGCGCGCATCATCCCAATCAGGATCCACGAACGTGCATTCGATGCCCAGCTTCTTCATCGTGACACCGAAGAGGTTATAGGTGCCGCCATAGATGTTGTTCGAGGTGATGAAATGGTCACCAGCCTGGCAGATATTGAAGACAGCGTAGAAGTTGGCAGCCTGACCCGACGAGGTCAGCATGCAGCCCACACCGCCTTCGAGGGCGTTGATCTTAGCGGCCACAGCGTCGTTGGTGGGGTTGGCCAGACGTGTATAGAAATAGCCGGACTCCTCGAGGTCGAAGAGCTTGGCCATCTGCTCGCTGGTGTCGTACTTGAACGTGGTGCTCTGGAAGATTGGCAGCTGCTGCGGCTCACCCTTGGTGGGATGCCAACCGCCATGAATGCAGAGCGTTTCGAGATTCTTTTTCATACTCTTTATTATTATAGGGCTTATAAGGCTTATGGGGCTTATAGGGCCTATAGGGCCTATAGGAAAGCGGAAGCTTCCTGCGAAGCCTCCGCCTTGCCTGTACCCAGAGCCGGGGTCGAACCGGCACGGGTTGCCCCACTGGTGTTTGAGACCAGCGCGTCTACCGATTCCGCCATCTGGGCTTCAAAAGCGGGTGCAAAGGTAGTGCAAGTTGAGAGAACTACCAAATTTTGAAAGAAAAAAATGTGTTTTGTTTTGTCTGTCGATAGAAAATGAGTACCTTCGCGGCGTAAAATGTGAACTTTTCATGGCAAAACTGAATGGCTTGATGAAGGATACCGCCATCTATGGGCTCAGCAGCATCATAGGGCGCTTCCTCAACTATCTCCTCGTACCCCTCTACACCCACTACATGCCCAAGGAGTCGGGCGACTATGGCGTGAGCACCAATATCTATGCCTACACGGCATTGCTGCTGGTGCTGCTGACCTTTGGCATGGAGACGACGCTCTTCCGCTATGCCAACGACAACCCCACCTCTGACAGCAACGGGCATTGGCCGGACACGGTGTTCACGACGGCCTTTGCCACCATCGGCACGCTGACGGCTCTCTTCCTGGCGCTGCTCTTCGGGTTCATCACCCCCATCGCCGGCTATCTGGGCTACGCAGAGCACCACGAGTACCTGCTGATGATGGGGGCCGTGGTGGCGATGGATGCCTTGCAGGCAATCCCTTTCAGCTTTCTGCGTTTCCAGAAGCGCGCCATCAGGTTTGCCTCGCTCAAGCTGCTGTTCATCTTCCTGAACATCGGCCTTAATCTACTCTATTTTGTGGTGCTGGGCAAGACGAGCGTGTTCTATGTCTTCTTCATCAACCTCCTGTGCACGGGCTTCATATCGCTGTGCTTTGTGCCGGAGCTGTTCAAGATCCACTGGCATTTCGACGGTGCCCTGCTCCGCCGCATGCTATCTTACTCATGGCCTATTCTCATCCTCGGCATCGCTGGCATCCTGAACCAGGTGGCCGACAAGATCCTCTTCCCGCTCGTCTATCCCGATGAGGCACAGGCGAATGTGCAGTTGGGTATCTACGGCAGCTGTGTGAAGATAGCGATGATTATGGCGATGATCACGCAGGCGTTCCGCTATGCCTACGAGCCCATCGTCTTCGCCAAAGCCAAGGATGCCGACAGCCGCGAGTACTATGCCGCAGCGATGAAGTACTTCCTGATCTTCACACTTCTGGCCTTCCTCGGCGTGGTCGGCTATATGCCGATACTACAATATATAATAGGTGCCGGCTATCGCGAGGGCCTCGGCGTGGTGCCGATTGTGATGGCGGCTGAAATCATGATGGGCGTGTATTTCAACCTCTCGTTCTGGTACAAGCTCATCGACAAGACCATCTACGGCGCCATCTTCTCCATCGTCGGCTGTGTCGTACTCGTGGCCGTGAACATCCTGTTCATCCCACAATACGGCTACTGGGCGTGCGCCTGGGGTGGCGTGGCAGGCTACGGCACCGCCATGGTGCTGAGCTACATCATCGGTCAGCGGAAGAACCCCATCAACTACCCGATGAAGGATATCTGCATCTACGTGGTGCTCACCGTCGTGCTGTATGCAGCGATGGTGTATATAACAAAGGTAGCACCCGTGTGGGCACAGCTCATCGTCAACACACTCCTCATCTGCCTCTTCGTGGGGTATATCGTCAAGAAGGACTTGCCACTCAGCCACTTACCCGTTGTGGGGAAATACTTCAAACGTCACTAAGCCATTCGCCGCATGCAAAGGAACTATGATGTCATCGTGATAGGAGCCGGCCACGCAGGTTGCGAGGCGGCGCACGCCGCTGCGCGCATTGGCGCGCAGACGCTCCTGATCACCATGGACATGAATAAGATCGCGCAGATGTCCTGCAACCCCGCTGTCGGCGGTATTGCTAAGGGACAGATCGTCAGGGAGATAGACGCTCTCGGAGGTGCCATGGGACGCGTCACCGACGCCACCACCATCCAGTTCCGCATGCTCAACCGCTCCAAGGGCCCCGCGATGTGGAGCCCCCGTGCACAGTGCGACCGCGGCAAGTTCATCTGGGCGTGGCGCGAGGTGCTGGAGAACACCCCCAACCTGCACATCTGGCAGGACCAGGTGCGCAAATTACTTGTGGACTCCTCCCCTCGGGGAGGTCGGGAGGGGGCCGTAGCCACGGGGGTCGAGACCTACTTGGGCATGACCTTCACGGCCAAGAGCATCATCCTCACCGCAGGCACCTTCCTGAACGGTCTGATGCACATCGGGCGTGTGAAGCTGCCTGGCGGTCGCTGTGCCGAACCGCCCTCGTTGGAGCTGGCCGAGAGCATCGCCCAGCACGGCATCCGTGTGGCTCGCATGAAGACGGGCACCCCCGTCCGCATCGATGCCCGCAGCGTCGATTTCTCCCTCATGACCGAGCAGCCAGGAGACACAGAAGGTAGGAGGTTTTCCTTCATGTCTTGCAAAGGCGCTGTGGCGCCTTTGCAAGACATGAAGTGCTTCATCACCTATACCAACGAAGCCGTCCACGAGCGCCTGCGGGCAGGGCTTCCCGACTCGCCCCTATACAATGGCCAGATACAAAGCATAGGCCCCCGCTACTGTCCCAGCATCGAGACCAAGCTGATGACCTTCCCCGACAAGGACCAGCACCAGCTGTTCTTAGAGCCGGAAGGTACCAGCACCAATGAATACTACCTCAACGGCTTCTCATCCTCGCTGCCTATCAACGTACAGATAGAGGCATTGAAGCTGATTCCGGCCTTCCGCAACCTGGAGATCTTCCGTCCGGGCTACGCCATCGAATATGACTTCTTCGACCCCACACAGCTCCACCACTCGCTGGAGTCACGCGTCATCAGCGGCCTCTATCTGGCCGGACAGGTCAACGGCACCACGGGCTACGAAGAAGCTGCCGGACAGGGGCTCGTGGCAGGCATCAACGCCGCCCGTCATTGCACGGGCCAGGAGCCGTTGGTGCTGAAGCGCGACGAAGCGTATATCGGTGTGCTCATCGACGACCTCGTCTGCAAGGGTGTAGATGAGCCCTACCGTATGTTCACCAGCCGTGCGGAATACCGCATCCTGCTGCGCCAGGACAACGCCGACGCCCGCCTCACGGAACTCGGACATCGCATGGGTGTCGCCACCACAGAACGTCTGCAGCATTACCAGAAGAAGCACGAAGAGGTGGAGCGCATCATCCGCTTTGCCGAGGACGAATCCATCAAGATGAATGAGATTAACGCCCTTCTGGAGCAGAACGGCACCGCCCCTCTGACGCGCGGCTGCAAGCTGATGGATCTGCTGGGACGCCCGCAGCTGACCTTCGACAACCTCTCCCCTGCCCTACCCCGCCTGCAAGCGTTCATGGACACCCTCCACGACCGCCGCGAGGAGATCATCGAAGAGGCCGAAATCGAGATCAAATACAAGGGCTATATCCAACGCGAGATGGAACAGGCTGAGAAGATGCACCGCCTGGAGAACATCCGCATCCGCGGTCGCTTCGACTACGACACGCTCCAATCCATCTCCACCGAAGGGCGCCAGAAGCTGGTCAAGCACGACCCAGAGACACTGGCGCAGGCCTCGCGCATCCCCGGCGTCTCGCCCTCGGACATCAATGTCCTGCTGGTGCTGCTCGGACGATAAACAACGTCTTTTGTTCCACGTGAAACATGCGTCAACTATTCAACTACAAACCAATTAAACAATAAGCAATGAACCAACAACTCATCCTCGACAACCTTCGTTGTATTCCTGATTTCCCCAAGAAAGGAATTAACTTCCGCGATGTGACAACCCTGTATAAGAGTGCCGAGTGCATGCAAGAAATGACCGATGCCCTGTACGAGTTGTACAAAGATAAAGGTATCACCAAAATTGTGGGTATCGAAAGTCGCGGCTTTGTAATGGCGTCGGCACTGGCCGTTCGTCTGGGGGCTGGTGTGGTGCTCGCCCGCAAGCCTGGAAAGCTGCCCGCCACCGTCATCAAAGAGTCTTTCTCGAAGGAATATGGTGTAGATACCGTAGAGATGCATATCGATGCCATCGATGAGAACGACGTCGTTCTCATCCACGACGATCTCCTCGCTACTGGCGGCACCGCAATGGCCACCTACAAACTCGTACAGCACTTCCACCCCAAGAAGACATACATCAACTTCATCATCGAGATCACCGATGAAGGTCTGCATGGCCGCGATGTATTTAAGGGCATCGACCTCACCACACTCGTCACTATTTAGAATGAACAAGGAAGAGGACCGACAGCGCATCGAACGCCTGAAGGCTATCGTACTGAACATGCCCGAGAAGCCCGGTAGCTATCAGTACCATGACGAACATGGTACGATTATCTATGTGGGCAAGGCCAAGAACCTCAAGGCGCGCTGTTCAACCTACTTCCATACTGAGGTGGATCGTTTCAAGACGAAAGTGCTGGTGAGCAAGATTCATGATATCACCTACACCATCGTCAAGACGGAAGCGGAAGCGCTCCTTCTCGAGAACCAACTCATCAAACAATTCCAGCCACGCTATAACGTGCTGTTGAAGGATGGCAAGACCTATCCAAGCATTGCTGTCACGAAGGAATATCTGCCTCGTATCTTCAAAACACGCCGAATAGACCGCAGGGGAGCCATGTATTTCGGCCCCTACAGTCATATTCCCACTATCAACGGTCTGCTGGAACTATTCAAGAACCTCTACCCTATTCGCCGTTGTCACCAACCGATGAGCAAAGAAGGGGTGGAATCGGGGAAATATAAACTCTGCCTCGAATACCACATGAAAAACTGCCTGGGGCCGTGCGTAGGCTACCAGAGTCATGAAGAATACATGCAATTCATCGATGCTGCCGTGCGAATTTTGAAAGGAGACACCGCAGCCTTACGTCGTGAGATGATGGCCGAGATGCAACGGCTGGCAACAGAGATGAAATTCGAAGAAGCACAGGTAGTGAAGAAACGCTACGACCTCATCACGGCACACCAGGAAAGGAGCCAAGTCATCCTACCCACAGGGCACAATATCGACGTATTCACCATCGAAAACGACGAACGCATCGCCTACATCAACTACCTGCACGTCGTAGAAGGTGCGATTAACCAGGCCTTCACCTTTGAATATAAGAAAAAGCTGGACGAGACGAAAGAAGAACTTCTCGTGCGCGGTATCATGGATATGCGCGACCGTTGGGGCTCGACAGCGAAAGAAATCGTGCTGCCGTTCCACGTGGAACTTCCATTGGAGAATATCGAGATAACAATCCCCGTTCGAGGTGATAAAAAGCAGCTTTTAGCGCTATCGGAGCTCAACGTGAAGCAATACAAAGTTGATAGCCTGAAACAGCAGGACAAACTGAATCCCGAGCAGAAAGCGGTGCGTCTAATGAAGGAGATACAGGATCACCTGAAGCTCCCTACCCTACCCTATCAAATCGAATGTTTCGATAACTCCAATATATCGGGTTCTGATGCGGTGGCGGCTTGCGTGGTCTTCAAGAAGTGCAAACCCAGCAAAGCGGACTATCGAAAGTACAATATCAAGACGGTAGTAGGTCCCGATGACTACGCCTCAATGCAGGAGGTAGTACGGCGTCGCTACAGCCGCATGGTGGACGAGGGCACTCCCCTACCCGACCTCATCATCACTGACGGTGGAATCGGACAAATGAATGTGGTTCGAGCGGTGGTTGAGGGGGAACTGGGACTCCAGATTCCCATCGCGGGATTGGCGAAAGACGACAAGCATCGCACGCATGAACTACTCTATGGCAACCCTCCGATGACGGTGGCACTGAAACAAGACAGCGCCCTGTTCCGTCTGCTCACACAGATCCAGGACGAGGTACACCGCTTCGCCATCACCTTCCACCGCGACAAGCGCAGCAAGAGTCAGCTACGCTCAGAACTGGACACCATCCCGGGCATTGGTCCCAAGACCAAACAAGCCCTCCTGAAAGCCTTCAAGAGTGTGAAACGCATCAAGGAAGCCAGCCTCGAAGACCTGGCGAACATCATCGGTGAAGCCAAAGCAAAGACAATGAAACTGCACTTAAACAAAGAACTTAAATGATATTTATACGCAACATAAATCTAACATTAATCTGAACATAAATCATGTTTTAATCCGAACAAAAATCTAACGTAAATCAGAACATAAATCTCTATAAAGCTGCACTAAAGAAAAATATTTAGGTTTAGATTTTATGAAGATTTAAGTTCAAAAAAACTACATGATGATTTAGGTGTTATGAGAATAGTCATTCAGCGCGCCAAGGGCGCAAGTGTCACGATTGATGGGAACATAACTGCTGAATTCGGCGGTTTAGGGTATGTCATTCTGCTCGGCATTGAGGCCGCAGACACGCTCGAAGATGTCAATTGGCTGGTCAGAAAGGTGGCTGCCCTGCGCGTCTTCGACGACGAAAACGGTGTCATGAACCGTAGCATCATGGACATTCAAGGCGAGCATGAAGGTGCCGACGGGAACATCATCGTTGTCAGCCAGTTCACGCTCTTCGCCTCGTACAAGAAAGGTAACCGCCCCTCATGGCTTCGGGCTGCGACGCACGACATCAGCATCCCCCTCTACGAGGCGTTCCTCCAGCGACTGAGCGCAACCATCGGCCGTCCCGTAGGACACGGTGAATTCGGCGCAGACATGAAGGTCGCCCTGACCAACGACGGGCCAGTGACGATTATGATGGATACAAAGAATAAAGAGTAGAAGACCCTCCCCCCTGCCCCTCCCTTGTAGGGAGGGGAGTAATTACATGATAAGAATAGATTAAATACGATAAAAATCAATATATTAACCATTAAATGAAAGAGTAATATGGCAAATGTAACAGCTCCCTCCCTACAAGGGAGGGCGGGGGGTGAGTCTCCCAACAAGTACGAACAAGCATTGGCGCAGTACAACTGCAACATCAGCGACGAAGAAGTGGCAGCAGCCGTGAAGCGTATCATCGAGACGAAAGTGCCTGAGAATGATACCGTTGAAGTGAAGAAATTCCTCATGGGCAGCGTAGAACTGACAACGCTGAAGACCACCGACAGCGAGGAAAGCGTGCTAGCCTTCACGGAGAAAGTCAACCAATTCTACCACGCCTACCCCGACCTGCCGCACGTGGCCACCATCTGTGTTTACCCCTGTTTCGCCGAGATTGTCTCTCAGAGCCTCGAAGTAGATGGCGTTGAGATAGCGTGCGTCAGTGGTAGTTTTCCGAGCTCACAGGCCGTTTTAGAGGTTAAAGTGGCTGAGACAGCGCTGGCTCTCAGAGACGGTGCTACTGAGATAGATATCGTCATGAGCGTGGGCAAATACCTGAGCGGCGACTACGAGACCGTCTGCGATGAAATCGGCGAATTGAAATGTGTCTGCGGCGACAAAAAGATGAAGGTGATTCTCGAGAGCGGTCTCCTACCCTCTTGCGCCGACATCAAGCGTGCCAGCCTCCTGGCGATGTACGCGGGTGCCGATTACATCAAGACATCCACGGGCAAGGAGAAGCCCGCCGCCACACCCGAGGCAGCCTACGTGATGTGCCAGGCCATCAAGGAGTACTACGAGAAGACCGGCATCCAGATCGGCTTCAAACCCGCCGGCGGTCTGAACACCGTTCACGATGCCCTCGTCTATTACACCATCGTGAAGGAAGTCCTCGGCGAGAAATGGTTGACGAACCAATGGCTCCGTCTCGGCACCTCCCGCCTCGCCAACCTCCTCCTCTCGGAAGTCGTCGGCAAGGAAACGAAATTCTTTTGAAGAGGAACGTAAATAACGATAAAATGGGAGATTTAAGGACTGAAAGGGAACTTAAATCTCCCATTTATCGGAACTTAAATCTTTCATAGAAAGAGAATATAAAGGAACTTAAATCTTACGTAAATCGGGACTTAAATCTTTCATAGAAGGAAAATATAAGGAACTTAAATCTTACGTAAATCGGGACTTAAATATATAGAATAATATGACGGACTATGATAAGATGTATGCCATTGTAGGGATTGCCATGCAAGTCTATAATGAATTGGGATATGGGTTGGCCGAACCCATTTACCAAGAATGTATGTCTATCGTCTGTACCGAAGAAGGTATTCAGTGGGAACGGGAGAAACCATTGGAGATGTATTTCCATGGTCAACAATTAAAGAAGAAGTATATAGCCGACTTCGTTTGTTTCGGAGATCTTATTGTAGAGTTCAAAGCTGTTGCTAACATTACCAATGAGCATCGCGCCCAACTTTTCAATTACCTTCGCATCACACAAAGCACAGCTGGTGTGCTCCTGAATTTTGGGAACCCTACCCGACTCATCTCCGAGCGCTACGTATATGATGACACCACCGACACCTTCATCTTCGTCAAATAGAAATTTAAGTTCAGATTTAAGTAAGATTTATGTTCGATAACAACAGAACATAAATTTTTAATCTAAATATTTTAGTTCAGATTTAAGTAAGATTTAAGTTCCAGAACATCGACCCTCATTTAAGTTCCTTTCCCTTCTGAGAGCTCGAAATTTACGCCCTCGTGCTGAGATTTAGATTCTACGCGATTCTCAGAGGCATAAAAAGAAGCCCAAGGTGCTTAATATTAGCTCTTTGGGCTTCAAAATTTCTGTTAGCAAAGGACGAGCAACGAGAAACCAATTGTAAAACTTTGCTAAAAATCAGCAGAATCAGCCATCAAGAGGAAGATTTCTCCTGATTCCGTCATTCATGAGAGCGATTTGTCTTCTATGCCGCCTGACGAGGGATGAGGACATAGCTGGTGCCGCGATGATGGCGATGCTGTTCGAAACTACGCTTGCGCATCGCAACCCCTACCCTCACCTTCACCGAGGTGCTGGACACCACGTGAGGATAAAGCATGGTGATGAGCTCCATGATCTCGGCCATGCTGTACTCACGACCCGTCTCGTTGACCTTGGGCTTCCGGAAGCAAGCCTGCACGATGTCGTCGATCTCCATGACATGCTCGAACTGTGCATTGTCGAGCTGAATTTGTCGCGTCTCCTCAGGTTCGAACCAATAGCGCATCTCACGCTCACAGACTTCCTCCACGACCTGCGCATACAACTGGTCGTAATCGATGGGTGTCTGATTGTCGATGATGCTTCCAGACGTCAGGCGGATGCAGAGGTAGCGACGCGAGCCCGTGGGGTCGTTCAGCGGACGAGGGTTGTTGGTGGTCGCCAGGAACGAGGCATAGCGATGGCGCAACACCTGCGCTCCCTTGAGGATCGGACGCGCATTCACCGTGCTGCGCGAGATGGACTGCTTCAGCGATGCCTGCTGACTGGTGGTGTACTGGTCGAACTCGTCGAGCACCACTATCATATTGTTAGTCAGCGCCATATCCTTGTCGAACTTGTTCGATAGGTTGATGCGATCCAGGAAATACTCCTGTAGCGCAGGAGGCAGCAGACGGCGACAGAACACCGTTTTGCCACAGCCCTGATCGCCGATGAGCGTAGGCACGCTGTCGTTGCCGTGCAACTGATCCTTCTTCAGCCAGTGAGCCACCGCCGAGCGCAGCCAGATGGTGCAGCGGTAGATGTTCTCGCTGCTGATGCCCGGCAGACGCCCGAAGAGTTCCGCCACGCGGTTGTGACCATCCCAGCGGGGTAGGGTAGTGAGGTACTCGCGAACGGGGTCATACTCAGGCACTTCCTCGGAGTGCAGGAGCATCGTGAGCATGCTCTTCAGCCCTTTCATCTTACCCAACTCCGTGAGAGCGGCAAGGACGATGGAATTCTCAGTCTCGTACGTCAGCTGGCGGAACGCCGACTCGCTGCCGTCGCGCAAACGAAACTCCAGACGACCAGCCACCACATTGTTGCGCAGCTCGTAACGGGCATTCAGGAACTCCTTCAGCGCCAGCACTTCGTCAGCATCGCCCGCATCCTGAGGCCCGTTGTCGTCATCGGTCTCAACGTCCGCTTTTTCGTCGTCGTCCTTCGCTTCTTCGACGTTCTCGATGACATTGTTAATACTCTGGTTTTCAGTAGTCTCTGTGGTCTCAGGGAGACCTGTGAGGTCGCTTAACTCCACGCCCTCAGCAACATTCTTTTCAAATGTCTCTTTCATGATATAATAAGGTATTAAGGTTATGTCAGGCACTATTGCCTAACTGGTTGCAAAGGTACAAATAATTTTTGATATACGCAATACTTTTTCTCAAAATCTCGAGGTTAAATTTCCACCTAATGTCACCTTTAACACTCCAGCAATTTTCATGCCAAATCGACGCTTCCTTGTGGCATGAAAGACGCGTCCTTATCGCTTGAACGACGCGTCGTAATTGCCGGAGGAACGCGTCGTGTTTTACTGTTCCATGCATGGAACTCGTCAGAAGACCGTGGTCTTCCGCCCGTAAGACCGCGGTCCTCCTGTCAACACACCGTGGTCCTCCAGTCAACGCACCGCACTGCTCAGCCCGATGCACTGCGGTCCTCAGCCCATCACGCCGCACTGCTCTCGCTTTTCCCACGCATGAGAAAAACTCAACACCCCGGCCAGCCTTCGCAGAGACAAAAAAACAGGAAATCATCGAAAACCCTACACCTCGCGCAAAATCGCCATAACAACCTCTTTATGAACCACTTGTCGCGCGATCACCCCTACGCAACCTCGCGCAACCTCACGCAACCCTACACGCATCCAGCCTATCAAGCGCCTCAGCACATACGCATATTCAAGTTTCGGGAGTCGCTATTATTTCTTTAACCGCAAAGGACGCAAAGTTTTTAAGGTTGCATGTCCTCGGGTAGCTTGAGCCATTGCGCTTCGCGAGACCGCAGAGCCAAACAAACGTGCTTCGCACAAGGTTTTGTTCTAGGCAAAGAACGCAAAGAACATGTCCTCTACTTTCTCTGCGCAGCCTTTGCGTCCTTTGCCCTTTGAAACCTGCAAAGCGTTTCAAAGGTTCTGCGGTCTTCCGATAGGCACAGGACTGACTTTGAGACCTTTAAAATCTTTGAGTCTTTGCGCCTTTGCGGTTAAAAGAAAAGGACAGTTAACTCCCATTTCTTCTACCATTTTTACTCCCGATAGTTAAGTACGCTTACTGACTGTGCGCGACCTTGCGTGAGGTTGCGCGAGGTTGCGTAGGGTTAAGCGCGCCATAACTGTTTGTTTAACAACCATATACAACCATTTTGCGCGAGGTGTGACCTTTTCGCCTATTTCGTTGATTTTTGGCAATGAGCAATCAGCCTCATCGACACCCAAAACACCTGAAATAAGAGGGTAGGGGAGAAAAAACGCCCAATCTTTTGGCGCGTTCAAGAAACTTTTGCTACCTTTGCGGCAGAAAAATGCATATATCATGACCACAACCCTCAACATTCCGGTTAACATGCCTTCTACCTATGGCGTAGAACGGATTACACGTCAGCTTACTGAGTATGCCAAACTTCTCATTGCTCAAGAAGCACAGGAGTCTGTGATAGGTGAACGTATAGCACTTACGACAGAGATGCTTATGGCTGCACAGAAGGCCGAAGAAGAATTCAAGGCCGGAAAATGCACTGATATGCAATCTTTTGAGAAGAGATTCCAGAAATGGCTATGAACATTCTGTTTAGCTCTCAGTTTTTGGAGAGCTTGGAATCCATTCTCGAGTTTTATGATGTTCGTAATGGCAACGACACCTACAGCAGAAAACTCCTACAAAACTTTCACCATCAGATAAACCTGCTGGCCACAATGCCCGACATCGGCCGGCAAACCGACCATCCACATATTAGAATTCTCTTTGTGGACGACTATGGCATTGAATATGAACAGATAGACAATAGCGTCCTTATCATTGATATTTATTCATGCTTAACCAATCCTGCGTTACGCAAATACAGAAAAAAATAAGCCTTTCTGCATTTTTGAACCCTTAAATCAATATTTTTCTTTGATTTTCTTGCGCGTTGGAAAATAATGCGTACATTTGCAGCGGGGTTTACAATTAAATAAAAACGACATACTTATGGACGAACAGAAGAAAAAGAATGAAGAACTACAAACCAGACGTGAGTTCTTCAAGAAAGCAGCAAAGAAAGTGCTTCCTATGTTAGGTGCAGTAGTGGTAGGGCCTTCCATCATTGCCACCGCTTTTACTTCCTGTGATAAATGTGATGGGTGTGAGGCTTCTTGTAGTGATGATTGCGAGGGTGGATGCTACTATGCCTGTGATGCTTCTTGTGCAAATGACTGCTATACTGGATGTAGCAGCTCATGTACAAGTTCTTCTTCAGGATCTTCTTCTTGTTCATATTGTTCCAATACCTGTAAGGGCGATTGCGAAGGTACATCTACAAGTTCGACAACTTGCACAGGATCTAGTTGCTCTTCAACTTGCTCAGGTGGTTGTTCTGGCAGTTGCTCTGGCGGCTGCTCAGGTTCGGCTAAAAGCTCATGTTCAGGTTGTGCCACGACCTGTAGTACATTGTGTGGAGGTTCTTGCCATTATTCTTGTGGTGGTGCTTGTTATACGAGCTGTACAGGAACTTGCAAATCTACCAATAAATCCGGAGGATGTAGTGGAACATGTTATGGATCCTGTTCAACTTCATGCGCCACGACCTGTAGGACGTATTGCTATTCTACGTGTAAAAACGTTGGACGTGCCTATTCTTAAAAATTGGTATGATTAACATAAAGGAGAACTCTGACAGTTGGCAATCAGGTAGTTCGAAGAGCATCACGTTTATTGTGACCAAAGACTGCCAGTTGGCATGTAAGTATTGCTATTTAGTTGGAAAGAATACCAAAGAGCGAATGTCATGGGAGGTGGCAAAGGAAGCCATTGACTATATACTTGACAGGGAAAACGAGTTTAGGGAAGAGTCTGTAATTTGGGATTTTATCGGTGGAGAGCCATTCCTTGAAATAGACCTGATAGACAAGATCTGCGACTATTTGAAGACAGAGATGTTTCGCAGGAATCATCATTGGTTTAATTCTTATAGGTTTTCGTTCTCCACCAATGGTATTAATTATCATACATCGAAAGTGCAGCGGTTTATAGAAAAGAACCGGTCGCACTTAAGTATCGGTATCACTATTGACGGTACAAAACAGAAGCATGACCTCAACCGCATCTGGAAAACGGCAGATATGGAACAAGGGAATATGCCCAAGCCAGAAGAGGAGAAAGGTAGCTACGAAGATGTGGTGAAAAATATTCCGCTGTGGTTGGAACAGTTCCCGAATGCCGCCACGAAGGTAACAATTGCTTCGGCAGATATACCATATATCAAGGATAGTGTGTTGCATCTCTATGCACTGGGTATCAAAGAGGTAAACATCAACTGCGTGTTTGAGGACGTATGGAAAGAGGGCGATGATGTACTTTTCGAGGAGCAGCTGACAGAACTTGCTGATGCCATCATCGACCAGGATCTTTACCTCGACCATGCTTGCTCGTTTTACCAGGAAAACATTGGCAAACCTCTGGATCCCGAACGTGACAACGAAAATTGGTGTGGCGCAGGGCAAATGCTAGCAATTGACGCTGCGGGCAATTTCTATCCTTGTACACGTTTTGCCGCCTATTCGCTTAGGAGCAAGCCCGCATGGATTATCGGCAACGTGAAAGACGGTATCGATCAGAATAAGTTACGCCCTTTCTTAATGCTCGACCGCATCACACAGTCGAAACAAGAATGTATAGACTGTGAGGTGTCTAGTGGATGCGCATGGTGTCAGGGCGAGAACTATGATGCGGCAGACAGTCATACTATCTATCAACGTGCAACAGCCATCTGCAAGATGCATAAGGCTCGCGTTCGTGCCAATAACTATTATTGGAACAAACTTTTCCGCAAGTTAGAATTGATGGATCAGCAAGATGTATATGATAATCTGAAATCTAAAGTGACAGAGCCTGTATGCTGACACACCTTATTATACTACTAGATGACACCTGTGTGTCGTATTGCCATTACAACGTACCACACGTTGATCATAGACTGATTAGTCTTGATGACTTGAAGGCTGGTATTGTATGGGCAATGAAAGAGAATGTGAATATCCAGTTTGTTTATCCAGACTACAAATTGCCAGACGAATATAATCAAGCAATAGCAAGCATTGACCATACGAAGATAAAGCCTGTCAAGCAGGGGCAAGATGCCGATGTTGTAGTACTAACAGATTGGAAGGTTTCTGCGGTTGATGATCTTCATCATACAACATGCATCGTTCATGCAAGCAGGAACGATTTGTCTAGCCATCTGACAACTTTAAAAGAAATTTTAAGCCAAGTAGCAAGATTGAATATTGTGCTGACTGATGTGGCTGATTTTACTGATGCAGATATTGATGACTATAAATTGCTGCTCAGTAAGTTGTCTGATATTGTAGAAGAACAACTAAAGTTGGGCAAGAATGTCCAGATGAATCTCTTGACTGACAGGCTGATGCTCGACGAGATGAATAATTGTAATGCTGGGGTAAGTAATGTGACATTAGCTCCTGATGGTAGGTTCTATTTGTGTCCAGCTTTCTATTATGACAAGTCGAAAGGGCACATCGGTGGCTTACGGCAAGGGTTGAACATTAAGAACCCACAACTGCTACAGCTAGACCATGCCCCGATATGTCGCAAATGCGATGCTTGGCAATGCAGACGTTGCGTATGGTTAAACGAACAGCTAACGTTGGACTGTAATACACCTTCACATCAGCAATGTGTGATGGCACACTTGGAGCGCAATGCCTCGCGGGATCTGTTAGTACGTTTGGAAGAAGAAGGATTCCGATATGGAAGTACCCATCGAATAGAAGAAATGAAAGAGTTAGATCCTTTTAATACTTACAAACAATGGAAATAAGAAAAGTTGTGGGGCAGGTTACCCCTGAAGAGAAAGCTGAAATACAAGCCCTCTTTGAACGCAAGAACGGTTTAGCTGAACTTGCCAAGATTGTAAGTGCAGATAATAATGATTTGTACGAGAAACTAGTAAAGGACATGGGTGAGACAGGGGCCAAATTCCAACAGTGGTGGGACAGCAAAGCCCAACAGTATGGATGGGAAAGTCACCCGAAAGGAAACTGGGAAATCAATTTCCAAAATGGTGAGATTACCTTGGTCGTAAAAGAAGCATAATGGCTACACAACTGCCATAAATGCTTTTCAATTCGGTCCCGTTCCTGCTGTTTTTTCCTGTGGTGTGCGCGCTGTACTATTGCATTCCTGCGGCGCTACTGCGGGCGAGGAATCTGTTGCTGCTCGCGGCCAGCTACTATTTCTACATGAACTGGGAACCGGCGTATGCGCTGCTGTTGTTGACGAGCACGGTGGTGACGTACGTCGCGGCACGTGGCATAGCACATTATGCTGACGGGGGAAGGCGGAAGGTGTGTCTGGTGGCGAGCCTTGTGCTGAATCTGGCTATCCTTTTTTTGTTCAAATATTACAATTTCCTCGCCTCGAACATGGAGGCTGCGCTCCAATATTGCGGGCTTGCCATCCACTTTCCGGTCTCCAAGTTGCTGCTGCCCGTAGGTATCTCGTTTTACACCTTTCAGGCGCTCGGTTATACCATCGATGTTTATCGAGGTAGTACGCGGGTGGAGCGCGATTTCTGGACATATGCCCTTTTCGTGTCATTCTTCCCGCAGTTGGTGGCTGGCCCTATCGAACGTTCTAACAATCTGCTGCCGCAATTCAAGTGTTTGCGCGCCTTTGACTATGAGAGAGCCATGCGGGGAGTGCGCATGATGGTGTGGGGTTACTTCCTGAAGCTTGTGCTGGCCGACCGCTGCGGCACCTATGTAGATGCCGTTTTCAACAGTCTTGACATGCACTATGGCGGTAGCTATCTCATTGCTTCACTGCTGTTTCCCTTCCAAATCTATGGCGACTTCGCGGGTTACTCGCTCATCGCTATCGGTACAACGCGCATCTTTGGGAAAAAGGTGCGAGGCTCTTCTCCCAGCGCTTTGCACACGATTTAAAAAACATCTTATTAAAAAATGAATAGGGAAAAACTGTGGAATGCGAACTATGTGAAGATATGGTTGGTGAACTTTATGGTTCACTTCTCTTTCACGCTGATTGTGCCGCTGTTGCCGTTGTACCTCTACGAGACCTTCGGTGCCACGAAGGACACGATCGGTCTTGTGCTGGCAGGGTACTCTGTGATGGCATTGCTGGTGCGTCCTTTCAGCGGGTTTATCGTGGATAGCTTCCCTCGCAAGGCTGTGCTGCTGGTGTGCATCTTCCTTTTCTTTGCGCTCTTTGCGGGGTATATCGTGGCAGGTAGCATCACGATGTTTGCCCTGTTCCGGACGTTGCACGGCGCGCCTTTTGGTGCTACGACGGTGGCGGCGAGTACGGTGGCGATAGACGTGCTGCCGTCGTCGCGCCGCACAGAGGGTATAGGGTATTATGGTCTGAGCAACAACCTGGCCACGGTGATAGGTCCTGTGCTGGCGATTTACGTCCTGCAGGCCTTTGGGGGCAATTTCGATGCGCTGTTCTGGCTCTCGATGCTGTTCTCGCTGCTGGGCATCCTGCTGGTGGCCTCCATCCACATCCCTGCTCGCGACTATGTGCAGGGCAAGCGGGTGCTGTCGCTGGACCGTTTCTTCCTCGTGAAGGGATGGCGCGAAGCGGTCAGCATGGTTTGTCTGGCCTTCAGCTACGGTGTGGTGTCCACCTATGTGGCCATCTATGGCAAGCAGCAGTTAGGCATTACGGAGGGCACCGGTCTCTTCTTCTCACTGCTGGCTGTAGGCCTGATGCTCTCGCGCCTGACGGGAGCTCCGTTTTTACGCAGAAACCTCGTGACGCGCAATGCGTCGTTGGGCATGACGGTGTCGGTGTGCGGTTACCTGCTCTTTGCCCTGGTGCCCTCGACACCAGCCTACTATGCCTCTGCCTTCATCATTGGTCTTGGCAACGGCCACATGTGGCCCGCCTTCCAGACGATGTTCATCAATCTGGCAGAGAACAACCAGCGCGGAACGGCCAACTCATCGATACTGACGGCATGGGATGCCGGCGTGGGGCTTGGCATCCTCTGTGGCGGCTTTGTGGCGGAGCATACCAGTTATGGCGGCGCCTTCCTCTGTGCCGTCGTCGTAAACGTTATCGGTGTGGCCTACTATTTCCTGAAGGTGAGGCAGCATTTCGAGGCAAACAAATTGAGATAGAACAATATAACACCATACAGATATGAAAGATTTACGAACGATTTTGATCATCCTGGCGCTGGCGTGCCTCACACCCCGTCTGGCCGCACAGGTGCAGGATGCAGAGCCTGTCGATGAGGAGTTGCTCCTTGACACAGTGGACGCGCTGTCCGAGGACACGACATTCTTTTATGAGGGTGAGGACACCACAGAGGTGGTCATGTCCGACGCTGATTTCAATGATTTGATCGAGGAATGGACCTCCGACGACAGCATCCTGCCGCAGTGGCTGAGGAAACTGTTCGACGGAGGGTGGGGGATTGTCGCCTTGTTGTTGGTGCTGGTAATCTTCCTTTTCCTCTTCATCCTGCTCCTCGCCTTCTGCACGGCACCCATCTGGATTCCGGTGCTCATCATCGTGCTGTTGCTGCGCAAGAGCCGCAAGAAGGAACGCCCCACTAAGAGCGACACCGGGCAAAGCAACGACAAGCAGAACCAGCAGCAGTCCACGGACAATTACAATAAGAGCGAGAACTGATACCCGCTACTGTTGGGTAATGCGGAAAGCGGTGAGACGGGTGTGGCTCCAGGTAGTGCGAAAGGCAAACCAGCCGTGGAGTAGGGGAGAGGGGTCCTGGTAATCCACCAGCAGCTCATCATCGATGAAGTAGCGTGTGCGCCCGTTGGCGGAGACTTCTATGCGGACGCTGTACCAGTGGTTGGGGCGCAGGAGGTGGGCGCTATCGGTATATTCTTTCAGGATGGCCGGGCGACGGGATGGGTCTGTCACGGCGAGCGAGTCGCCATCGTAGCGACGGAAGCGGGTAGTGGTGTTGTGGTTGCCACCATAGCCGAGATAGTAGCATTGGAGGCGGTAGTAGTCGAGGAAGGCCCCACCCCCGACCCCTCCCCTGTTAGGGAGGGGAGCATTAGGAGAGAGGGGAGAAGAGGCCATCCAGAAACAATTCAAATCGGAGAGGCGATCACAGGGGCCGCCAGCGACCACGACACAAGCACGATAGGAAATTGTGCAGGGAGCCGTCAGGGGTTGACTCCACCAGAGGGAGAGGCCCTGGGGGGCGGTGATGTCGAGGGTGTCACCTCGCAGCAGCACGCGTGTTGCTGCCGACTCTGCCTCGATGCGCCAAGGGGTGGACTGGGCAAAGGAGGGGAGAGTGAAGAATGCAAAAGTGCAAAATAGGAGAATTCTCATAATCCTTGTTCTGATGATGCGTCTTCCAGCTGATGCAGCAGGCCACGCGTGTATTCCATGACCTCGAAGAGCTCCTCGACGGTGTCTGCCCGCAGCATCTTGATGCGGGTCTGACGGAAGTCTGGAATGCCCTTGAAGAGCGGCGAGGCTGCCAGATGGCGGCGCACATGGCGAATGCCGCTCAGCTCGCCCAGACGGGCCACGGAGGTGAGGGTCTGCTCCTTGAGGATGTCGATTTTCCAGTCGAGGGAGAGGCCCGTCGGAGAACCGACGGGAACGGTAACGGGGACGCTTGATTCTGCTGTTCCGAGAGCCTTGGTTATCTCCTTGAAGATCCAGGGGCGACCGAAGGTGGCACGACCCACCATGATGGCATCCACGCCATAGCGCTTGAAAGCCTCCACGGCCTTTTCGGCCGAGGTGATGTCGCCGTTGCCGATGATGGGAATCCTCATGCGAGGGTTGCGCTTCACTTGGCCGATGAGCGTCCAGTCGGCCTGGTCGGTGTACATCTGCGAGCGTGTGCGGCCGTGAATGGTCAAAGCGGAGATACCGCAGTCCTGCAGCTGCTCGGCCAGCTCCACAATGATCTTATGCTCATGGTCCCAGCCGAGGCGCGTCTTTACCGTGACGGGCACCTCAGCCCCGACGGCATCCACGACGGCGCGCGTGATCGCCAACAGCTTGGGCGGGTTCTGCAGCATCCCGGCGCCAGCGCCCTTGCCCGCAATCTTCTTCACGGGGCATCCGAAGTTCAGGTCCAGCACATCCGGGTGAGCCTGTTCCACCACGATGCGGGCGGCCTCGGCCATCGGCTCCGGCTCCTTGCCGTAGATCTGAATGGCTACGGGGCGCTCCTCGTCGCACACCTCCAGCTTCTTGAGGCTTTTATTGACCATACGTACCAGGGCATCCGCCGCCACAAACTCGGAATACACCATCGCTGCGCCCATACGTCGGCACAGCAGACGGAAGCCGATGTCGGTGACGTCCTCCATCGGTGCCAAAAACACGGGCCTTTCGCCCAAATCGAGCTTTCCTATCTTCATACTGGGTGCAAAGTTAAGCACTTTTTTCGAAACGAGGCGCCTTGTTTCGAAAAAAGTGCTTAACTTTGCGCCCATGAAAACGAGAACGGCCATCGAAGTGCCCTCTGGTGTGGAGCGCGTGTTGCTCCATGCCTGTTGTGCGCCCTGCTCCAGTGCCATCGTGGAATGGATGCTGGCGAATGGTGTCCGTCCGACCATCTACTACTACAATCCGAACATCTTTCCACGCGAGGAATATGAGACGCGCAAGGCCGAGAGCAAGCGCCACGCCGAGAGCCTGGGCATCGAATGGATCGATGAGGACTGGGACCATGAGGGCTGGCTCGACTGTGTCAAGGGCATGGAAGGCGAACCCGAACGCGGCAGCCGCTGCGAGGAATGTTTCACGATGCGCCTGACAGCCGCTGCGCACAAGGCCGTGGAGCTGGGCATCGGATGGTTCACCACAACGCTGGCCTCCTCGCGGTGGAAGCGCCTGGACCAGATCGAGCGCGCCGGGCTGGCTGCCGAGGCTGCTGTCCCGGGCTCCCACTTCTGGGCACAGAACTGGCGCAAGGGCGGCTTGCAGGAGCGTCGCAACGAACTGCTGCGAGAATACGATTTCTACAACCAACGGTATTGTGGCTGTGAGTTCTCCATGAGGAATGAAGACAATAACGAAAACGATGACGAAAACAAAAACAAATGATGAAACGTGAAGACTTTGAAATCATGGCACCCGTGGGGTCACGGGAGAGCTTCGCTGCCGCACTACAGGCGGGAGCGGACAGCATCTATTTCGGCATCGAGCACCTGAATATGCGTGCCCACTCGGCATCGGCCTTCACCATCAACGACCTGAAGGAGATGGCCGACACCTGCCGCCAGCACGGCGTGAAGAGCTACCTGACCGTGAACACCATCATCTACGGCGAGGACCTGCCGCTGATGCGCGAGATTCTCGATGCCGCCAAAGAGGCGCACATCAGTGCCGTCATCGCCAGCGACATCGCCGTGATGACCTACGCCCGACAGATAGGCGTGGAGGTGCATCTCTCTACGCAGCTGAATATCTCCAATATCGAGGCGCTGCGCTTCTATGCCCAGTTCGCAGATGTCGTGGTGCTGGCACGTGAGCTGAATATCAAACAGGTCAAGGAGATACACGAGGCCATCGTGCGCGACCATATCTGCGGCCCCGGCGGCCAGCTCATCCGCATCGAGATGTTCTGCCACGGCGCGCTGTGCATGGCCGTGTCGGGCAAGTGCTACCTCAGCCTGCAGAACACCGGTCGCTCAGCCAATCGCGGCGAGTGCATGCAGATCTGCCGCCGCGGGTATATCGTCAAAGACAAGGAAACGGACATCGAACTGGAGGTGGATAACAAATATATCATGTCGCCCAAGGACCTGAAGACCATCCGCTTCCTCGACCAACTCGTAGATGCCGGCGTACGGGTCTTTAAGATTGAGGGCCGTGCACGAGGACCTGAGTATGTGAAAACCGTTGTGGAATGCTATAGCGAGTGTCTCGAAGCCATCTTGAACGGCTCGCTGAGCGAGGCGCTCAAGGATGACTTCGATACACGATTAAAGACCGTCTTCAACCGCGGTTTCTGGGATGGCTACTATCAGGGGCAGCGGCTGGGAGAATGGACAGAGGGCTACGGGTCGCAGACCACGGAACGCAAGGTGTATGTGGGGCGCGGCACGAAGTACTACTCGCGCCTCGGATTAGGTGAGTTCCACATCGAGGCTTCCGAGCTGCACGTGGGCGATAAGTTCCTCATCACCGGCCCCACGACTGGCGCCCTGTATGGCACCATCGAGGAGATGCACGACGACACGAACGCCGCCGTTCCCACCGCCAAACAAGGCTCCAATGTCTCCTTCAAAGTAGATGCCAAGATCCGCCACAGCGACAAACTCTTCCGCATCGATCCCGTCAGTCCCAACTAGTTACCCACTTTAAACTTTAAACCGTAAACTTTAAACTAATCAATCCATACGCTTATGAAACTACGTTTTCTTTCCTGCCTCCTGGCACTCGTGATCACACTATCAGCCTTTGCTGAAAGCCAAGTGAAATATGTCTTCTATTTCATTGGCGACGGCATGGGTGTCAATCAGATCAATGTCACAGAGACTTATCTAGCTGCCCTGAAGGGCAAGATTGGTTTTGAACCCATCCTGATGTCGAGCCTGCCTGTGGTGGGTATGGTTAACACGTACTCTGCCACAAACGGCGTCACGGACTCCGCTGCCGGCGGCACGGCGCTCGCCACAGGACACAAGACGAAGAACGGCGCCATCGGTGTGCTGGAAGACTTGGAGACACCCGTCACCAGCATTGCCGCCTGGGCACAGAAGGCCGGCAAGGCCGTAGGCGTAGCCACCACCGTCTCCATCACCCACGCCACTCCCGCTTCGTTCTATGGCCATCAGCCTAAGCGTCAGATGTACTACGAGCTAGGTCAGGACCTCTGCAAGAGCGGTTATGATTTCTTTGCCGGTTCCGACTTCAACAGACCCTTCACCAGGGAGGGCGAACCCAGCCTGCACCAACAGGCTCAGGAGGCCGGCTACACCATCGTGAAGGGTTACAAGGAGTACCAGAAGAAAGGACGCAAGGCTGACAAGTTGATCCTGCTGCAGAGCGATGCGCAAAACGAGAAACTCGGCAACGAGCGGGTGCCCTACGGCCTGGACCAGACAAAGGACGACCTGACGCTGGAACAGATGGTTCGCGCTGGTATCAACTATCTGACCTCGAAGCAGAACGACGGTTTCTTCTTTGCCATTGAGGGTGGCCTGATTGACTGGGCCTGCCACCGCAACGATATCGGCAACGTCATCAATGAAGTCCTTGATATGGACAAAGCGGTGAAAGTGGCCTATGAGTTCTACCAGCAGCACCCCGACGAGACCATCATCGTCATCAGTGCCGACCACGAGACGGGCGGTCTGGTGATGGGAACAGGGCCGTATGAGCTACACACCGACCTGCTGAAATATCAGCGCTGCAGCATCGATGAGCTGAAATGGCTCCTCAATGAGCAGTACAAGAAAGCACCAAAGAAATTCACGTGGACAGCCGTGGAGAAACAACTTAAGGAACTGATGGGCTTCAGCACCGGCATCACCCTCGACAAGAAGCAAAACGAGCGTCTGCAGAACCGCTGGGATGCCATCGAGAAAGCCATGCAGGACAACGGCAAGGTCAAGGACCGCATCAACGACCTCTGCGAGACCACGAAGCACCTCCTCTCAGAGGTGGCCATGATCAGCTGGGCCAGCGGCGGCCACTCCAACGGCTATGTGCCCATCTATGCCATCGGCCCGGGCACCGAGGTCTTCCAGGGGCGCATCGACAACCCAGCCTAATTGCAGATACTCATGGCATCAGCCCCCTACAGGTTGATGCCATGAGTTTGTTTTACCTCGCTCATGACAAAGGTGCTCTCGATGGAGCCCACATTCTCAATATCGCCGAGTTTGTTAAGAATAAACTCCTGGTATTGCTTCATGTCACGTGCGCGTACCTTTAGGAGATAGTCATAGGAACCCGAGGTGTTATAACATTCAGTTACCTCGGGGATGCGCTGGATGCGACGCGTGAAGGCATCGGCTATCTCATGGTTGATCTGCTTCAGCTTCACCTTGCAGAATACGAGAAGGCCCTGTTGAAGCTTCTCCGGATCCAAGACGGCCACATACTTCAGGATGTACCCCTGTCGCTCCAGACGTTTCTGGCGCTCGAAGACTGGGGTAGGGGTGAGATGCACGGCATCAGCCAGCTCCTTGGTGGTTAATTTCGCGTTCTTTTGCAGCGTTCTGAGGATCTGCAAATCGGTGTCGTCTAATTCATTATTCATGATTCTAAGGGCATTATGCACAGGGTGTAGAATATTATTCTGTTGCAAGGGCTGTCAAGCGCCTCTTTTGGAAGATCTTTCTGTTGATGGCGCAAAAGTAGGGGATTCTTCCGAATTACGCAAGAAATTTGGAAGATATCTCTAAATCGCCGTACCTTTGCACCGTCGAAACAACACTAAACGATAAACCATAAACGATAAACTCTAAACTAAATACAACTATGGCACAGAAAAATTATCGCTTTGAGACTTTGCAACTCCATGTAGGCCAAGAACAGGCTGACCCCGCTACCGACGCACGTGCGGTGCCTATCTACCAAACCACGAGCTATGTGTTCCGCAACTCGCAGCACGCCGCCGACCGTTTCGGCCTGCGCGATGCAGGCAATATCTACGGTCGCTTGACCAACTCCACGCAGGGCGTGTTCGAAGACCGCGTGGCAGCCCTCGAAGGCGGTGTGGCTGGTCTGGCAGTAGCCTCCGGTGCTGCCGCCATCACCTATGCCCTGCAGAACATCGTGCAGGCCGGCGATCACATCGTGGCAGCCGACAACCTCTACGGCGGCAGCTACAACCTCATCACCCACACGCTGGCCACACAGGGCATCACCAACACCATCATCAATGTCAACGACCTCGCCGCCCTGGAGGCCGCCATCCAACCCAACACAAAAGTAGTATATGCCGAGACTTTCGGCAACCCCAACTCTGATGTCCTCGACCTTGAAGGTGTGGCAGCTGTGGCCCACAAGCACGGCATCCCCTTCATTGTCGATAACACCTTTGGCACTCCCTACCTCATCCGTCCTTTGGAGCACGGCGCAGACATCGTGGTGCACTCCGCCACGAAGTTCCTGGGTGGCCACGGCACCTCGCTCGGCGGCGTCATCGTCGATGGCGGCAAGTTCGACTGGAAGGCAAACCCCGACAAGTTCCCCACACTGGCCAAGCCAGACCCCAGCTACCACGGCATCGTGTTTGCCGATGCGGTGGGTGCTGCCGCTTACGTCACACGTATTCGCGCCGTCCTGCTGCGTGACACCGGCGCTGCCATCTCACCCTTCAATGCCTTCATCCTGCTGCAAGGCGTTGAGACGCTGAGCCTTCGCGTAGAGCGTCATGTGCAGAACGCCCTCGAGGTGGTTGATTTCCTGAGCAAGCACCCCAAGGTGGCCAAGGTGAACCATCCTGCTTTGGAGAGCCACCACGATCACCAGCTCTTCCAAAAGTACTTCCCCGGCGGCGGCAGCTCCATCTTTACCTTCGAGATCAAAGGCGGTCAGGAAGAGGCTTGGAAGTTCATTGATGCGCTGCAAATATTCTCGCTGCTGGCGAACGTGGCCGACGTGAAGAGCCTCGTCATCCATCCCTACACGACCACTCACTCACAGCTCTCGCCTGAGGAACTGGCCGAACAGCACATCACACCCTCGACCATCCGCCTCAGCATCGGCACAGAGCATATCGACGATATTCTGGAAGATCTCGCACAGGCGCTGGACAAGATTTAAAACAATGTGAAAAATGAAAGCATGAAAAGTGATAAATAAATATTTCTTCGTACTTTTGCAGCGCAAAAGAATTTCTAATAAATCATAAATCCATCAATAGTCAATCATTAAATCGTCAATCATCACCATGTCACAGATAGCAAAACAGCTGACAGAGCTCATCGGCAACACCCCTTTATTGGAGCTCAACAAATACTCACAGGCCAAGGGTCTCGCTACCCCGCTCATTGCCAAAGTGGAGTTCTTTAACCCAGGCGGCAGCGTGAAGGACCGCATCGCCTTCGCCATGATTGAGGATGCTGAAAAGAAAGGCGTCCTGAAGCCGGGCGCCACCATCATCGAGCCCACCAGCGGTAACACGGGCGTGGGGCTGGCATTGGTCAGCGCCGTGAAGGGTTATCACCTCATCCTGACGATGCCCGAGACGATGAGCGTGGAGCGTAGGAATCTGGTGAAGGCATACGGCGCTGAGGTGCGTCTGACACCTGGGAAGGATGGTATGCCGGGAGCCATTCGCGCTGCTGAGGAGCTGCGAGACAATATCCCGGGAAGCGTCATCCTGCAGCAGTTCGAGAACGCCGCCAACCCCGCCAAGCACTACGCCACCACAGGCCCCGAGGTGTGGCGCGACACCGATGGAAAAGTAGATATCTTCGTGGCGGGCGTAGGCACCGGCGGCACCATCTCCGGCACGGGACGTTATCTGAAAGAGCAGAACCCCAACGTGAAGATCATCGCCGTGGAACCCAAGTCCTCCGCCGTCCTCAACGGCCAGCCCAGCGGTCCGCATAAGATTCAGGGCATCGGAGCCGGTTTCGTGCCCAAGACCTACAATGCCGACGTCATTGATGAGGTCTTCGATGTCGAGAACGACGATGCCATCCGCACAGGCCGCGAGATAGCCCAGCAGGAAGGTCTGCTCGTGGGCATCAGCAGCGGTGCTGCCGCCTTTGCTGCCGCCGAAATAGCCAAGCGTCCCGAGAACAAGGGAAAGAAGATTGTGGTGCTGCTGCCTGACACAGGCGAACGCTACCTCTCCACCGTCCTCTACGCCTTCGAGGACTACCCCCTGTAAAACACTCTGAAAGACACGATTCTTATCACATTTCACCTCTTTTGGCCGATGCACCATCTTATTCCACAGAGATGGTGCATCTTTTTTGCTGTCGCAGAAGCAAATAAATCGCAAATCGTAAATCGTAAATCGTAAATAATGCGTACCTTTGCCGCCGAAATCATGAATAGCTCTACGCAAACCTTACTGACGACAGTGGCCACGGAACTGGCCGACCCGAAGTCGTTATGCGGCCTGTTCCACGAACATCGCGACGGTGACCCGCTGCCCTCCCAGCCTGCTTTGGCTGAGATAATGGAATTGTGTCGCAGTATTCTCTTCCCCGGTTTCTATGGGAAGAGCAATGTCAACAACCAAAACCTCATCTTCCACATCGGCGTCGCCATCGAGCGGCTCTACGGCCTGCTGTGCGAGCAGATCCAGGCTGGATTGTGCTTCGCTACCGGCTGGAACGAGGTGGAAGCCTACGGTAACACCTACGCTACGGCTCAGGACATTCGCCGCAAGAAGTCTAGCGAGCTGTCACGCGCTTTCATCGAACGCCTGCCAGTGCTGCGCCAGACGCTATCAACCGATGTCGAGGCTGCCTACTTGGGCGACCCGGCCGCAGAGAGCTACGGCGAGGTGATTTCGTGCTACCCTGTCATCAAGGCGCTGACGAACTACCGCGTGGCCCACGAACTGCTGAAGCTGGGCGTGCCACTCATCCCACGTATCATCACAGAGATGGCACACTCCGAAACGGGTATCGACATTCATCCGGGAGCCACCATCGGCCACCATTTCACCATCGACCACGGCACGGGCGTCGTCATCGGAGCCACCTGTGTGATTGGCAACAACGTGAAGCTCTATCAGGGTGTCACGTTGGGTGCCAAGAGCTTCCCCCTCGATGATGACGGTCACCCCATCAAGGGCATTCCGCGCCACCCCATCCTCGAGGACAACGTCATCGTCTATGCCAACTCCACCATCCTGGGACGCATCACCATCGGTCACGATGCCGTCATCGGCGGTAACATCTGGGTCACCGAGGATGTGGATCCCAACACGAAAATACTACAAAACAAATACTGCCATTAATTAATGACAACACCACTTATTGCCAAAACCTTCCAGGGCCTGGAACCTCTGTTGGCACAGGAGCTCACAGAACTGGGCGCCACGGACATACAGATAGGCCGTCGCATGGTCACCTTCACGGGCGACAAAGAGATGATGTATCGCGCCAACTTCTGCCTGCGCACAGCCATCCGCGTGCTCAAACCCATCAAACTGTTCAAGGCCAGGAGCGCCGACGATGTCTATGAAGCCGTGAAGTCCATCGACTGGTCAGAGTATCTCACGCCGCAGACGACGTTTGCCGTTGACAGCGTAGTCTTCTCGCCCGAGTTCCACCACTCCAAGTTCGTGGCCTACAAGGTGAAGGACGCCATTGCCGACCAGTTCCGTGAGCGCACAGGCTCACGTCCTAATGTCAGCGTCTCCAACCCCGATATACAGCTGCACATACATATCTCCGACTACGATGCTACGCTGGCGTTGGACAGCAGCGGTGAGAGCCTGCATCGTCGCGGCTATCGTCAGGAGACGGTGGCAGCGCCGCTGAACGAAGTCCTGGCCGCCGGCATCATCATGATGACAGGGTGGAAGGGCGAGCGCGATTTCATAGACCCCTTCTGCGGCAGCGGCACCCTGTGCATCGAGGCAGCCCTCATCGCACGCGGCATTGCGCCCGGCGTGTTCCGTCAAGGCTACGCCTTCGAGAAATGGCCCGATTTCGACCGCGAGCTCTTCGAGCGTGTCTATAACGATGACACGGGTGAGCGCGAGTTCGAGCACCATATCTATGGCCGCGACATCGACCCGAAGGCCGTAGGCATCGCCACCCGCAACGTAAAAGCGGCAGGCCTCAGCAAAGACATCACCATCGAAGAGGCCGACTTCACGAAGGCGCCGCTCCAAGTATCCAATGGTCAATCGTCCGGTTGTCCACTGATGGTCACCAACCCGCCTTACGGCGAGCGCATCTCCAGCCCCGACCTGCTAGGATTGTACAAGTGCATCGGGCAGAAGCTGAAGCGCGAGTTTACGGGCGGCGAGGCTTGGATTCTCAGCTATCGCGAGGAATGTTTCGATGAAATCGGACTAAAACCATCGCTCAAGACACCTTTATATAATGGCTCGCTGGAGTGTGAGCTCCGTAAATACGTGCTCTTTGGCGGACGTCTGGACGAACACCGTGCCAAGGGCGGCATCGTGAAAACCAACGCAGAGCGCCGCGAGATGGCGCAGAAGCGCCGCTTCAAGCAACACCGCGATGGCTTCAAGGGTGGGTACAATGACGAGGAACGCGAGGAGCGCCGCGACAACCACCGCTTCAACAAGTTCTCCAAGCGCGACGGTGAGTTTAGCAAGCGCGACGGTGATCATTTTAGCAAGCGTGACGGCGACCGTTTCGGTAAGCGTGAAGGCTTCAAGGGTCGCAGCAGCAGTTTTGGTCGCAAGGGTGCTGATTTCCACGCGAAAGGTAACGACCGTGCAGCCCGTCAGGAGGCACGTCGCCGTTTCTTCGGAGGAGGGGAGGAGAGTGAGGATTGAGAATTGAGGATTGAAGATTGAGGATATATGAATAGTGACATCTGCATAAAGCCCGTCGTCTCGCGTGGTGAGATGAACGATTTCATCCACATCGTGAACCGCATCTATAAAGACTGCCCCCAATACGTCCCCGATCTGGAGAGCGACATCCGTGAGTTCTTCAATATCAAGACCAATCCAGGGCTGGAGTTTTCTGAGGTGCAGCCTTTCGTGGCCTATCACGGCAAAGAGTGCGTAGGGCGCATCGTGGGCATCATCAACCATCATGCCAATGAGAAATGGCATGTGCGCAACGTGCGCTTCTCCATGATAGAGTTCATCGATGACCAAGCAGTTGCCAAAGCACTCTTAGACACTGTTGCAGAATGGGGGCGCCAGCGCGGGATGACAGCCATACAGGGCCCGATGGGCATCACCGATTTTGACAAGGAGGGAATGCTCGTGGAGGACTTCCACCTCACGGGTACCATGAACACCATCTACAACCACGCCTACTACCCTCGCCATCTCGAAGCGTTAGGCTTCAAGAAGGAAGCTGACTGGGTGCAGATCCGCGTGACCATCCCCAAAGAGGTGCCCGATAAATACTACCGCGTGGCTGAATTTGCCCGCAAGCGGTTGCATCTGCGCGTGCTGAAGCTCACCAACGATGACATCAACAAGCGCGACTACGGCCACAAAATCTTCCATCTGCTCAACGAGGCCTACTCACCCCTCTTCGGCTATTCGGAGCTGTCGGACAAACAAACAGACCTCTTCATCAAGAAATACTTGGGCCTCATCGACAAACGCTTCATGCCCGTCATCGTCAACGATGACGATGAAGTGGTGGGTGTCGCCATCACGATGGGATGTCTGTCACATGCCATGCAGCGCAGCCACGGCCGCCTGCTGCCATTTGGCTGGTTCCACTTGCTGAAAAGCCTGAAATGGAAGAACGAAGGTTCCGTGGAGATGCTCCTCATCGCCGTGCGCCCCGACCTGCAAGCCAAGGGTGTTAACGCCCTATTCTTCGACGATCTCATCCGCGTCTATAACCAAGCCGGCATCAAATGGGCCGAAACAGGCCCCCAACTTGAATACAACATGCGCGAGCTCAGCCAGTGGGAACCCATGTCGCCCGAGTTCGTCAAGCGTCGCCGCTGCTATGCCAAGGAAATAGAATGAATCATGACAAACGATACCATGTCTATTAAGGATTTTTTGAATCGCACAGACCGCTTCGCTGCCAATGCAGGTTGCCAGATTACCGAGGTCGATGCCCAACATGCCATTGCCGAGATGACCGTCACAGCCGAGCACCTGAATGGCGGTCATGTCTGCCAAGGTGGTGCTCTCTTTACCCTTGCCGACCTCGCCATTGCCGCCTTGATGAACCACTGCGGCCACCTCACCTTCGGTATCTCCAATAGCATCATGTTCGTCTCCAGCGCCCATGAAGGCGATCAACTGCGTGCCGAAGCCGTTTTTGTTGCCAACCACCATAAAATTCCCTCCGTAGAAGTTCGCGTCACTGACCACTCCGGCCGACTCATCTGCCACGTCACAGGCCTTGGCTATCGCAAAGCCGACTCCATTTGAACAAAACTTCGCACATAGAAGTCGAAGGCATAATAGAAAAAAAGGGAATGAACGTAAGGTTGCCCGAGAAATTCTTTGTACCTTTGCGCCGCAAAATAAACTTTTTTACATACGTATCTATGGAATACAATTTCAGAGACATTGAGAAGAAATGGCACCAGAGATGGGTGGCCATGCAGACATATAAAGTGACAGAGGACGAGACACGACAGAAATTCTACGTGCTGAACATGTTCCCTTACCCCAGCGGTGCGGGCTTGCATGTGGGTCACCCCTTAGGCTATATCGCCAGCGACATCTATGCCCGCTACAAGCGTCTGCAGGGCTTCAACGTGCTGAACCCGATGGGCTACGATGCCTATGGTCTTCCCGCAGAACAATATGCCATCAAGACAGGTCAGCATCCTGAGAAGACGACCTTCGCCAACATCGACCGCTACCGC
>Ga0310691_10001632_pt1 | contig 33543 bp, 48 predicted proteins | sample 176DNAGHGlowgp2_FD_203887 | JGI IMG/M metagenome (GOLD analysis project Ga0310691, IMG submission 203887) | Sheep rumen microbial communities from Palmerston North, Manawatu-Wanganui, New Zealand - 1766 DNA GHGlow gp2 (v2) (version 2) | ecosystem: Host-associated > Mammals > Digestive system >... | reverse complement strand
ACGACGCCGTGACGGCGGTTGACCAACCTGGTGGGAAGTGGGAAATGGGAACAAAGGCGGGATAGGCGGGACTGAGGCGGGATTTACGCGGGATTTTGACCGGGCGATCGGCAGCAAGTGAGGCCAGGGCGATTTGGGAATGGCGGGGCTGAATCAGGGCAGATTCAAGTGTAGTTGGGAAAAATCGGCTCAAACGTCGAGGGGCTGGAGGCGATGGTTGGTTTGGATGATTGACTGGAGGACGGCTGCAACGGCTTTTAAGCGGGGCAAAAAAGCCGCTCAACCCGCGCGTCGCGATAGGAGACGACGCTGATCTTTTCTGATTGGGTGAGCGGCCGGGGTGATTAAAGGGTTGGGTCGCGCATGTTCTTGAACTTCCACAAAGTCTTCATCATTTGGTTCTGATGGCCGTCTACTCGCACGCCGGAATTGGTGATCGCCGCGTTGGCGGTTGCCGACAAGTTGACTGACCACGATCCCCAGGCGCGTGCATTCAAGTTCGTTGAGGAGTAGACGAGCGTTGAATGGTTCGTCGCCGCTCCCGAAACGGTGTACAGATCCACTGTGTCACCTTCCTCGAAGTATGCGTTATTGGCAAACCGGACAATGCCCTCCAGCCAGACGTCGTCAAATGACGATATGATTTCCAGCACGGGAACGGCGTCCGCATCCGCAAGCGCATTGTTTAACTCATTAATCTCCCTCGCGTTGAACTGTGCCCTGCCGGCAAGTCCTGCCGTAATGTCGCGTCCAGCCATCGAACGGAAATGTTTCTTTACCTCCGCGTCGAGATCTCGAAGGGACAGCAGCCGTTCGCCGCGGAAGTCGTCAAGGTCCGACCCAGCGACATTGAGATACCGGAAAGCGCGCTTGTCGACATTTGTAGTTCCATCGGGAAGATACGGCATTACCGGCTCCGCGTCAACCTGTGAGGCCCAATAGTCGTTGTTGGTCTCGGCAAGGCGGACTTCGATTGTCGGGAGGGAAATTCTTTTGATATACTCCGCCCACAGCCGCTTTTCGAGGTTGGATACGGCCGACACAGTCATCTGCTCGGGATAGGCGGCCGGAATGTCGCGGCCCATTAGCTTGTATTCCTCGCCGGCGTCGTTGGACATCGTCGTAATGTCGCGCGCCTCTTTCGCGTCGTCGCGCGCGAGCGAGTAGACGCCTTCCGATTCAATGTCAGGTACTGTGTAGGGGCGAAACGAGGGGAACCACTCCGGCGCGGGATAGTATCTTGTATCGTCCGCGGAATATGTGATCCAAATCGCGCTGAAGCGCGGACCGTCAACCGCCGGGGCTATGTCGACGCGGAAATGCTTTGATCCTGTGGGCAACGGATCGACTGTGGACAGGGCGGCCGCAAGCTGCGTCAATACATAGTAGTCTTGCGCTGTAAAATCGCCGCGGAAGTCTGCAGGAGTGTCTACCGTGTTGACGAACGGCCCGGCCAGAAAAACAATCCCTCTGGCCGTTGGGTAGCTCGCCGAAAGTCTGTTTGTCTGGGCGATGGCGTACTGGCCGGCAAGCGTCCATGACGCATATTTGAGAGATCTCGCGTCGGGCTGGTCCTTGTGGCCTACAACGTAGAATTCTTCGATCGTGCCGTCTACGATTTTCACATGAACTGGGCCAAAGGTGCCGGTGTAGTCGCGGTGTGCTCGGACGAAAAATTCCCAGAGCGGCAGGTAGTCTTCGCGCTCGCGGGCCCGATAGGTAATCTCCATCTGTCGTTCGAGCTGGCAAATAATGCCGAGCCTTTTCCAATCAAATCGGCGCGTCATGTTGCGCCAGTGGGTGTAGTCGTCTTGGTCGGCGTAAAGGCGAGTCCGCTGGGCTTGGTAGTCGCCGAATTGCAGATAGTCGTCCTCGTCGTCGCCTGCAACGAGGTATTGATACACACCTTCCGAAGTCGGTATGTCGAAGATGTAGAACTCGTAACCGTAGCCGTCGGTATAAGTGATTTCAACATATAAGTTTGTGGGGTATGGTGCTTCATAGTTGTCCCAAAGTTTTGATTCCACATAATCGTAAAACGCGCCCAACTTGAAATTTCCAAGCGGGCCAGAAACCGTCCAATAGCTGCCTGTCTCGACTGGCGGGACTTCATACTTCCAGCCCGTGTCGACAGAAAGAACCGTTTCAAGTAGGGCGTTGGTGGCGACGGGAATGGTTTGCAGCGCGAAGTCAAGGTCGCGACCCGCGCCGGACCCTTCGCTGCCCCAGACGTCACTGCCCCACACATGGTCGAGGTGGTCGGGGATTATCCACCGCCTCAAATGCCAGCGGGTGTAGTCCCAGTATTGCGCGACAAAGTCGTTTTCATTCGTTCTGAAAAAGTGCTCGTCGTATTCGTAGGCAAGATACGCCGGAAAGACCGATCGCCAGTCGTTTGTTCTGTCAGCCAGGAACGGCAGCTCTGCCGTCCACTCGCTCGAAATTGGCACTGGCGCATCGGGAAAGAGGCTTTCGGCCTTACGAGAACTCCACGCGACGGGGTCGGGCGTGTATTGGTCGTACTCAGGGAATCGAACGCCGGACGAATTGATGCAGTAAATAGGATTCCCGCCAGCAATGCCCATGTGCGTTGCGTTTGTCTGCCACAAACCTTTTTCTTGAGACCATGCTTCCCAAATGTAATAGTCGGCGAGCGTCTGTTCGATCGGGGACCGCAGCCAGGCGTTTTGTATCCCTACCTGACCGGAGCGACCGTCCCCGTCGCCGTTAAGGGCCTTGGCAAGTATGCGCCGCGTGCTGCGGCAGGTCTCCCGGAGCGGGTACTGAAGCTCCGCATACTCGTCGACGGCAAGATAGTCTGGAAGCCATCCATACGGAATCGCCACGCGCTCCCATAGCCCGTCGATGGCCGAGGCGACTGCGCCGACGAGATTTGTCCCCACCCGCAGGTACTCCGTCGAGCCGCTTCCGTCCGTGTAGGTTCCATAAGGTATGTAAGGAGACGAAACGCTCTCGGCCGCGTTTGACGGAGCGTCTGCGAATGTGCCGTCTCTCTCCGTAATGATAGCGGCAAATAGGAGTGCTATAAGCATTACAGCATCTCCTCGGCCTGAAGTGACGGGCAGTTGCGAAAATCGACCGCGACGGAGCCGTCGTGCGTAAACTTGTAAAGGGGCTTAACAACGTATCCTTGAACGTTTTGAGCCGCCTGCAGCTCCTCCACGGTTTTGTATCCGGCAAGCGTCGGCTCTTCCGTAGAGGGTGTTGTTGCCTGAACTTTTAGTGCTACAAATGGGAGATCGCCGTCTGTGTACTCCTCGCCTTCCTCGAGCTCGCCCTGGCAGACGAAATCCTCCACGGCGTCCTCCAGTTCAAGCTCGACAAGAACCTCGCCCATGAGATAGAATTGATTCCCGAAGACGCGGCCGGGCAGTACGATCGTCTCGCCCCCCTCTTCGCGCGTCGCCGGGATGATGTTCCAGCAGCCCTTGTCTTTGGCCCCTCCGCCACCCGCCTTTGGCGCGTCGATCTTGAGCACCGTCCCGTTTGGACCTGTCTGCAGCGCGTAGTTCGGGCCTTTTATAAGCTGCCGCTCGCGGATGCAGCGGATCAGCTCTCGAATTAGTTCCGCCGTGATGCGGTCGCCGACTTGCGGCTCTGGTGGAAGTTGCCTCATGATTCGTTGGAGTCGTCGTATATCCAGCCATACTCGCTGTCGGAGCCGTCTGGCGTCCAGACCCATTGCTCGGTCAAAGTCCAGCTCGACTTGGCGTTTTGCGTCCAGTCGTACTTCGACTTGAAAAAGCCCGTCGACGCGAAGCCAGCGAGCGTGATGCCCGGACTATTCCACGTCCCAATGTTGTCGCCGAAATTGGTTGACGACACAGAGCCTCCGGTTATCGTCGCGCCGGTCAGGGACAATCCCGGCACGCGCTTGTAAGTCGAAATCTTCTCCACGACCGGGAAGTAGCGGTTAAAGGTCTTGATGCCGTGCATCCACGCGTCACAAAACTTGATCGCCGTCTCGTCGGTGATCGGCGTGTAGGTCGTGCCGTCTGTCTCGAGGTATTGATAGTTGCCGTTTCCGTCGACCTTCTTCGAGTCGTCTGTCGCAAGCCACGCAAGACAAATGCTGACGACTGTTGTATTTTCGGTGATGACTGGATGGGCTATCAGGTCGGTCTGCTCCTCGGCCATTGTGAGCCGATAGGTGATTTTTGTCGGCGTCGCCGGAGTCTGCGAAGAGTCCGCGCCCGGATCCACGCAGTTGATGGTTATGGTGCCTTTGCCGCGCCCGTCGGATGCGAGACTGGCGTTTTGAACGTAGCAGCCTGTCGGGATATAGGCGAAGTCGGCGTGCGTTGCGCCCTGGGCTGGAACGAGATCTTCCATCGCTGCCTGTGGCCCTTCGATGGTGACGACGATTGCGTCTGTGTCGCCGCGCCTTTTACCAAGCCCGGTCTGCACGCCCTTTGGAGTGCCGCTTGCAAGATTCTTGCCGAGTTTGTAGGTAAGTGCCATGATCTCCTTTCAAGATTTACTGGAAGGTCGCGCCGGCGTCTTCGTTCTGTATGTCCTTCAGCGCGGCGAGTTGGTCGCGCCCGAGCCGCACAAGGTCCTTGAGCGAGTTGACCATTTCCTGCTGGACACGCTGGACGCCGGAGCCCGCGCCGAGGCCCATCGCATTGAGGCGGCTGCCCGCGCCGATCGAGACTGATTGACGTTGGCCGATGGCTTCCTCTTCCAGCCCTTCGCGCTGGCGGCGCGCGGCGAACATGTCGCCCTGCGCGGTTTCGATTCCAGACCTAAGATCGGCCATGCGCGCCTCGTCGCGCTCTGCGACGGACTTGCCCATCTCGACGTCGAGCGCCGACTGCAGGGTATTAAGCCGGTTCCGCGCCGAGCTTTCCTTCCCCTGCAGCATGTTGATCTTCTCGGCCGGCGACGCCTTTGCGAACTCGCGCTCCCATCTGTCGGCGGCCTCGTTGGTGGCGAGCTTCTCTGACAGCTTCTTGCTCGCCTCGGCGTCCGCCGCCTCGATTTTCGCCCACGCCGCCTCCTGGACTTGCGCGGCGCTTGTGCCAAGCTGCTCGAACGCCTTCTGCTGCTGTTCGAGGATTTTGACCTGCTGGTTACGGTATGCGGCTTCCTCCTCGAACGCCTTTTGCTCCTTGAGCGCCTGGCGTCTTGTTTCCTCAAGTGCCTCGATGCGCTTTCTTGTCGCCTCTTTCTCCTCGTCGCTCGCACCAAGCTCCGCCTGCTGTCTTTGGATTGCAAGCTCCTTGTCGATCTGGTCGGATGTCTCGCGTCTGAGGTTGCCGGCATTGGCCGCCGATGTCGCATAGGCATTGGCCTCTGCCCTGAGAGTGCCGATGCGGTCGGCAAGTCCGTTCCACATTTCTGCGCGCCGCCGCGCTTCGTCTTCGCGGGCGTAGCGGTCTTCGAGCGCTTGCCGCTGGCGCGGATCAGTCACGCCGGCAAGTTCGACGGCGCGATTGACGTTGCGCTGTTCGTCGGCGAAGGTGTTCGCGCCAGACTTCCCAAGCTCGCGCAAGGACGCCGCGCGCTGCACTAAGGTAAGCTGCTCCTTCAACTGGTTGTTCAGGTTCTTCTGTGCGTCGGCAAGGCGGTTCGTCTCGTGCACTGCCTTAGTTATGTTGGACGCGAGCGCTGCGCGTTCGGCGGCGGTCTTGTATTCCTTCCAAAGCTCCACCAGCTTGCGCACGTTTTCATAGGCGGTCTTGATGCCCTCGAACGCCAGGTAAAAGACGCCGAACGCCCGCATTACGGACGATATGGCAGCGCGGGCTTTGAGCAGACTCGTCTGCAGCGTAGAAAACGCTCCCTTGACGCGGCTGATTCCGGCTTCCGCGCTCTTGGTCTCGCCCTCGATCTTGATTGTTGTTTTGTAGTCTTCCTGTGCCATAGGGTTGGTTAGGGTCTCTTAGGGTCGGTTAGGGTCGGCTGGGATCGGTTGCCAGCCGCCGCGCGGCGCTTGCGCTTGTGGACCTCGCGCTCCTTTATTCGTTCTACATAATCGAAGCCGCCCGGCTCGTCGCCGTGCCGCTGCCGCGATGCCGCGACAAGCGCGAACGCCGTCACGACCGGCGTCGCGAGCGCGTCGCGCCAGCTCCAGCCGTATTCGCCGCAAAGGAACTCCGCGACCTCGAGCGGCCAGCCGCAGCCGTGCGGGCCCGTGCGGACGCGCGCGCCCTTTGGCGGCGGCGGGGGCTTGACGTATGTCGAGAACGCGAAACCCCGGACGGCTTCCACGGCTTCTTTAAGCTCCCTGCAGTCGGCCTTAAGCCGCTTTGCAAAGCGCTTGAAGTCCTTCTCGCCGGGAAGACGATCGGCCGCGCGCCACTCTTTGGAGAGCAGCAGTGCGGCGACCATCAGCTTGTCGGCGGGGATCGGCATATCCTTCGCGAGCGGCACGTCGAACGCGCCAAGCATTATCGCCTGGCCGACGGTCATCGGGCCGAGCTCGACGCCTCCCACGCTGTGAGGTGTAGGAAAGGCGGCAAAGACGTTCTCGACGGGGACGGTCATCGGTTAGGTGTTGCCGTTGGCCGGAGTCTGAGGGTTGCTGCGCGTGGTCTGTGCGCTGTTCGTGGCCCCGGCGGTGAGCGTGGTCGAGCGGGCGGTGATGTTGACACGCTTGACGTCGTTGTTCGCCTCGGTTACTTCCCACTCGAGCACGTAGCCAGTGCCAGAGCCAATCGTGATCGGGTCGCCTTTCTTCTTGTCTTCGACGGTCGACTCCATAATCGCCGTCCAGCGGTACTCCGTGTGGTCGTCGAAGAGGTAGACGGAGATCTCGTTGCCGTCCTTGTCGTAGAACATCTGGAGCTCGCCGCCGGCGGAGTGGCCGCCTGTCTGCTCGTGTACGCCGGATATGCCGGAGGCGGTGACGCCGGTCTGAAGCGTCGCGCCGAGTTTCTTTGTCATTGACATGTTTGGTTTTCCTTTCTTTTGAGTTGGAGTTTTGAGTTGGAGTTGGAGAGTGGAATTTTTTAAAGCTCCGCCGTCGTGTACATCTCGACGTCGCGGGTCACGATCGCGTCCTCGTCGCCCTCAAGACGGAAGAGCGACACCGGACCGATGCGGCGCAGGTAGAGCGGCGCGGCCATGCCCTCGGCCTGACACCACGCAAGCTCCTTGCCGATCTTGCGCGAAAGCGCCTTGATCGTCTGGTGCTCTTCGTCGGCGCGGTTGATTACCGGCTTTTCGAAGATGGAGATCACGACGGTCGCCTGGCCGATGACGCTGTTCGGGTCGGCGTTGTCGGGCGCCTGCACCGTCGGCTCGAAGGTCTGCTCGCCGACGACGACGCAAAGCGACTGCTGCGCGATGTCGAGCTCCGTCTTGTTGTCCGGGTCTCCCTCCTCCTCGACTATGACGGGTATGCCGTCCATGAAGTCGAAGCCGCGCAGCGTGTCTGCGATTTCGTGAAGTATCTGGTTTACGTTTAGCATGTCAGCTTGCCCTCCTGATAATGGCCATCATTGCGTTCGCGGCGGTTGAACTGATCTCGCGGTCGGACGGGAGAAGCGAACGGTCCTGGCGCTGGTGGACGCTCTGCGCGAGATAGTAGAGCACCTTCGGCGCTTCGTCTTTCGACAGCCTGCCCATGAGGACCTTCGCCTTCCCGGGGCGGAAGATTTTCCAGCCGAGCGACGCCAGGACACCGGCTCGGAATCCGTATGCCTCGCGCGCGGCAGGGATTGTGAGGAAGTCCCAGCTCTTCGGGCGTATCTCGACGTCGTGGAACGCGCGCCGGACCGCTGGCGTCGGAATGACTACTTCTCCGCGCTCGCTAGTGGCGTTTGACGTCGTGCGCGTCGCCGCCTTGCCGAGAATGCCGGTCGGCTGCGCGCCGAGCCTTTCAGCCGACATGTGCTTCCAGGTGCCGAGGCGCGAAAGATGCCCGCGGACCAGTATCGCGACCGCATTCGCCGCGGCGGAGTAGAGGAGGTGTCGTCCGGCGGTGCCGACCTTCGACACCCACTGTCCGAGCCTGACGCTCACCTGCTCCGCGTTGCTGGTGATCTTGAGCATTACAGGTCCTCCCCTATTTTCGGAAAGCCATAGCGCTCGATCGCGTCGCGAATGTCCTTCATGCCCGGCGAGAGGGTCGCGGACTCAGGCGCGGCTGCAGAGGCAGCCGAAAGCCCGAGTCGCGCGCACTCCTCGGCGGTGACTTCCATCCAGTCGAGCCCGGAAGAATATGCGAACGGCGGGTAGGGGTTCCCGAGAGTGTCGCGGAAGCCGCCAGCACCGTCTCCGAGCGCCTGCCAGATCGGCGAGCTCTTAAGGGCGACCATGCGGTTCTGCACCGCGCCCTGCCAGTTGACCGCGGCACCCGCGGCGCGCCAGCGAGCCGCCCAGTCCTGGCGCGGCTTTGCGCGGTCCTCGAAGCGGACGAGCTCCCAGGCGGGCCAGAGCATGAGCGTCGCTTCCGTCTGGTTGTCGATGCGGGCGACGGACGCGGCCATCTGCGTCTGCGTGTCGACGATGAGATTGAGGCGGCGAAGCGAGGCGGGGTTTGTGAGTCCGCCGGGATCCAGCGGCGAGTGGCCCATCGCCGTGAGCGTATCCATGAGCTCCTTGACGGCGGTCGCCTGGTTGATCTCTCCGGAGAGGACGCGCGCGCAGACGTCGCGGATCTGTGCGAGATACGTCGCGCTCGCCATGCGTGCCGAGAAGACGGAGCGCCGGAGGATGTCCGCGGCGATTGTGCCGCGGATCTCCTCGCTGCCGAGCGTCGTCGGCAGCAGGTCTTTGATGCGCTGTATCTCTTCAGGTGTCATGTCGGTTGGAGTTACAGAGAGGAATAAGTTTTTTTGTTTCGCCGTTCGCGCCGAGGATGGCGTTGATTGCCTTGACGGTCTTGGCTTCGTTAAATCTGACTTTGTAGGATGCTTTCTTCATGGTGTGTCCTTTCGTTATGGCAGTCCAAACCGCGCCTTGTCGATTGCGTAGTTGGCGGCGATTTCGTCGGCGGTCAAAATTCTGCCGTAGACCCTGATGGCGTACAAAGTGCATCCAGTCAGAGCATGGTAGATTGACCCCGTGCCGCTTTTTGCGCCAATCCACCCGCCTGCTGGTATAGAGGAACCAAGAAACGCCCTGTTTACGGTTTGCTTAAACACTCCATTGTAGTATCCGCTTACTGCGCTCGACGTGCAGGCGACTGCAATAGTATAAACCTCTCCCAAGACCAATTCTCTTCTAAACCGCTGGTTAAATACTACTTGATTCGATAAACTGTTTGATAGGTAGTATGAATCTTCGGAATAACTACCATCTGCATATATTCGCCAGTAGGGATTTCCGTTGTATGAGCTTTCGTTGTTAGTTACAGGCAGTAGCGAGAAAATTCCTCGGTTTGTATTTGTGTAGCCAGTGACACGCGTCACTATTTCTATTGTCAATGTTTTCGCACTATAAGCCGCCTTGAACGCATTAGACGTGCTGAAGCCGTAAGCCGCGCCGCCGCTAAATACAAGCCCGTTGTTTTGATAGGTAGGAATCGACGTGGATGACGGCGATAATGCTGCGTCCATGCCATTCCCAGATGTATCAACTATTGTGTTTAGGTTGTCAGAATGCTTCCCGCCGCCCGCGTTCCACTCGCCGTCCCACATGGCGACAAGCCCGTCGGTGGCATACGGGTTCTTCCATTCCTTGCCCGTCATCAGCGCGTTGCGTAGGTTTATCAGCATGGGTCAGCCCTCCGTCGGTATCGCGTCGAGGAACGCGTCGATTTCCTCGCGAGTCTTGCCGAGCGCGTTCGCCGCGCCGTCGAGTAGCGCGGACCACTTCTCTGCGTCGGGATAGCCCTCCTCGATGTAGTCGCAGTCGGTCAAGGCCTCCCACGCCGTGTAGCCCGTGGCGATTTCGTTAGACGAGAGGAACTGCCGCGCCGCGTCGAGCATACCCGCCTTTGCGAGCGCGGTCTTGATGGAGAGCCGCGTCCACCTGCGCGGCGGGGGCGGCGGGTTCGCAACAAGCTCCCAAACGCGGCGGATGTGCCGCGCAACGGGCGAGCTGTCGTCATCGGATATCTCCCAGCCGCCCGGCTCGTAGTGGTGCCCCTCCGGCGCGGGTTCGCTTGGCTCGGACGCATCGACGGGAAGATAGCCAGCCGCCGCGTAGCTTTCTGCGGTTGGGTTCAAAATCGTGCGTCCGTCGATGACGAGCGACGACGGAGCGTAGGTAAGTTCGCCCTCTGTGAGTCTGCCGAAATTGCGGTTCATCTGTCGACCTCCTTATGCCTGGGTGATTGCCGCGAGCGTTTCGCCTTTGAGAAGGAACTTCGCGGTCGTTCCGTTGTTCTCGGTTTCGGAGAAGTAGAGGATGGTCGAGGAGCCGCCCGTCCCGCCGTCCGAGATTTCGGGCTCTTTGCCGTCTGCGTTCTCGCAGACAACGCCCTGCGGCAACACGAGTTCCGGCGCGGTCACGCCAGATGCGATGTTGAGCCGAAGCGCGAAGTCGCGCACCTTGCCGCTTGTCGCGGCGGGGAAGTTGATCGTCAGAGTGTTGGGCGAAAGCGTCGCGGAGATCTCCACGGCGTTTGAGGCGCGGTCGTCGAGGGTGACTGCGCCGTTTTCGATGGTCTTTGCTACGAGGGCGTAGGAGAGCCGCTTCTTGAGCGCCGCGACCGCGGCGGCGAGCGCGAGGAGGAGCGCGCCGACCGAGGTCGCGCCGGTGACCGGGAGGTCGTGCGCGGAGTCGACGAGTTCGTTGATGACGGCGACGGTGTCCGCGTCGATGCCGAGACCGACGGAGAGGACGGCGTTCGAGAATGCCGGCGAGGTCGGCGAGATTGCGGCGTCAATGTCGGAAGACAGCGCGAGGGTGCCGGAGAGGTTGGCGAGTCTACGAGGTAGAGTCAAATCAACAGACCCGAAGACGCCTGCCAGAGAGGGAGCCTTGAAGTGGAACTGCCCCGCTTCGCCATCAGATTCCATCGACCAAGTTGGATACCCCTCTCGCGTAATGTTAACTTGTGGCGTGCTAAGCGTCCCCGTCATCGTCCCGCCGCTCAAGTCGAGGACGCCGAGGTCTGCGCCGGTCTTGTTGCCGGTGAGCGAGACGCCGTTGATCTGCGGCTTGTTGGAAAGTCCGTCGTAGTCGTTCGTCTCGATCGGATACTGAGCGTCCCATTGTCCGGACGTCGCGCCCGCGGCGATGGTGTAGATGTATCGCCACTCCTGGCCGCCGTGCGACTCGTCGGCCAGGACAACCGCGTAGTCGTTGCGAGTCGGCGTGCGCGCCGTGCCGCCGGAGTAGACGACGGTCGCGTTGAGAAGCGCCGCGCGCGTCGGAAACGCCGCGCCCGCAGCGGTGTAGGTGATGTAGTACGCTGCGTAGGTGTCGATCTCGTCGTCAATCCATTCCTTGTCCGCAAGCTGATTTGATGCGGACGCCGCGCTCGGGATCTTCGAGCTGATGTCCGCGATGTCGGAGGAGTTTGTCGCGGCGGCGGCGCTCAATGTTGAGACGCTGTTGCTAATCGACCCCAACTCGACCTTAATTGTCCCTATGTCGTTTGTCGCGGCAGGCAGCAGCCAGGGCGCGTTGACGGCGACGACCTTCGAGAAGTCAATGAACGGAACGGGCAGCGGAAGCTCCCCGGGCGTGAAGCCTGGCGAGTCGAGCATGCGAAGCCGCGCAAAGGCGGTGTAGTTGACCTGACCGCCGGGCGTCTGGGCGCGGACCATGACATTGTAGAACGCCGCGCCGACGTCGTTGGTGTGCGAGAAGAACGCGCCAGGCAGCGGTCCGAACCAAGGGCCGACGGCGTTTGTCTGGCAGAAAGTGGTGAAGGTCCAGCCGTTGGTGTCGGCTGCCGCCTTGTTGATGAACCAAGTCGGCTGCAGCTCGATGTCCGTGCCGCGGTGCACGAGCGTCTCGACAGGCTTGGCGTCGGGCCAGTCCGCGCGCCAGGTCAGCGGCAGGGCGTTTGCAGACGCGCTGCAAAGGGTAATAAGCGCGGCTGCAAGCGCGGAACGGACGGGGCCTCTGGCGGCCCCGCACCCTGCCTGTGGAACTTTTAGATCTCTAATCATAGCCCCTCCATGTGGGCGACTCGGTCGGGGTAGGTGGTGACGAGGGCCACGGCGGGGCCGCCGCTCTGCGCGGTGTCGCTCGCGCCGTAGCTCTCGGGGTTGACCTTGCCCTCGGCTATGCGGTCGAAGTACTCCTCCGCCTTGTCGCGCGCCTTCTCCCGGTCCTTTCCGATCGGGACGCCGATGCGCTTGAGGAGGTCGAATACCGCATAGTCGAGAGCCTTGGTAATGCACCCTCCCGGGATGGAGTGCTCCACCGGGGAGAGGCGCACGTTGCCGTTGGAGCGGCAGGCGTCGCGCACATAGTCGCAGGTCATCGCGAGCAGAGGCGGGATGGGGTCGAGCGCCCACGCCTTCTTTGAAAAAGCGTTTGCCTCGGTCTCGCTCAGTTTCGCGATTAGGTCATCGCGGTTCAACGTACGCCACGCCATAGCCGAGCCTCCTTAGCTGATGGTGAGCGACTGGACGCCGACCGCGTTCGGGGAGAGAATCGCCGAACGGTGGTAGACCGTGACCTTCGTCAGCTCCGCGGAGTGCGTGCGGTCGACGAAGACCGCCCACTCGCCGCCGCCGACGACAGGCGACCAGAAGCGCTTGACGTTCGAGGCGTCCATCGTTGAGGGCATGGTGTTGCCCGTGAAGACAAACACCTTCGCGTCGGCGATGATCGGCGTCTTGCCGGTGCCGGGAAGATCATAGACGAGGTCGTTGATCTTGATGTCGCGGACGCGGTAGAAGCGCGCGACGTCGCTCTCGAGGCGCATGAGCCCGGCGAACGCGCCGGCGGTGTTCTGCTTCGCGAGCGCGGTGTCGCGGGCCTCCCACGCACCGCCGCCGAAGAGGACGCGGTTCGGCTGCTGGCCGAGCGCGGTGCGCGCGGCCTTGATCGCGGCCTTGACGTCCATGTCCGGAGTCGGCGTGCCCGAGCTCCAGGTCTTCGCCGTGTTCGTCGCGAGCGAGACGAGGAGCGCGTTGGCGCGGATGAGGTCGGCGCGGAGAAGCATGCACTTCAGCGTCGCGACCTTCTCCTCGAGCTTGGAGGGGATCTCCTCGAGGATGTCGTTGTCGATGAAGGTCGTGAGACCCTTCGACTTCGTGGCACCCGTCGCCTTGGAGTCCATCCAGTCGACGACCTTGAACTCGCCCATAAGAGCGCGCTCGTCCTCGCCCTTCGCGGCGGCCTCGAACGCGACCTTGCCGTTCGCGACGTCGTACTGGAAGAGGCGCGTCGTCTGGACGGGCGGGGCGATGAAGTCGAGAAGCTCCTGCAGGGGCTCCTCCTGGTTCTGGTAGCCGACGGCGAAGTCGGTCAGGGGCTTCGAGAAGAACGCATTCTGAAACGCGCTCTCGTTCGCGAGGGAGATGTGGCCGTTCTCGGCCTTCTCGCTCGTCGCAATGCCAAGGTTGGCGAGATTGAATTTCATTTCGGTTTTACCTTTCGTTTGAGTGGTGGTTCAGTTCACTTCACTTGCTCAGCTTGCCGGGACGACGACGGGCATGACGGTCGCGACCTCGACGAGATCGCCGGACGCGGCCGCGGTGTTGAGAGCGACGCCGATCGCGGTGTTGCCGGCTGCGGCGGTCGCGCCGGTCGCGCCGAGCGTGGCGCCCGCGGCGACTGCGCCGCCCGCCTTGACGAGCGTCGTGCCGCCGGTGCCGAGGATCTTCACGGCGACCTTCTCGCCCTGGTTGGCGTCGGTGAGCGCGATCGCGACCGGGACGTCGGTCGCGGCGGTCGTCGGCGTGACGGAGGGGAGGCCCTTCGCGTCGGCAGTGGTGAACTTGAGGATGTCGCCCTTCGCGACGGCAGCGGCCGCCGTGTAGGAGTTCTTTCCGTTTTCGGAGTAGGTAGGCATTTTGGTTTTACCTTTCGTTTGAGTTGGTTAGTCGTTGAACAGCTCCGGCTTCTCGGCCTTCGCCGCCTTCCAGGCGTCGAAGTAGCTCATGCCGGCGCGCTGCTTCTCGTTGACGAGGGCGACGCGCTGCGCGGACTTGTCGCGCTGCTCATTGGAGAGCTCGAGCTTGCCGACGGCGGGCTTCGTCTTGAGCTGCTTCGTCTTCTCGTGCTGCGCCTTCTCGTTAGCGAGCGCGGTCTTGGTGTCCTCGAGCTGCTTCTTGCAGTTCTCGAGCTCCGTCTTCGCGGCGTCGCGCTCCTTGCAGGCGTTGTCGAGGTCGACCTCGACCTTGCCCTTGTCGGCTTCCGCGGCCTCGGCCTTGGTGCGCTCGGTGGCGAGTTCCTCGACCGCCTGGGCTCCGGCCTTGATCGCAGTCATGACCTGGTCGTCCGTCGCTTCGGGCGGAAGGCCAAGCATTTTCTTGATGGCTTCGATGTCCATTTTTGTTTGTTCCTTTTTTGTTGTTAGGCCCTTGCGGGCGGTTGATGAAACTGATGTCTCACGCGGAGGCGCGGAGAGGCGGAGGTTATTCGTACTGGTGGGTCGCGCGGTTGTAGGCGAGACCGGACATGATGGCCGCGACATGTACCGCGCGGAGATCCCTGCGCTGTTCCCTGTGCTCGCGGCCGGAAATGGAGCCAGACCTGAACTCTGTTCCAGCCTCCTTCATGTTCTTGCGCTCGTTGCGCAGGATGGAGTTGATCTTGTCGGCTTTGCCAGAACGCGACTCGATCTTGGAAAGGCTGTGCTTGAAGACGTTGGCGTCGGGCACGTTGAAGTTTTTAGGCATCGAGCCGCCGCCGGAAGCGCCTTCTGAGCCTCCGCCGGTGGAGGTCCACTTGCCGTCCTCGGCGCGCGGATGCTTGGATTCGTCGTACTCGTTCGCAAGGTCGATGATGCGCTGCGGGAGCTGATAAGGTTTCATGGTTTTCCTTTCTTCGGGTTGAGCCTCGTTGGCGAGGCGAAATTCGCGGATATTCGGATTGTTGACGAGCCCGATCGACGTGAGCCCGTCGACGATCACGTTCTTCTTGCCGGATGCTCCGAGCCCGGGGTCGTCGCCCGTCCAGAACGGCGAGAACCATCCGAAGCCCTTGCCGGGATCGCGGTCCCACTCGACCTCGAGGTCCATGCCGTCCTCGTTGACGAGGATCTTCTTGACCCAGCCGAGCGCGCCTTTGTCCGGGTATTTACTCGCGTACTCCGGGACGTCCGGGTGCCCCTGGTAGACCGGGATGCCCGGCTCGCCCGCTGCGATCTTGCCGGCGAGGTCGGCGGCGATCGCCTCGGCGTGCTCGCGGTCAAGCGTCTGGTCGATCCTATCGTCGTAGGCCCACGTTCCAAACGGGATGTGGATGGGCTTTCTTTGCTCGCCCTCGTTCGAGAGCGCGAGCTTGTGCACGTTGCAGAGTTTGAGTTTCTTCATGGCTGGTTTTTTTTAGACAGGATTAACAGGATTGACAGGATTGTCACGCGGAGAGGCGGAGAGCGCAGAGTCTTTTGGGGCCGCCTTCGGCGGGGTCAGACTCTCTCCGTAGACCTTTGCCATTTCGTCGGCGATGACCGATGCGAGCGCCGGGTCGGTCGGCAGCAGCGCGGGGAGGTTGGCCATCAGCTGCGCGAACGCGCCCTCGGAGGGGTTGTCCACGACCGCCTTGACCGCTTTTGCCGCGGCTGAGTTCTGCCGAACGAAGGCGTCGATGACAGCTGATCTCCCAGAAGGCCGTTTTTTTGCGATTTGAGAGGGGGGTAGCCCCGAGGGGTCATCTTGTCCGTCCGAAACGCGCGGCGCGTTTTTAAACGCCGCAGGCGCGGTTTTAAACGGCATCTCGCCCGGCTTCTCGTTTGCAAAGCCCCTCAAGCCCCCCTGAAACCCCGTTTCAGGCCCCGTTTTGAGCTCCATCGCGTCGTTCGGGTCGTCATCCGCGGCCTCGGCGCGGCCGTAGCGGGCGAGCGCGTCCGTCTTCGACAGCTTGACGCCGAACTTCGCGAGGTGGTTGTCGATCTCCATGTCCTGCTTCACGTCCGGCTTGGAGACCGGCTCGATGACGATCTCGGCCTTCAGCTCCTGGTTAAGAACGTAGTCGACCACAAACGACGAGACCTGCTCGTTAAGCGTCTCGGTAATGCGGACGCAGCTGCGCTGCTCCAGGGCGTCCACCTCGTCGAGCTGGCCAAGGCCGCCGACGGCGTCCGGGCGCGAAATCGTCCCGAGGTCGCCGCCGCGGTAAAGAGTCACGATCGCGCGGTCGCACCAGTCGATGAGCGGCCCGAACGGATTCTGCTTGCCGCCGTCCATCTGGATTGCGTTGATGTCCGTCGTCGGATCCGTCACGATACGCGCGAGCCGGTTGATGTTCTTGAGCGCCTTCTGCAGATTGTTCCACTGCTCGCTGCCGTAGGCCGCGCCGGTCTTGCCGTGGATGAGCGGCAGCACGCAGCGGTCCGTGAAGACGAGCCAGTTCGTGAGGCCGAGCCGCTTCATGCACGCGCAGATCGCGGCGGCGATGCCGATGCCGTCGCCGGTGGAGACCATCCACTCGCCGCGCTTCATCTCGACGCCGTCCCAGCCGCCGACCTGCGGGATGTAGCGAAGCTCTCCGGTGCGGTTCTCAAATTTCCAAAGCGGCACGCTCGTGAACGTCGCCTCGATCTCGCCGTTCGCGAGCGGCTTCCAGCTCAGGTCGTGGACCGCGAAGCCGTAGCTCTGCGCGGACATCATCTGCTCCTTCAAGAGCGCAAGCCCGCCGCGCTCGTTGCGCCTGAAAGCGTCCGTCACGCGCACCGTCGACCAGAAGCGCTCGAGCACCTCCACCTGGCGCGCGGCGTCCGCGTCGTCCTCGAATCCCTTTTTCGGGCGGACGCTCCAGCCGCAGCGCGAGACGGCGCTTGCCATCTTTATCGACGCGACGCGCATTTTGTCGTCGCGCTGCTCATACTCGCCGATGAGACGCGCCATCGGCGCAAGATAGCCGCAGTTGAACTCGTCGATCGCGCGGATGATGTCTTCCGGATCCGACCTCATGAGCGCGTTGAATTTCGTCATCTGCTCAAGCGTCGTCTCGGCTACCGTCAAGACGGAGCTTCGCTTGTCGAACCAGTGGCGGATGTTGGCCAAAATGCCCATTAGTTAAACCTCCTGTATCCAGTTGCGTATGGATGGATTGAGCGACCGCGCACATCAACGAGCGTCGCGTCTTCCATCTCGTCCAGCTCGTCGACGTCGCCCGGATCGGCCCAGGCGTCGGAGTTGGACGCTGCCGCCTTGCAGCAGAGCGCAAGCGCCGCGGCGCGGTCGCTGTGCCCGTCCGCGTTCCTCGGCGCGGAGTACGTCACGTTGCCGCCGGTCGAGACTACGCGCTGCACCGCGTGAAGGTCTTCGCGGAAGTCGCGCGACACCGGGATGCGGACTGACCGCTCCTCGAACCTGCGGCGCATGAGGCCGTACATCTCTCCCTTCGACTGCACGTTGAAGTTGACGCCCTCGAACCGGGCGCCGCCCTTGCGCGTGGCTTCCTCCGCGAGCATTGCGCCGATGCCGGTCGAGTCTATGCAGACATGCTGCACGCGCCTTTGAAGACCTTTGGAAAGCAGAATGTCGAGCTGGTCGGCGAACGGCATTTTCCTAAGCTCGGTCACGTCGACGACGGCGAGAACGTCGCCGAGCTTCGCCGCCGTGACGATTACGGAGAGGTCTTTCGACCGGCCGATGTCCATGCCGATGAAAAGCGGCGCGCCGCCGTCGTCCTTTATGGACTCTGACTCGCACTTGCCGATCATCTCGTAAGGCAGCAGCACGGATGTGTTGTCGATGAACTCGCACATGTACTCCTGCGCCCAGATGCCCGGGTCGTCGACACCGCGCTTCAGTTCCTCGATGTCGATGGGCAGCCCCATCCTCACCGCGTCTTCGATCGTGACCTTGTGCTTCGAGTACGTGTCGTTGTGCTCCCAGAGGTCCGCGAACTTGTTGCCGCGTCCCTTGGGCGTAGAAACAATGCGGAGCCGCTTCTTGCCTGAGAGGGGGTTGGTAATCGAGGGGTAGATTGCGGCCCAAATATCGAACGGCCGCTCATGGATAGCAAACTCGTCAAGCACAAGGTTCGCCGAATAGCCGCGAGCCGTGTCCGGATTGGCAGGGATAGCCACAATGCGAGCTCCGTTCGCGAAGCGGATCTCAGCGCGGGATAGTAGAGCGTTCGCAGAGTCGCGTATTTCCTCATATCCGTCCACCGTCGCCTTGACGGCCTCCGTCCATTTCTTCGCCTTCTCCATCCACTCAAGCGCCTGGCGCTCGCCGGCGGAGAGGACGACCCACAGATTGGAATTGCCCTTCGGCTGCGCGGCACAGTCCGTCACCGCTTCGCAAGCCGTCGCGAAGCTCTTGCCGGTCTGACGAGACCAAAGGCCGATCTTGAAGCGGCTCTGGTCCTCGACCCACCGCCTCTGATATGGCATAAGTATCTCGTTCAGGATGTCCATCACTTCATTCCAAAGATTGACTTGATCTTCGCGACGCGCTCGGCGTCCGTCAGCCGCGGCTCGTCGACCGCGCCCTGGACCGCATTGAGCCGCTTCTCCGCCGCCTCGAACTTCTCGCGGGCCAATTTAAGCTGCTCGTCCTTCGTCGTCTGCGCGGCGTCCTTAAGGTCGACCTCACGGCTGCGGAGTTGCCGGTCGCGGAGCGCCATCGCCATCTGCATGAAGCGGTTCGCCGTCTTTGCGTCGCTCTTGAGCGCGAACTCCGCGGCGAGAGACTTGTATGCGGCGATCGCCGTCTCGTCCTTGAGCCCGACGGTCTTCGCGAGCTCGCCCGCCTCGAGCGCGGCGATGCGCGCCTGCGCAAGCCGGCGTTCCGACTCCTCGCCGCGCATCCAGTCGAGCCAGCGGTAGTACGCCGAGCGCGAGACCTTCGCCTCAAGCCCGAACTCCTTCTGCGCGTGCGCGACCGTCTCGAACCACTGGCAGCGCTTCGCGACGGAGTAGAGCTGCCAAAGCTGCTCCTCCGAGAGCGTCGCATACCAACTGTCAGTCCTCGGCTTGTTCATCGCTTATCGCCCCATGAGCGCGGCCTTGCCCGCGCCGGTGATTTCGTAAAGCGCTTCGTTCCAGGCGTCGAAGGTGCGCTTCACGCGCCCGGTGCCCATTAGCTCCTTCATCGCGGCGTGGAACTCGTCTGTCGTGAGCGGACGCCCGACAAGGATTTCCACTTCGCTCGCGAGGACGCTTTCGCGGAGCGCGATTCCGTCCAGGCGCGCCAAGACCGAAAGCGTCTTCTTCTGCAACGTCAAGTCGTTCATTTCTTTCCTCCGATGTTGGCGGCTTTAGCCGCGTCGCGAATGATGGTGTCCATCATGTCGACCTTCGCCGAGTTGGCGGCGACCTTCTCGATTATCGGGTCCAAGCGCCGGTGCAGGTTCTCGCTGCGCTGCTCCGCCCTGGTGTCGATCTCGTCGAGCTTGTTGATAATCGTGCGCGTCGACGTCTCGATGGTGTCGATCCGCTTGCTGATCGCCGCGCGGTGCTGCTTGCATTCGCCGCACGTGACGAACGGCCCGACCTGTTGAGTCTCCATCGGCTGCGGAATCTTCGTCTTTCCGAACTTCGCTTTGATGTACGCGCCCACGACCCCGGCTATCGCCGTGACCGCTCCGCCGCCTATCGCAAGATTTACGCCGTCGACTTCCATGTCGCCTTCCTTTTAGGGGTTGCAGCTACCGCCGGGGCAGATGCAGTTTTCGCACGACTCAGTCACGATGCCGTCGCTGATTGTGCAGTTGCCGTCCTTGCAGTCGATCTTTGCGTTGGCGACGTTGCCGCCTTTCGCGATGTAGCTTGAGATTGCCTTGGAAAGAGCCGACACGCCCGCTTCGCCCGCCGTTGTTGCGCCGTAGGTCGCAATAGCCGCGGCGACCTTCGCCGCGAGCTCGGCGGCACCTTTAAAGGAAGTCTCGACGAGTTTGTTAAGCTCTGCGCTTACCTCGTCCTGGTAGTTGCTGGCGGCAAATTCGATTTCGTCGCCCGGCTTGCGCGAGAAGTTGAACTGCTCGCACGACTGGTTTACCCAATGCTTGAAGTAGCTCCATCTCTGTCCCTTGTGGATGGTCTGGACCGTGCCGTCCTTCGCGACGATCGGCGCGCCGTTCAAGTCGCGCACCACGTCATAGCCGTAGTCCTTGACGGTGATCGACATGCAGCCGGAGACGAAGTACGCGACGGCGACAAGCGCGGCGACAAAAGCCAGCTGCATTGCGGTAATTTTGAGCTCGGTCTTCATTTGTTTTCCTTTTATTCTCTGTTGAAACTCTTGCGGCTTGCCTCGCACCAGGCGATCCAGCCGGCCTGCGAGCGGACGCAGTCGAAAGCGACTTGAGCGGCGGCGCGCGCGGCGTAGCGACGCCAGCTGTACCAGGGGTGGGCGTCGTTCGCGAGCTTGACGCAGTTGCCCCCAAACTCCATGTTGGCAAAGTTGAAGTCAAATCGGCTGCCGTTGCTACGGGAGTAGCGCAGATCGTGGATGAGGGCTGCCGGGGCGAAGAGCTCGAGGTGTCCGGAAAGCCGGTCGCGAATCTCCGCCGGCATCCACTCCGGGCCTATGCCGTTGTACTCGCGCTGGATGTCGTCGATGGAAAACTGCGCGAACAGTTCCACGCCGTCAAGCTCTGCCTCGACCGCGCGCGTCATCAGCTCGTCTAATTTCTCTTTTGTTTCCATCTTAATCAAACAATCAAACAATTCCCTTGAACCCCATACGGGGCGCCAGCTTGTTTATCCTCGGCTTTCCCTGGCTCCGAGTGGTGAGCGCCACGATACATAGGAGGAATCAATGAACATTCCACGTCGAGGAGTCGCCTTTGGTGGTTTGCGGCGTTATTATCTCACGCCCGGAAAACAAGTTAAATGCTTAGTCCGCCTAAACTGCGAGAACCATTTAGACCGCTTAAACCAGCAAAATACGCCGCGGCGTATTTTGCTCCGGCAAAGGGGGTCTTAAAGGCAAAAAAAAGACCCTTGCAAGTAAACTTGCAAGGGGTAAATTCAATGCGCGTCAAATGCGCCGCGCTGTGGATTACATTTAATGGTTTGTAAATGCATTAACAAACCATTTACAAAAAAAGCGCGGCAAATACGCCGCGCTTACTCGCTCATTAGAAGCGAGAGAACTTGATTGGCGATGGATCCGTTGATATTAGAGAAGCGCATGCTTTTCATTCGCTTGGTAGTCCGGATGTCGAGCGCGTCTATAAAAGCGCTGACGGAAAGAATGTCGGCGAGCTTCACGGTCCGGTTGTGCATGTCGCCCGCAAATATCACGCGCTTGTTTGTCATGTAAAGGATGCCGCTGGAAATCGCTCGCCATTCGTCGTGAGACTCCGATCGCGACTCGCCCTCGAAGACTCCGATGCGCCGCGTGGCGCGTAAGCCGACTCCGCCGTGTCGCGACACGCGCACCGCGCGTGGCTCGCACAGCGTTGCGCGGGTTGCGTAAAAGCACTCTTCTCCGTCTGGCAGCTGCAAGCCGTAATTGGCGCTTTCAATGCCGCCCGCCGCGTCTGTCTTTTTCTTCCACTCTTCAAACTCGGAGAGAAGCGCGGTGTCTCGCCTACGCCTGCGCAAGCGCACGACTACAAAGTCGAGCGCCATGAGGAAAACAATGAACAGCACGACCGCGCCAATGGTCGCGGCAGTCCAGATTATAGGTCTCCAAAATTCTTCCATGTCGATCTCCTAGCGCGGCAAATCCGCCGCGCTTATTTTTCGCTTTTGTCAAGTATGACGGGCGACCAGATGCGACCATGCAGAGCTTTTTCTTTCCGAAGCAGAACAGACAGCTTATGAAGAAGCTCTTTGATTTCCGACTGTCGTTGGGTCTGTTCGGATTTGGAAGCATAATACCAATATGCGCTTTTTATAAGTTCTACAAAATCCTTGACCCCATAAATTAAGCAGGTCTCAAGACGACCTTTTTCGTTATTCACTATGAGCGGGCATTCCACACGCCCAAAGTTGTCGGTGTCAATGGTTTTTGGCTTTCGCATGTCGTTTCTCCTATAGCATCTTTTTTAGTTTCTTGATTGTTCCGGCGAGCTCCGCCGCTTGACCGGCAAGTTGCGTTGCGGTTTCGCGTAGCTCTTCCAGGTTGATGGTTGATCGCGGCGGCGACGCGGCAGATGTGCCGCGCTCTTCGCTTAAGCCCAAAAGCCAGTCGGCAGATACGGCGTGTGTCCGGCAAATGTTGGCGAGAATGTCGGCACCAGGTGCGACGATGCCTTTCTCGTAACGCGCCCATTGTTGGTACTTCATGTTAAGCGCAGCGGCCATGTCTGATTGCGACGTCGTGCCCCTGAGCTCTTTCAACCTTTCGGATAGAACACTCATGTTTTACCACCCATCATTTTTGTTGCAACTTTTTTGTTTTACCCCGTTGACAAGCCCAACAGATTTGTTGTATAATTCTTTTCGTCACGGCGTGACAGGCAAAAAGTATACAACAAATTTGTGACTAAGGCAAGGAGACCAAGGATCAATGAGAACGAAAACAAGCATCATAAAAAGCCGGTTGACTTACACCGGCATAACGACCGCCGCGCGGCGCTTCGGCTGCTCGCGCGAGCATCTGAGCCGAGTCCTTCACGGCTCGCGCAAGCCGTCGCCGGAGCTTCGTCGCGGCCTCGCGCGTCTCGGCGTCACCTGCACGGTCGACGGCAAGGCGTTCGCCGATAGCATTTCTGGCACCGCGCTCCTCGCCGCCCTCAAGCGCCAGGGGAAGGGAGGGAAGTGATGGAGACCGTCGCAGACATCGTTCGCGAAATGCGCGGCTATTCCCACGGCATGCCGCCCAGCTATCATGTGACAATGAGCTGGCATGACTTCCGCGTGCTGCTCGACCGGATTGAGAAGGCCGCGAAGAGGGAGGGGAAGTGATGGACGACCTCAAGAAAGATTTCATCAAGGAAGTCGAGGCCGCGTCTGGCCACCGCTTCGCCGTCGAAGTCTTCGCAGACATGGTCCGCGCGATGGCGATTGCGATTGAGTCGCCGCTGACCTTCGGCGAGCGGCGCGAACAGCTTGAGGCGGAGTACGAGCAGATTCGCGGCAGATATGACGCGGACGAGTTCGTGCATTTTCCGCGCGCGTTCGCCATCGTCTGCGCGGCGCTCGAAGCGAAGCGCGAAGACTTCCTCGGCCACGCGCTCGAACACCTCGGCGCGAGTAATACCAGGAACGGCCAGTTCCTCACCCCCGTCTGCGTCTCGCGCCTGATGGCGAGCTTGAATTGCGCGAAGAAGCCCGAAGACTACACGCCCGGCAAGATCGTGAAGATCAACGACTGCGCCTGCGGTTCCTCGGTTCTTTTGATAGAGGGCTGCGAGGCGCTTCGCGCGGCGGGCGTTCATAACGACGACATCCTGGTAATTGCCGGCGACGTCGACACCCGCGCTTGCGACATCAGCTATGTGCAGCTTTCGATGCTCGGCTATGCGGCGATCGTGCAGCACATGGACGCACTTGCGCAGACGCGCTACACGCCAGACCGCTATACGCCCGGCTACTTCCTCGCCTCAATGCCAATGAGACGCGCCGCCTGATTTCCACAAACACCACAAACAAGGAGAAAAACATGACTGCTGAACAGCTCAGAGCGCTTTATCGCAAACAGAGCGCTGCCTTGGCATCGACAGCGCGAAAGATAGCCGACATGGATCCGACCGGCAAGATTTCGACGCTCGACGTCCACAACTATTCCGGCAGCGCGCCGGTTGTCGTTCAGGTATTCGCGACCTGCCCCGGCACTGACCTCAGCGGCTCTGTGTCACAGCGCGATATTTAACCACACCCACCAACCACAAACAAGGAGAAAAACAATGAAGACCCTACAAGAGAAAAATGAAGTGCTCGGGGAAGCGCTCTCGAGCATCAACATAATCACCGCGAGCTTCTGCCGCACCGCCGACGGAGCATCCGAAGAGGAGAAGTACGACCGCGGCAAAACCGCGTTTAACGAGGTTGTTAAGGTTGTCGCGAGCGTCGTGCGGCGCGACCTCTTCGGCGACGAGCCGCCCAAGAAGTCGTGGGTTGCTTCGGAGGTCGGCTGCAAGCTCAAGATGCCGGTGATCTCAATGCCGGGCAAAGCCGCAATCAAGTACTCTGTGGACGACCCCGGACTGCCGCGTCTCGCGGCGTCCATTCAAACCATCAAACCAATGTCTGGGAAAGTATCTTGCGATTGCATACTCTACGCAGGCAATGAGGTTCTTGCCGACATGCAAGTGTATCGCGGCAAGGCTTTCGCCGTCTCAATGGTACGTCATGCGCTCAAGGGCGCGATGTCGCGAATCGGCAAGCACCGCCGCATGACCGCCAACCGCCAGTCCCGCGAAGCCGCGAAGAAGGAGGCCGTATGATCGTCGAACTTTCCGCCACCCAGTTCCTCGGACTTGCCGCGCTCGCCATCGCTGGCGGTGTGGCGTTCGGAATCGCGATCGGCATTCGCCTCTACGAAAGGTGCGGCAAATGAGACCGCGCAAGTGCAAGGACTGTGGCTGCGACATCAGCGGCCGCTACATCAAGGCGCAGCGGTGCTGCGACTGCGCCGTGAAGCGCCAGCAGCGTCTCGCCAACCGTCGCCGCCGCCTGGCAAGGAGGGCCGCGAGCGGCGCGGCCAATGTCTGAACCACGTAATACAAGGAATGGAGCCAATGGATAAGGAAAAGATAATCGCGATCACGAAGAAGATGCACGCTTTGCAGTGCGAACTTTGGAGAGGCAAGAAGATGGGCGAGGGCGCGTTCGCGCTTGCGCTGGACGGCTATGAGACGGCCATCCTCGAGGCAATCGGCGAATACCCCGAATTTCGGGCAAGGAGGGCCGCGAAATGATAGAGAAGATCTGCCCCGAATGCGGCGCTAAGTTTGTGCTGACATACAGTAACCAAACTTGCTGCAGCGACGAGTGCAAGAGAAAACGCCGGAGGCGGCAGACGCGCGAATCACTGGCGCGCATTCGTCGCAAACTCTCGCCGCGCCAGCAAAGAAACGAAAACCTCCGCCAGCGCGACGCGCTCGCGCCCAAGCCGAAAACAGAGGTCATCTACCGCAACGGCATCATCATCGAGCGTCGCGGCACCGTTCCCGCCGGCTGCCATGCCGCCGACTTCATACGCCACTCCTAACAACTTCTTCCAAGGTCCAACCAATGAAAGCTAAAAAAATGAAGACAAAGAAAACAACGGCTGTCGCCGTGAAGTCAAACACATCTGCCGTCGCCAATCCCCAGCAGCTCGTCGACCAGTACCAGGTCGTGATCGCGGCTGAGAAAACCTGCTTCCGCGAGCGCGTGAAATTCGGCGCGATGCTCATTCAGTGGGAGCGGCATTTAGGCGAGGCGCGCGGCGGAGCGGGCGGCACATCTGCCGGAGGGCTCAAAGACTGGCTTGCCGAGAACTGCCCGGAGCTGTCCTACTCCGCCGCGATGGATTATAAGCACTACGCCGAGAAGGTTCTTGCGATGCTCGGCGGCTCCGCGTCGGCGGTCGCCGCGCTTCTCGGCAACGAGACGGTCGTGCAGCCGGACGGCGAGGTTGTCGACGTCGACGGCGAGGTTGTCGAAAAGTGCGATACGCTTTTCGAGGATGTGACGAGCCGCAGAAAGCTCGAGCAGACCTGGTTCGCGTTCATGGGCCGCGAGGCGACGGCGAAGAAACCGGCGGCGAAGACGGCTATTCCGATGCGGTCGGCGCTTGAGAACGCCAAGACGATCTGGACGCGGGCGCTCCCGACTCTCAGCTCGAAGACGCTCTCCGCCGCGATCGCGCTGCTCCCCGCGAAGGAGACCGAGGTCTGCTGGGGGGTCGTCAAGGATTTGTACGACGCGCTCAAGGCGCACCGTGCGGAGCTTAACGGCTAAGGCCTTAGGAGGAATCAATGGCCGAAATCGTGCAGAGAGACTGGCTGCAGGAGCTGAAGGACGCCGAGATGGTGGACTCGGTCGAGATGCAGCATTTCGTCCGGAAGATGGGCGCGCAAAACGACTTCTCTCCGCTAGAAGTGGCGGGGATCCTCGGCTGGGATGACGCGGAGCCGGTCTTCGCGCTTTGTGAATCGGGCGAGCTCGGGTTCCTGGCGCGCCCGACGTCGAAAGGCGAGCGACGGAGCTATCGGATCCCGCGCGTCTCGCTTTTGCAGTTCCTTAAAAAGCATTGCAACAGGGTTTAAAAGATGAATGAGCTAACGACTTATGAGGGCTTGGCGGCGATCTCGTCGATGAGGGCGCGGGTCGGCGCGGCCGACATGAAAGAGTACATGGTCGCGATTGACGCCGCGCCGAAGAACCGCCGCGTCGCGATGATGCGGCAGCTCGCCGCCCAGGGCGTCGCGAGCTTTGGCACAATCCGCCGCCGCTATTACGACTACAGGCGCAACGGCGCGGTCGCGCTCATTGACCGCCGCTGCGTTAAGACTTTGACGGCGCAAAACCCGTGGCTCGAATGCTACATGAGCTACATCGAAAACGACAAGAACACCTCGATCGGCGGCTACCGCGTGATGATGGCGGATTTCCGCGCGGGCAAGCCGATGGTCGGGCTCGTCGGCACCTGGCGCGAAATGTGGCAGCGCGAGCATCCCGGCGTGCCGGTGCCGGAAGAGTGCCCGCTGGACTGGACGCCGCGCGGCGCGACTTACGCGAATCTGCAGGCGGTAGCCAAGTCCAATCCCAACTACTACTTCAACGTCTTCGCGACGCGGCGCGGGCGCAAGGCGGCCGGACGGTTCATTATCCCGGTGCTCACAACGCGCGTCGGCTTGCCGGTGCTCGCCAAGGTCGAATACGACGACGTCTGGCACAACATCGACATCATGATGGGCGCGAAGGTCGTGCAGCCGCTGGAGTTCGCCGGTTACGACGTCGCCTCCGGATACAAGTGCAGCTCGATCATGAAGCCGCGCTTCGCCCGCGCCGACGGCGTTCGCGACAACCTGAAGGAACAGCAGTTCCGATTCCTCTTCGCATACGACCACATCGTGCGCGGCTTCCACCGCGGCGGCATCGAGGATATTGTCGAACACGGCACGACCGCGATCCGCGGCAACGTCGAAAAGCAGATCCGTGCGATACCAGGCGTCGGCGAGTTAATCACCATCCGTCGGTCGGGCATTCTCTCTGAGCAGGTCCACGCGGGGCTGTTCATTGGCAACGGCGGCGGCAACTTCAAGATGAAGGCGCTTTGCGAAGGCGCGCACAACATCCTTCACAACCGCACCGCGCACCTCCTCGGCAACCGCGGACGCGACGCCGAGCACCTGCACGAAAGCCAGGCGGCGCTCGTCAAGTACGAGGAGCGGCTTATGGCTGCCGCGGCGAAACTGCCGCCAGCTTTCGCGCTGAAGCTCCAGGCGGGTCTTATGACGTTCGAGGAATACTGCGAGGCATTCCGCACGATCGAGGCGGCGCTGATGAACGACCCAGAACACAAGCTCGAGGGCTGGGATTCAAACCAGGTCGCGGAGTGGCGCTTGAGCGCAACGTCGAACGAGTGGCACGACTGGGCGGAGCTTGAGGAAATGGAAGAGACCGAGCGCACCGCGATTGCGGCCGTCGTCGGGCGCGACCCGCGGCTTCGGCGCATTCGCCCGATGTCGCGGTCCGAGGCATACCGCGCGGGGCTCAAGTCGGGCGAGATCATCCGCGTCGACGACTGGTATCTGCCGCACTTCATGGACATCGAGAAAGACGCCATCGAGGTTGCGGTCCGCAGAAACGGGCTTATCGGCTTCAAGAACGAGCTGCTTTTCGGGCGTGATGAAATGCTTTACCGCGCGAGCGTCAAGAACCGCGCCGGGTGGGAGCAGATGATGAGCCCCGACCAGAAGGTACTCGCGCTCTTCAATCCGATGATGCCGGAGAAGATCTGGCTGATTGACCGTGGCGACGGCCACACGCTCGGCACCTGCGCGCTCTACAACCGCGCGCCGGCATACGACCGCCACGCGATCGAGATCAAGATGGGCGAGCAGGCGGCGGATCTCGCGGCGAAGGTGCTGCCGGTTCGCGGCCGCCATCAGGCCGAGGCCGAGGAGCGCGCGGCGCGCATGGCGAACAACCTGCGCGTGATGAAGGCGGCGGCCGACGCCGAGGCGCGCGGCCCCGCGCCGACCGGCGACGGCTTCACGCTCGACGAGCTTAACGGCGCAGGCTGCGATTTTCACCCCGGCGGCGAGGGCGGGCGTGGCGAGGATGCCGCCGGGGTGGTCTCTTCACCCAACGCCGACGCCCTGGCGTTTCTAAACGAATTAAACCATGTTTAACGCGACCCTAAAAGACTCTATGAGACTCTAATCGACCCTATCCACCACAACAGGAGAAACCAAATGAGCAAAACAAAAACCAATCAAGCCCCGGCAACCGGCGAGAAGCATTCCGCCATTGTTCAAAGGGGAATCGCAATGCCCGGCCATCAGGTGCGCATTGCCACAGCACAGGCCGTAGCGCGCGGTCAACTGTCGGAAGCCGACGGCGAGGAAGTCTGGTGGCTTTACAACTACGCACAGGAAAACAACCTGAAGGAAGCTGACCTTGCCGCCAAAATGAAGGCCTACGACAAGAACACTCTATACCAGGTGTTCCGTGGCAGCTACGGCGTATACAAGGACGGGCGCTGCTCTTCCTGGGAAAACATTATCAAGGCGATCCGCGAGTTCCGCAAGATCGAGGAAGAGGAAGCGAAGAAAAAGAATATCGGCATCATCGACACCGAAGTAAAGCGCGTGGTCTGGCAATGCTGCGACGCGGCTCTTAAAGACGGCATGGTCAGCTTTATCTACGGCAAGACGCGCATCGGCAAAAGCGAATCTCTTAAGGCTTACGCCCGAGAGCACAACCACGGCAAAACCATCTACATCGAGATGGGCAGCGGCTGGACGCGCACGCGCTTTGTGCGAGAGCTTGCGCGCAAGTTCAACAACGGCGTCAAGGCGACGAAAGCCTGGGCGCTTGAAGACGCCATCTTCGACACGCTCAAGCGCTCCAACCTCTTGATCGTCGATGAGTTCCACAAGGCGTTGACGACGACCGGCGAAAAACAGTCCGCGACGGTGCTTGAGTTTATCCGGGACATCCGCGACAAGACGCGGTGCGGCCTTGTGCTCTGCGCAACGAAAGTGGGCATGGAGCGCTTCGAGACCGGCGTAAACAAGCAGACCTTCGAGCAGCTGATCGGCCGCAGCATTATCAAGGCCGTGCTTCCCGACAGGCCGCCGGTCGAGGATCTAAACGCCATCGCCCGTTCGTTCGACTTGCCTGAGCCGACTGGCGACGCCCTGAAGCTCGTCAAAAGCCTTGTGCTCGAATACGGCCTTGAGCGCTATTTTGTCTATCTTCAAAAGGCCTACTCAATGTCGCAAAGCAAGCGGCAGCCAATGTCCTGGGACATCTTCGCCAGTGTGGCTAATGGCTACCTCGAGCTCGCCCACATGAAGACGCAGCAGTATTGACTCACAAACCACAAACAAGGAGAAACCAACATGGCAAGAATAAAAGCAGCAAAGGTCCAGGCGTGCGCGTCGCGCGCCGAGTTCGAGGAGGCGGTGAACGCGGCCGCGAAGTGCTGCGTCCAGCGCGAGAAGCTGGTCGCGGCGCTCAAGGCGCGTCACCAGCAGCTCGACGACAAGTATGGCGCGGAAATCAAGGCGCTCGACGCGGACATCAAGACCGCGCACGAGCGCGCCGCCCCATACTTCGAAGCGCACGCGGGCGAGCTGTGCTTGCCGGGACGGCGCAGCGGATCAACGAAGCTCGCCAACTTCGGCGTCCGGCTTGGGATGCCGACCGTCACCAAGGCGGGCAAGTTCAAGAAGGTCGCGTGGAAGGCGCTTGGCCTCATCTTCGACGGCGTCGACAAGCTCAAGCAGTTTGTCAGGAATCAGCCGGAAGTCGACAAGGACGCCATCCTGGCGGTCTTCCGCGACTTGAAAAGCGAGGATCCCGCCGTCGTCGCGTCGGCGAAGGAGCGCAAGGCCGTCCTCGACGAGTACGAAATCTCGATGGAGCAGAACGACGAGTTCTGGATCGAACCTATCGCCGACGAGCAGGTGAAGTAACCGGCAAAAAGAAAGGACATCCGCATGAACTGCAAGCACACCTACACTGATGACGACTTTCCCACAAACACGGGGTCGCTCAACCGTCCGGCAAGGTTCAACCTTCGCCTGACATGCCAGGCCAGGGCCCGCACTCATGCGGTGTTCTCCGGCTTCCGCTCAGCGTTCGGTCTTCCAAAAGGAACCAACTACGCGGCGATCTATGAGTCAAAGTTGCTGCCGACGCTCGAACATATCCTCCGCAAGCTCCGTCACGGCGACTCCGCGACGCGCGAATTCTTCGCGAAGCTCGCCGACCCGCTTCCGAAGGAGGACCATTTGCGGGCAATTTACAAGCGCCTTAAAACTATATTTGAACCGGACGAAAAATAACTCAATTACCACCCAGGAGAAACCCATGAACTGCAATTCCATGACCTGCTTTCGCCTCTACAAGTACGCGAAAGAAACCCGCGAAGCGCAGAAAGCCTACTTCCGCACGCGCGATTCCAACGATCTGCGCACCTGCAAGGCTTTGGAGAGGGAGCTTGACAAGGCGCTCGACAACTACGCCCGCGTCGTCCTTAACTCCCAGCCACCGCAACCCACCCAGGCGACACTAATCTAACTGACCTTAATTGACCCTAAGAGACTCTAACCACCACACAGGAGGACAACCAATGAATGAACACGAGACAGTCGCGGACTTCATCGCGTGGCTACGCAGACCGAGAGAGGGTGAGAACGCCTATCTCACATTGTGGCGCGCCGAAATTGCCGACCGGCTTGAGGCCGCGCACAAGCGCGAGGAAGCCGAGTGGAAGCGACTGGAGTGCGATCTGCTGGCTTGCATCGCGGAGGAGCGCCAGAAGCCAATCGGCAACTGCGCGAAGTTGCGCGAGGCGATACAGAAGGCGGCAGAGTCGGCCGCAGAGATCATGGAGCGTGTTCGCCACAAAGACGGACTGGCGTTTAATACCGCCAACTACATAGCGGGCGTCGCAAGGACCGCCCTTGCCGCACCGCCGCGCAACTGCGATATGCCATTGGTTGTGGAAGGGCCAGCAGACAATAACGCTGACAAAGCGTGGCTTGCTTTTAGGCGGCACAACCCCGGCGCATACTTCGATGTTTCGGGGCTTCTGCGGTGCATAGACTGGCTCCTCGCCCCCGCAACGGAAGGAGGCGCGAAGTGAAGACCGAAAAGTCCCAAAAATCATCCGGCCTCACGCCCGCCCAGCGCTCGGCATTCTTCCGGGCGCTTCAGGCCGCCTCGATCGAGCTCGGCCACGCCACGCCCGAAGCGCGCGAAACCTACCGCAAGTACGTCATGCGCGAGGAGACCGGCAAGGAGCATCTTGCGCAGCTCTCGCGCACTGCGGACTTCGACGCCTGCATGCGCCGCTTTGCGGTCGACGCTGGCGACTACGAGACGGCCTTGCGCTTTGCGATCGCCGACGACGCCCGCAAGGCCGCGATCCTCCGCATCTGCTGCGCCCAGGTCCTACAGCTGAAGGGCTGCGTCATGGGCACGACCGAGGCGGCGGACTACCTCGCTGGAATCGTTGAGCAAGCCCGCGTCCCCTGTGGCCGCGACGTCCGCGACTCCTCGTTCTGGATGGACTGCGCCCCTGGAAACATCCTGACGCTCTTCCAGATGCTCGACACGCACCGGCGGCGGCTCCTTCGTGGTCTGCTCGATGGCCGCGCTGCGCGTGCCTTCCTCGGCTTCGATCCGTCGATTGTCTACCAGCCCCGCTCGTCAGGCGGCCTCAGCATCACCTACGATGCCCACGCCTACGACGCCCTCACCCATGTTCAAATCCACATCAGGAGCACCGCAGCATGAAACAGTTGAAGCGTAGTCAATGTTCGATTCTGCCGCTCGTTCTCAAGGGCAAGTGGTATGACATGATTGCCACCGGAGAGAAAAAGGAAGAATACCGCGCCGATACTCAATACTGGCACAAGCGAATTTCAAATTGGGTAGTGAATCTTCCTTTTGACGGCCATCTTGTGATCGCGTTTTCGCGCGGCTACAGCAAGCCAGATTTGTTTGTAGAAGCCTGCGGCATTAACATCTTTCGTGCATGTCTTCACCCGGCCTGGGGCGAACCTAAAGACACACACTTTGGCGTCATCCTCCACGGCCGGGTCCAACTCGTCGACGACAAGAAAGGCGGAGCAAAATGAAAAGCCAAAAAGCAGCCAGTTCGATGACTTTTGGATTGTTTTACAACACCGAGTCGTCGCTGATGTCTCAATCTCGCTGGTATGGGTTGGGGCTCCAGACGGCAGTCGAGCATACGAGTTCATTGTTGATGGCGTTGTCGAGACCGTAGGAACTAAAAAGAATGCAAAGCGGCCTGGACTAAACATGTCCGCCGCTTGAACAAACAAAAAGCCAATTAGAAAGGCGGTGCAAAATGTTTATAATAAATGCTGATACAAATGTCGAACGAACAGGGACACCAACGGATTACACTCGCTTTAGAGTGAGCATAACTCTTGAAATAATCCCAGAAGAAAATTCGCAAGGATTTTTAGACGCAAACCCGCGCGAACTTCATGCTCTTGCGGACCAGGCAGTTTCTCTTTTTGCAGATAAAGCCAAAGAGAAAGGCGGCGCAAAATGACTTGGCAAGACTTTCAAAAAGCACTTAACTATCGCGATGCAGAAAGGTGCTGCTTCACCTGCAAATACGGCGAACCTACTTATGAAGGAGAGTGCGACTGTAACCATCCATTAGTCGAAAACGAAATGCTGCACGGCGGAATGTCTTTTGGCGTGTGTGATGCGTGGGAAAAGTGCGGAGGCGAAAAATGAGCGCGCCCGAGCTTTTCGAGGACATTATAAAAGAAATGCGGCAATGTGTTGGCTTTCCTCTTGAAAACATCCGCCCAGGAGGTTATTGGAAATGAGACGCCAGATTTTCTATCCGTCTTGCTGCTGGCTCGATCCAAACAGCCGCAACGCCGCCGGCCATTTCTTCTGCGAGCATCGCCAGTGCTATGTCAAGCCCGCTAAAACGGTTTACACGGCAGAGCGTCGCGCCCACTTATACCACAAGGATCGCTGTGCCGCAGACTGTTGGAATCGCTCGGGCAAAACTCGCCGCGCAATTTTTTAATTAGAAAGAGAGCGAAAAATGGCCTCCTATGGAATATACCCGTTCGCCGTCTTGCAGTGTGAATGTCCTTGTCGCGGCCGGTTGGCCGTAGAGACTCAGACCTACCAGTTTCCCAGCCATGCACTTTCGCCCGCATGGGAGTACAGAATTGTGTGCAAGGATTGCGGCCGCGCAACTCCCTGGTGTAACGAGCTATCGGAGGCCGAGCGCATTGTGCGCGATTATTGGAAGACTGAACCCCATTGTAGCCGCCCTTAAAATGCCATACAAACTTGATTTAAGCTCCTTGCAAACCACTTGCAGGGAGTTTTATTTTCACCCTAATCAAGTCACATTTTCCCAACTTGACTTGAATCTTTCCCATTTGCGTTCTGAAAATACATGATGGCATCTAATCCACATGGAA
>Ga0310691_10001631_pt1 | contig 33574 bp, 16 predicted proteins | sample 176DNAGHGlowgp2_FD_203887 | JGI IMG/M metagenome (GOLD analysis project Ga0310691, IMG submission 203887) | Sheep rumen microbial communities from Palmerston North, Manawatu-Wanganui, New Zealand - 1766 DNA GHGlow gp2 (v2) (version 2) | ecosystem: Host-associated > Mammals > Digestive system >... | reverse complement strand
ATCGCCCCACACAAACGGTTCATTTCAAAGGGATTTTCGAGTTTGTATATAAAGATAACCATTCTGTTTTGCTTGCTGACACTATTGTTAAGGTCACGTTGAAAGATGTGAACTATCAGCAGGTGGAAGAAATAGAACTGAGAACCAATGAATTCGGTTCCATTGCGGGTGAGTTTACGTTGCCTGAGGGCGGTCTGACAGGAACGTATCATATTTACGCTAACGTGGGTAACCAATCGTTCAGTCATACTATTTCTGTGGAGGAATATAAGCTGCCGGCTTTCGAGGTGGAGATTGAAACTCCGGAGGAGACCTTCTCCATTGGACAGGAAGTGACGGTGAAGGGCAGCGCGATGGCCTTGGCGGGTTACCCGCTTGACGGGGCTTCAGTGAGTTACCGCGTGACTCGCAGCAGTTCGTTCCCATGGTGGCGTAGCTACTGGTGGCATCCCACCGTCGAGCCGCTCACGGTGGCCCACGGCACCCTGCAAACCGATGATGATGGTGTCTTCCAAATCACCTTCCCCACTGAGGAGGACATGACGTTGCGTCGCTACACACCGCTTTACCGCTACGAGGTCAGAGTTGATGTCACCGACATTAACGGCGAGACCCACAGCGGCAGCACCGTGGTCTATGTAAGCAGTCGTAACTTGCTGTTGTCTTGTGGTTTGCCTGGCGAGATAGACGTGAATAAGTCGGACAATCAGTATCGGATTTCGCTGACCAACACGGCGGGGAAACCGCAAAGCGGCTTAGTCGGATACGAGCTTTTCCGTCTGCAAACGCCCAAACAGTATATGTATGAAATTGAGAAGAAGACGGATGTTGTGATCAGTGACACGAATCTGATTCACAAAAAGTTCCCATGGGTTGCCTTCCATGGTGAGACCCAAAAAGAAAACTGGACGGCCGTTTCTCTGCAGAAGGGCAATGTCATGGTGAACAAAGACTCTGCCGCCTATTTCGCATTTCCAGACCTCAATAATCTGCCTGACGGTTACTACAAGGTAATGCTCTATACGGAAGATGATAACGGAAATCACATAGAATCAGAGAATTATGTGTTAGTATATCGTGATGACAGCAAGAAATGCAGTGCGTACAAGCCGCTGTGGGTCACGATGGACCATTCCATCAATATCGGAGAGACGCTGACACTTACCATCGGCAGTTTTCTGCCCGAAGCGAATGTTCTCTGCGAGATTTATTCCCACAACGTAAAGGTGTGTGCCGAGTGGGTGAACTTGCATGGGAAGACACATACGATTACCTATCCGGTGACAAAAGACGACATCGGTGGCTTGAGTGTCCATCTGCTGAGTATTCACCAGAATAAGAAAGAAGAGATGTCCCAGTCTGTCACGGTCACCGATGATACGAAAGACATCCGATTCGAGTTCCTGCGTTTCCGTGACAAGACCCTGCCGGGCAGCCAGGAGGAGTATCAGGTTCGTCTGACCGACAAAGACGGGAAGCCCGTCTCTGCTGAGCTCTTGTGCTCGATGTACGACATGGCGTTGGATGCTTTGGGAAGCCATAACTACCACGGTATAAATTTCTTCAGCCCATGGAATGGTGCCAGAGGCGACTTCCGCTCACTTTCGTGGGGGAGAAGTTTCAGCCAATACAATTACCGCAACCTGTATTTGTACTACTCCATTGAGCCGATTAAAAACTGGTTTGAGTTCTTCCCGAATGCCTGCACGCGCTACTATGGCTTTGGCAAGTCATTCTCTGCACGCAGCAATCGTGGCGAAGTCGTCTTGAATATGGTGGAGGAAGATGCTGTTATGGATTTAGCAGAGGTGGAGGAGGTCGCCATGGTTTACGAAGAATCTGCTTCCGCGCCGATGGCCGCCAAAGCTGCTGGAGATGCTGATGCCGGTGGTGCCGAATCTCCTGTCGAGCAGGTCCGCACCAACTTCGCGGAAACCGCCTTTTTCTACCCGCAGCTGCGCACCGACGAGCGCGGCGATGTCTATATCAGCTTCACCATGCCCGACGCGCTCACCAAATGGAAGATGCAAGGCGTGGCCCATAATCCCGCCCTGATGACCGGCCGTTTCGAGAAGTTCGTGCAGACTGCCAAGGACGTGATGATTGTGCCCAACGCGCCGCGCTTCCTCCGCGAGGGCGACACCATGGACTTCTCCGCCAAGGTGGTGAACATGAGCGGCCGGAACATTTGCGGCTACGTGACGTTGCAGATGTTCAATGCCGTGAATAACCAACCGATTGCCATGATTTGTGACGGAGGTTCGGATAATGGGGTTGGTAGAGACGCAAAATTTTGCGTCTCTACGATGACGGGCTCCCAACAATACGAGATCCCCGCCGGTTCCTCCTCCGAAATCCATTTCCGCATCGTGGTGCCCGAGGACGTTCCTGCTATCACCTATCGCATCATCGCTCGCAACACCGATCCGCAGGAGGTGGCCGGCGACGGCGAGGAGAAGACCCTCCCCGTGCTCACCAACCGCATGATGGTGACGGAAACGATGCCGTTCTACATATCGGGAAAAGGCTCGAAATCGTTCACGTTCAATAAATTGCGGGATGCGTTCGGCGCGACGGACGCGATAAATCGGAATGCGGACGCGATAAATCGCGTCCCTACATTGAAACATTATCGTTTGACGGTGGAATGCACCCCCAATCCCGTGTGGTACGCCATCCAGGCGATGCCTTACATGATGGAATACCCGCACGAGTGCAACGAACAGCGCTTCAGCCGCTACTACGCCAACGCCCTTGCCACCCACATCCTGAAGGCCAACCCCGTCATCGAGGAGGTCTTCAACCGCTGGCAGGTGGAGAGTCCCGACGCTTTCTGCTCCGCTCTTGAGAAGAACCAGGAACTCAAGCAGGTGATGCTGGAGGAGACCCCGTGGGTGCTTGACGCGCAGCGCGAAGGGGCCAACAAACAGGCACTGGCCGCCATGTTCGACTTCAAACGGATGGCCAAGGAGGAAGCTTCCACGCTGCGGAAACTGCAGCAGGCGCAGAACGGCGACGGCGGCTGGCCGTGGTTCTCAGGCGGCAAGAGCTGCGACTTCATCACGCGGCACATCGTGGCGGGCTTCGGCCACCTCAAAGCCCTCGGTGTCAGCACCGACGTGGCCAATTCCACGCTTCGCAACGCTGTCTCCTATATGGACGAACAGATGTACCAGCGCTACCTCGACCGCAAGAAATACCACTACACTTACGTCGATGAGACGCACTACCTCTACGCCCGCAGCTTCTACAAAGACAAGGTTTCCGCCAAGCATAAAGCCGCATACGACACCTGCTACAAGGTGCTGTTAAGCGGTTGGAAGTCAGAATCCTACTATACGCAGGCGATGATTGCCCTCACCGCCTGGCGCAACGGCGACCAAAAAGTAGCGAAGGAAATTGTGGCCTACCTCAAGAGCATGGCCCAGCACAATGAGGAGATGGGCATGTTCTGGAAAAAGCAGGGTGGGGGCTGGTTCTGGTACGAGCAGCCCGTGGAGCGTCAGGCAATGCTGATCGAAGCGTTCCACACCATCACGCCGGAGGACGAGGAGTCGTTAGCGCAGATGCAGTTGTGGCTCCTCAAACAGAAGCAGACCCAGCACTGGAGCACCACGAAATCGACCACGGAAGCCATCTATGCGCTGTTGCTGAACAAGACGCTCGTAGCCGAGGACAAGACCGTGGCGGTCACCGTGGGGAACGTGCGTCTGCCCGATGAGACTGTACAGACGGAGGCGGGCACCGGCTACTTCAAGAAGGCCTGGACGGGAGAGGAAATCACCGCCGACAAGGCCAATGTGCGCATCGAGAAGGGCACCGACGGTCCCGCGTGGGGCGGCCTCTACTGGCAGTATTTCGAGAATCTCGACAAGATTACCCGCAGCGATGACAAGAACTTGGTCATCGAAAAGCAGCTCTACAAGGTAGAGAATACCGACAAGGGCGAGGTTCTGAAGGCCATCACGGCGGGACAGCCGTTGCAGAAGGGCGACAAGGTTCGCGTGCGGGTGGTCATAACCGCTGACCGCGACATGGAGTTCGTGCATCTCAAAGACATGCGGGCCGCCACTTTCGAGCCTGTCAACGTTTTCTCGCAGTACAAATACCAGGGGGGCCTCTGGTACTACGAGTCCACGAAGGACGCCGCCACCCACTTCTTCATCGACTGGATGCCGAAGGGCAAATACGTTTTCGAATACACCCTCTTCGCCACCCAGTCCGGCGACTTCAGCAACGGCATCACGCACATCGAGTGCATGTACGCGCCGGAATTCCAGTCGCATTCCCAAGGAATCAGGGTGAAGGTACGGTAATCCTCCCCCCCTGGCCCCTCTCCAGATGGAAGAATGTTTTTCCCTCACCCCCTGGCCCCTCTCCAAAAGGAGAGGGGAGACCAATGCCTCGGTAATTGTTCCGATATAACGCTATCAGTGGACTCCTCCCCTTTAGGGGAGGCCGGGAGGGGTGATTTGGAGGCCGGGAAGGGTAAACCACGCAAATAGACGCTGCTTCCCATATCGGAAAATTTTGTATTTTTGCCGCCGATTTTGATTTTTTATAAAATATTGATTATAAACGAAATAGAAATATGGCATTTATCAAAACCGACAATCTGAAAGGAGATATATTTGGCGGCATCACCGCGGGTATCGTGGCGCTGCCGCTGGCATTGGCATTCGGCATCCAGGCGTTCGGGGGGATTGACGATCCTTCCGCCAGCTCCATGGGTGCTCTCGCCGGTTTGATCGGGGCTACGTTCCTCGGCTTCTTCGCCTCCCTCTTCGGCGGCACTCATTCGCAGATCAGCGGCCCCACCGGACCGATGACGGTCATCACCGCCTCGCTGCTCAGCGGCGTGTGGGCGGCACAACATTCCATGAGCGCGGTGCTCATCAGCATGTCGCTGGCCGGCCTCTTCTGCGGTCTCTTCCAGATTCTGTTCGGCATCCTCAAAATCGGCAAGTATGTGCGCTATATCCCGTATCCGGTTTTGTCGGGCTTCATGAGCGGTATCGGCGTCATCATCATTATCCAACAGCTTTATCCGTTAATTGGCTGCAAATCACCTGTTTTGGTGGTGGATATGATTACGCAGTTCCCTGAGCGCGTAGCTGGCGGCGTGTCGTTCACGGCGTTGCTGCTCGGATTGGGTACCATCGCCATTATCTATCTTTTCCCACTGATAACCAAGAAGATACCTTCCACTCTGGTGGCTCTTTTGGTGATGACCATCATTTCGCTGTTCCTCAATATGGATGAGAAGCTGCTCATCGGTCAGATTCCCGCCGGATTCCCGATGCCCGCATTCGCGAAGGAAGGTTTGGATTTCGCCGGTCTTGACTGGGGGTTGGTACTGAAATCCTCTGTCATCCCGGGACTTACGCTAGCGGGTTTGGGCAGCATCGACACTTTGCTGACCTCCGTGGTGGCCGACAATATCACGAAGACGCACCATAACAGCAACCGCGAGCTGATAGGGCAGGGCATTGGCAATATGATCAGCGGCCTCTTCTGCGGTATCAGCGGCGCGGGCGCGACCATGCGTACGGTGGTGAACGTGAAGAGCGGTGGACGCACTCAGATCAGCGGAATGGTGCATTCCCTGCTGCTGTTGGCTGTGCTGCTCGGTCTGGGCAGTCTTGTGCGTTACGTCCCGCTGGCAGTGTTGGCCGGCATCCTGATCACCGTCGGTTGGGGCATCATCGACTTCAAGGGATTCAAGGATCTGCTCAGAATACCCCGTGCCGATGCGGTGGTGCTCATCATTGTCTTCCTGCTCACCGTTTTTGTGGATCTGCTCACGGCCGTCGGCATCGGCATGGTGATTGCCTGCGTCCTCTTCATGAAGCGCGCCAGTGACCTCGTGGAGGGTGGCTACAGCACCGCCGAGATGACCAATTTCGACAAGGAAAGTCCGTGGCAGGATGAAGGCGGTATGCCCGACACAGTGAAGCATAAGATTTACATTCAGCGACTTAACGGTCCGATCTTCTTCGGCACCATCACCAAATTCCAGCAAGTGATGAACGATGTGCCCGAGGATGCCAAAATCGTGATTATCCGGATGCGCCTCGTCAGCTTCATGGACCAGTCCGGTCTGTATGCTATGGAGACGGCCATCAAGGAATTGCAGGATCGCGGCGTGCTGGTGCTGATGACCATCATCCAACCGCAACCGATGTACATGCTGAAGACGATGAAGGTTATCCCCGAACTCGTCCCCGAACAGCACACCTTTGAGACGTTCGAGGATTGCACGGAGTTCTTGAAGAATAGGGTTGAAGGGTGATTTTTAATGCTGAATGTAGAATGCTGAATGCTGAATGCTGAATGTAGAATGAAGAATGAAGAATGTAGAATGTAGAATGATGAATTAAACTTATAAGGAATAAGTTGGTCAATAATTTATTTGTGACGGGAAAATGTATTTATTTTTATAATACTTCCTTGAGCAGTCCTGAAGGGACAAGACGCGCGAAGCGCTGATAACCCCACATAAGCGCAGCGCAGTGTGGGGCTGGATGCCGAAACGGGTTTCGGACTGCGAGAACAGCGATGATGGCAGAGCGAAACGTAGTGTGTGTGTGAAACAAAAACAAACAAACAAATAGTAACAATATGAAAAAACTGATTCTTTTGGCTTTAGTGAGCCTGATTACGCTGGGCGTGAGTGCGCAGCAGAGCAAAACGGCCTCCAAAGGGGAGCAGACCGTGACGATCCAAACCAATGGCGTGTGTCAGAAGTGTGCGGACAAATTCAAAGAGAACGTGCCTTATTTCAAGGGCGTTAAATCTTACAACTATGACATGAAGACCGCGAAGCTGACCATCAATTACGATTCCAAGAAGACCAATCCCGACCAGTTGCGTCAGGAGGTGAGCAAGCTGGGTTACAACGCCGACAACGTGAAGGCAGACCCTGCTGCAAGAGCCAAACTGCCCGCTTGCTGTCGTGCAGAAAAAGGTGCCGGATGTTGCAGTGGCGGTGCCGGACATGGATGCGGCAACCACGATGCCAATAAAGCCGGTCACAGCTGCGGTAACCATCAAAGCGGTGCCAAGAGCTGCGCCGGTCACCAGGAAGGTCAGAAATGTGCCGGCCACCAAGATGGCAAGAGCTGCGCCGGTCACCAAGAAGGTCAGAAATGTGCCGGTCATCAAGACGGCAAGAGCTGCGCCGGTCACCAGGAAGGTCAGAAATGTGCCGGTCATCAAGACGGCAAGAGCTGCGCCGGTCACCAAGACGGTAAAGGTTGCGCTGGTCACCAGAATGGTCAGAAATGTGCTGGTCACCAAGATGGTAAAAGCTGCGGCAACCACAACAAACAATAATTTTGAAGTGACCGCTATTTGCGGAAACTGAGATCCCAATAAAAGCAAAAAAGGCACGCATTATCCAAAAATGCGAGCCTTTTTTGTTATAAACATTTCTCACTATTAGCCAAAAGCCAATAGCCAACAGCTAAAAGCCAACATCACCGCTTCTCCACGGATTCCACGAACTCCAGCGCGTCTTTGCTGTAGCCGTCGGCGTGGATCTCGTTGGCCAACACCTGCGTGAGCACGGCGCCGCCCACGTAAATCGGGGTCGTTACGCCGTTTTCCTTCAGGTACTGGATGGTCTCTTCCATGGAGAGGACCGTGGTGGTCATCAGCGCACTCAGCCCGATGATGTCGGGATGGTACTTTTCGTCGGCCTCCTTGATGACCTCCTTGGGCGTGTCTTTCCCCAAGTCGATGACTTTGTAGCCGTAGGATTCGAAGATCACCTTCACGATGTTCTTGCCGATGTCGTGGACGTCGCCCTTTACGGTGGCCAGCACGATGGTGCCCTTGTGGCTGTCGCCCTGGCTGAACTGGGTCTTGATGACGTCGAACGCCTCCTTGCAGGCCTCTGACGCGGAAATCAGCTGCGGCAGGAAGATGCGTTGCTTCTCGAAGTCGGCGCCAACCTCCGTCAATGTGGGAATCAGGATGTCGTTGATGACCTCCATCGGCGGCTGCGTCTTCAGTGCTTCGTGCGTGAGTGACACGCTGTCCGCTTTCAAGCCGCGCTTCACGGCCTCTTTGAGGGTGAGTCCGCCTGTGGTGGCAGGAGCGGTCGCGTTTGGAGTGGCGGTCGCGGCGGCAGTGCCCTCCGCCACGGTTGTGACGGGAATCACGTCCTCGATGTAGGTGTTCAGATCCTCCGAGGTGCCACGCAACGCCTTGAATGCCAGGATAGAGTTCATCATTGTGGCGTTGCAGGGGTTGATGATGGGCATCGTGAGGCCGTTTTCCAACGACATGAGCAGGAACGAGCTGTTGATGAGTTCGCGGTTGGGCATTCCGAAGCTGACGTTGGAGACGCCGAGGGCCGTGTGTACGCCCAACTTCTCCGTCACCATGCGCAAGGCCCGCAAGGTCTCCTTCACCAGCGGCTGCTGCGCACTGCAGGTCAGTGTGAGCGTGTCGATCATCATCCGGTGGCGCGGGATACCGTATCTCTCGGCCCCGTTGACAATGCGCTCAGCGATGGCCAACCGCTCTTCCGCCGTCTGCGGGATGCCGTTGTCGTCCATCGTAAGTCCCAGCACCACAGCTCCGTACTTTTTCGCAATCGGGAAGATGACCTCCATGTTGCTTTCGTTACCGTTCACGGAGTTGATGAGCGGTACGCCGTTGTAGTAGCGGCAGCCGGCCTCGATGGCGGCGGGATTGGAGGAGTCGATCTGCAAGGGCAGCGCGGTGATTTCGCTGAGCTGCGTCACCACTTTCTTCATGTTGGCCACGTCATCGGTTTTGGGCACGCCGAGGTTCACGTCCAACAGATCCGCTTTCGCCTCTTCCTGCTTGATGGCCTCCTTGAAGATGTAGTCGAAGTCTTCGTTCACAATGGCTTCCTTGAGTTTCTTCTTGCCCGTTGGGTTGATGCGTTCACCGCAGACCTTGATGCCTTCCATCGGCAGGTATTTCGTGGCGGAAGTGATGACCGTCGGCCGCTCCACGTTGCGCTTCGGCACGGCTTTGCCCTTGTGGACGGCGATGGCGCGGATGAAGTCGGGGTTGGTGCCGCAGCATCCGCCCAAAATCGCCACGCCTGCCGCTTGGAACTCGCTCATCGTTTCGGCGAAGTCCTTCTCCGACAGCGTGTAGCAGGCCTTGCCGTTGTGGATGTAGGGCAGTCCTCGATTGGGCTGCACCAACACGGGCTTGTCGCTGTATTGCAGCAGTTTCTCCACGATGGGTTTTAGGTCGCGCGGACCGAGGGAGCAGTTCACCCCGATGGCGTCGGCGCCCATGTTGGACATCAGCGTTGCCATGATGCGCGGCGACGTCCCCGTGAGCGTGTGTCCGCTTTTGTCGAAGGTCATGGTGGTGAAGACGGGCTTGTCGCAGTTCTCCTTCACGGCGAGCAAGGCGCATTTCAGCTCATAGAGGTCGGTGAAGGTCTCCAGGATGAAGCCGTCGACCAAGTCCTTGGCAATCAGCACCATCTCCTTGAACGCCTCGTAAGCATCGTCGAAGGAGAGTTCGCCCATGGGGTAGAGCATCTTGCCGAGCGGTCCGATGTCGCACATCACGTACTGTGTGGTGCGGTGCCGTTTCGCCAATGCGATGGCCGCCTCGATCACCGCTTTGATGTCCTCGCCGGGCATCTTGATGCGGTTCGCCCCGAAAGTGTTGGTGGTGATGAAGTCGCACCCCGCCTCGATGTAGCTGCGGTGGATGTCGGCAATCTCATCGCCGTTGGTGATGTTCAGCATTTCAGGCATTTTCGACATGATGCCGCGTTTCTCCAGCTCGGTGCCGAACGCCCCGTCGAAAATCATTACTTCGTGTCCTAAACGTTGTTTCATTATGAATGGTTATTGGTTATCGGTTATTGGTTATTGAAGCTTTACGTTAATAGTGCTTAGTGTATTGTTTTAATTTCATCGTCTCATCGTCTCATCGTCTCATCGTTTCATCGTCTCATCGTGATAGCACGTCGTTCCCCGACGCCGATATGCGCAACTCTCACGCGCCACGCACCCTGTGCAGCTCTTCCGGCCGTTGCCGCCGATGCGCACGATGCCCGTCATCGACTTCATCGGGATCATCAGTCCAGAGTCGAGGAAGCTGATACCGATCTTGTTGGCTTTCACCAAGTTGGCGATTCTGAGGTTGTCCTCCAACGGGGTGCCTTGGTAGCCCGGACAGAACCGGAATCCCAACGAGGGGTAGGGGAGTGCCTTCTCGAACTCGTCGGCCTTGCGCTCGATCCAGACCCCGGCGGTGGCGTCGAAGACCACCGCGTAGGCCATATCCTCCATCTGCAGACGCTTCAGCCGCCTGTCGACCGCGATGCCGATGGTAGTTGCGCAAAGCAGGTAACCCTCCGAACCGTGCAGGTACTCCATATACGCCGGATGCGCTAACATGAACTCCTGAGGATAGTCGTAAGAGGCATAAGCGTACTTGAACTCGGCCAACTCTTCTACCTCACGCAAAGCCTTGTCAATCAAGTGCTCGGTGTGCTCGTCCACAACCGTTTTCCCCGATTGTTGTAGAGACGTTTCCTGAAACGTCTCTCGAAACAGCAATTGAGACGTTTCAGGAAACGTCTCTACGGGGGAGGTCGGCTCTTTGACGGAGTATCCCAAATATTTTAGAATTTCCCGCTTCATTACCGTAACTCTTTGTCTATCACGTGGTGGATGCGCTGGTAGATGTCGGCGGCCACCTTAGGGTTGTTCATCGTGTAAATGTGGATGCCGTCGGCGTCGTTGGCCAACAGCTCCAGTATCTGGCTGACACTGAATGCGATGCCGATTTCGAACATCGCTTCCTTGTCGTTGCGGAAACGTTCGAACAGGACTCGCAGCTCAAAGGGGATGGAGGCGCCGGCCATGTGCATGATCTTGTTGAACATGGTCGCGCTGGTGAGGGGCATGATGCCGGGGATGATGGGAATGGTGATGCCCATGGTGCGGGCCACCCGTTTGAGACGGTAATAATAGTTGTTGTCGTAGAACAGCTGCGTGATGAAAAACGTAGCCCCCATGTCCTGCTTGACCTTCAGGTGGTGCAGGTCGTCGTAGAGACTTTCGCTCTCGATGTGCCCTTCAGGATAGCAGGCGCCGCCCATGCAGAACTTGTGCGTGCTGCGCAGGTAAGCCATGAGCTCCGAGGCGTGCCGGAAACATTTCAGATAGCTTTCGGGAGAGTCGGCGGGCTTGTCACCGCGCAGAGCGAGGACATTCTCCAAATGTTCCTGTTCCAAGACGGCGGCCACCCGGTCCACTTCCTCCTTGTCGAGGGAACCGCAGGTGAGGTGTACCAGCGGCTCGGCGCTTGTGTGTTCCTTGATGTATCGCGCCAGGTCGATAGTGTGTTGGCTGTTGTCGCCCGATGCCTTGAAAGTCACGCTGATGAAATCAGGCCGGAACTGTTGCAGTTGGTCGATGGTGCGGTAAATGTCATCAAGGTCGCTGACTTCCGGCTTCGGCGGAAAGACCTCGAAGGAGAACGTTTTTTTTGTTCGTAATATGTCGCAAATACGCATAGTTCGATTGTTTACATCTGAAATGTTTTTGGCTGCAAATGTACATAAATTACGAATATACACAGACAGATAAAATTGACGCTGTAGAGACGTTTCATGAAACGTCTCTACAATTTCGGAAAGGTACAAAATTTCAGCATATTATTTCTCTTGACAATGCCGTGGCGATAGGGACATGATTAGTACACGAAACAATCTGTATTTTTATAGATCATACTCTGTTTAAGTGTCTTTCGAAATTAAAAAAAAATTTTTCTATTACTAACTATTGAATGAAATTTTTATTATTTTTGCAGCTCATAAAACAAATTATTATGGCACCCAAAAAAGAAAAAAAAGAGAGCCCCAAAGTGATGGGCAAAAAGACCAGAAAGAAGACGGATCTAGCCGGGATTATTGGCATTTTTAAAGATAGAATCCATTATAAGGACGATTCGATTTTCAATCTGGGTTAATGCGACGATATTTATTGGATACATGCACTTTGATTTGGATGTTAAAGGATGACCCGAGAATCAAAGGTGTAAAGGAGGAGATTGATTGCTATCAGGGAGACTATGCCATTTCGGTAGAGTCCATAAAGGAGTTTGTCTATTTGATTCAGAGTGGAAAAATTAAAACGGATATATCTTTTGATGAATTAGTGACTGCGTTGGATGACAAGCACATACTTATTTGTAAATATGATAGAGGAACGTTGAAGGTCCTTTCGGAGTTGCCTTTCTTCAAAAAACATCAAGATCCATCAGATCGCGTGATTATAGCTAATGCCATCGCTGACAATAGGATACTCATATCTGGAGATCATAACTTTACGTTATACAAAGACCTCAATCTAATGATGGTCTAAAAGTCGATTCAAGGAACGTGTCTTCTAATTGTTGTGTGATAATGTTTTTTTTGTAACTTTGCCTCATTATTCCAAGTATATTTTTGAGTTTTTAACAAGAAGCAAATCAAATAATTATAATCGTCATGATGAAACCTAAAATTGTTATCGGAAACTGGAAAATGAACAAGGACTTCGAAGAAGCGGAAGACCTTATCACTAAAATAGAAGAAGAACTGGCTGACTATCAGTTGCAGACGGAGGTTGTGCTCTGTCCGCCGGCGGTGTATGCCGAACTGGTCACCGACCACGCCAGCCTGGAGGACAGCCGTTTTTATGCCGGTCTCCAGAATGTGAGCGAGTTCCCGAACGGCGCCTACACAGGGGAGATCTCCGCGGAGATGCTCGCCTCCATGGAAGTCGATTTCTGCATCGTGGGACACAGCGAACGCCGCAAGTTCTTCGGCGAGACCGACGAGATCGTCCTCAAGAAGATGCACCGTCTGCTGGACAACCAGATCGTCCCGGTGATGTGCTGCGGCGAGACGCTGGAAGAGCGTAAGGCCGGCAAGCATTTCGAGGTGGTCGGCAAGCAGATCGAAGCCACCATCTGCACGCTCACGCCCGAGGAACTGGAGCGCACCATGATCGCCTACGAACCCATCTGGGCCATCGGCACTGGCGAGACCGCCACTCCCGCGCAGGCGCAGGAGATGCTCGCCTTCATCCGCTCCCTCATCGAGAAGAAATTCGGCACCGAGCTCGCCGTCTACACCTATATATTGTATGGTGGCAGCTGCAACGCCAAGAACGCCCTCGAACTCTTCTCCCAACCCGATGTCGACGGCGGCCTCATCGGCGGCGCCTCCCTCAAACCCGAAGACTTCATCAAGATCATCGAAGCGGCCGAAACGGTTATCAAAGATAATTAGACCCCATAGTAACGGGCAACCCCAATTCCCCTTCTATTTTAGAAGGGGTGCCCGTAGGGCGGGGTAGTAATATATGCATCAGAATACCTTACAATGAACCGCTTCTCGCTCATATTATTCGTGTTATGCTTCGGCATCGCCTGTACGTGCTACGCGCAGGACGATGATCCGTGCATACAGACGATGGACAAGAACAGCGAGAAGATCTTCAAAAAGGCGAGGGATTTTCACAAGTCTGGGAAGAAGGAGGAGGCCTACGAACTCTACGAGGAGATCCTGGCCGAACACCCCGAATATCTGGACGTGAACTATTACTATGCGTTGGGGTATTATCTCTCCTTGCAGGATAACCAGTTCATGTCCAAGCGGCAGGACAAGTCCGATGTGACCAAAGCGTTGGCGGCGTTCAACCGCATCTTCGAGGTGTGTCCCTATTTCAAACCGTACTGCAACCTCTATGCCGCGCGCATCGCCTATTTCAACGAGCACTATTCGGAGGCGGTGAAGTTCGCGGGCATCATCGTGGACAATCCCGACTTGTTCCCCGACGCGAAAGACGCCGAAAAGATCAAGGAGGCTCAGCTGATTTTGAGGAAAGCGGTCTTCTACGACAACATCCTCAACCATCCGGTGCCCTTCGATCCGAAGCCGGTGCCGAATATCTCCACCAGTTCCGACGAGTATCTCGGCACGCTTTCGCCCGACGGACAGTTTTTCTACTTCACCCGCCGTCAGATGGTGGCCGACAACTCCCCCTTCGGGCAAGGCGGCAAGGTGAGCCGCGAATTCTTCAGCTGCAGCGCCAAGAAACATGGCGGTTTCGGCGTGGGTGAGCCGTTGCCCGCCCCGTTCAACCGGGCGGAAGGGGAGGGAAGCCCCTCTATCACCATCACCAACGACCTGCTGATCTTCACCCAGCGGCACACCGTGAAGTTGCAGAACTCCACCTACCCGAACTTCGACCTCTACTACTCCGAGTACGACGGTTTCGACTGGTCGGCACCCATGCCGTTGCCAGGCAAGATCAACCGCAACGACAGCTGGGAGTCGCAACCCTCGCTCAGCTCCGACGGCAAGCTGCTTTTCTTCGCCAGCGACCGCCCGGGCGGATACGGCGGCTCCGACATCTGGTATTCCACCCGCAAGAGCGACGGATCCTGGAGCGACCCCGTCAACATGGGCCCCATGATCAACACCACCAAAAACGAACGGTCGCCGTTCCTCCACACCGACAGCAAAACCCTCTATTTCTCCTCCAACGGCCATGACGGGCTGGGAGGACAGGATATCTTCTACTCCAAACTCGACCCCAAACGGCAGTGGACAGTGCCGGTGAATATCGGCTATCCCATCAACACCGAGAACGACGAGGTCGATTTCTTCGTCAGTCTCGACGGCAAAACCGGCTATTTCTCCTCCAATAACTACGGCGACCAGGACTGGAACATCTATCAGTTCGACCTTTACGAGGAGGCGCGTCCGCACACGATGGTCATCATCAAGGGCAAGGTCACCGCTGACGAAGGCGACCTGGAGAACGCCGTGGTCGAGATCCGCGACACCAATGCGAATGTGGTTTCCACTGGTATCGTGAGCGCAGCACAAGGCAAATACGCCATCGCTGCCGAAGTGCATCACGAAAACCCGCAACCCCTGATACTGAATGTGAAGAAAGAAGGGTATTCTTTTGACACACAGATTATTAAACCTGAAGAAATCACAGAAGAGATTGTGGAGAAGGATGCGGAGGTGAAAGCCGTGGAGACCGGCAAGGTGTGCGACTTGCGTGACATCTATTATGAGACCAACGATTACAGCCTGACGCCGGAGTCCAAGATGCTGCTGGCCCTCTTCATCGAATTTCTGAAGGAGAATCCCACGGTGAAGGTGGAGATCCAAGGCCATACAGACAATATCGGCAACGACGCGGACAACTTGCAGCTCTCTGAACGTCGTGCCCAATCGGTGTATGACTATGTGGTAGGGCAGGGGATAAATGCGAACCGATTGAGATACAAGGGCTACGGCGAGTCTAGTCCGATAGCTTCCAATAATACCGAGGAAGGGCGCGCCAAGAACCGCAGAACCGTTTTCCTGATTTATGAAAAGTAGAACCATATATTTTCTGGGAATCGGCGGCATCGGGATGAGTGCCTTGGCGCAGTATTTCCTGCAAAACGGGGATGTCGTTTGCGGCTATGACCTCACGCCGTCGCCCGTGACGGACATGCTGGTTCGCAAAGGGGCGCGGATCCATTTCGAAGGGGATGTCCGGCAGATTCCCGAGAAGGTCGACTTCGTGGTTTATACCCCCGCTGTTCCGAAGGATTTTGTGGAGTATCGCTATTTTGTGGAGAATAATACCCCGATGTACAAGCGTTCCCAGGTGCTGGGACATATCACCGACGAGTTAAGGACGCTGGCGGTGGCCGGCACGCACGGCAAAACCACCACCACCTCCATGATTTCGCATCTGCTTTGGCCCGAGGAACCTATGGCGGCGTTCATTGGAGGAATATCCAAGAACCTGAACGACAACTATGTGTGCGCCCCCAACCCCCGCACCGCCGTGGTGGAGGCTGACGAGTTCGACCGTTCCTTCCTGACGTTGCATCCGGCAGTCTCGGTCATCACCGCCATGGATGCCGACCATTTGGACATCTACCGCGACGTGGAGGACTTGCGGAATGCCTTCCGGCAGTTCGCCGCCCAAACTTCGCGCACGGTGTTGGTGCACGAGGCGGTGGCTCACCACATCACACAACCCAATAAGAAAACCTACGGTACGGGCGAGAATTGCGACTACCGTGCCTGTCATATTGAGTTTCGTCAGGAAGTTTCCTGCTTCGACTTACATACGCCTGCGGGCGAGATTACGGGATTAGAGCTGCCGGCACATGGCATCTATAATGTATGTAATGCCACCGCCGCCGTTGCCGCTGTTTTGGAGGCATTCCCGAAGATGTCGGAAGAATGCATCCGACAGAAAATCAGTACGTTTGCTGGGGTGAAGCGCCGTTTCGACTATATTGTGCGGCGGCAGGATTTTGTCTATATTGATGACTACGCGCATCACCCCAACGAGATGCGTTCGTTCATCACGGCGGTGCGCGACATTTACCCTGGGAAGAGGATTTGTGGCGTTTTCCAGCCGCATCTTTACACGCGCACCCGCGACTTCGCCGATGAGTTCGCCGCCGCCCTCGATCTCCTCGACCAAGCCATACTTCTACCCATTTATCCCGCCCGGGAAAAACCCATAGAGGGCATCACCTCGGAGTTCCTGCTCCGGAAGATGACCATAGCAGACAAACGTGTTCTCCAAAAAACGGAACTGTTGTCATACTTGCAGTCTCATCGTCCCGACGTGCTCCTCACCATCGGCGCCGGCGACATCGACCGCCTGATTTCCCAATTGGCTTCTTTGTAAAAAACACACTATTACATTTTTGTTATAAATAGTGTAATTGTATTTTAATACATTGACCTGTTTTTTATGGCAAAAATGCGCTCTTTTGGCTTCAACACAGAAGGGCGATTTTGTGTAAATATTTAATTTCCTGTTTGCGCTGTTGCTTATTGTCAATTGACGATATAACTTCGTAACATCCTCATAATATGTGGTTTAATTCAAAAAATAGTAAATATTAGTTACTAACACACAGGTGTAGAAAAAAAACATGTGAAAAAAAACTGCGATTCCCATGTTAAAATGTGTGTCATATTGTAACTTTTTGTATTTTTGCAGCGTATTTTTGTATAATGTGTAAAGTGTGTATTGAATAGTTTTGTGAGAAATATTTGCAAGTAATAAATCTAATGTTTTAAATATTTAAATATGAAAAAGTATTACCAAAAGAGAAAACTGAGTTTTGCAGGCCTCATCACATTTATAGTGATTATGGTCGGTTTGCATTTGGGCGCTTTCGCCCAGAATACGGATGGGGATGATTGCATTGCCCCGGCACAGCCCATCCAAACGTACAACTTCTACACTACTCAGGACGGAGGGGAAACATGGGACCTCGTGGCCACCAAGATTATCAAGAGTGGCCAGACTGTCCCGCATCCGGAATTCAACGTGATTGACTACAGCACGTTCGATTCATGGTACACGGTGAATGACCCTGACTTGTTCTCCTCAGCGAACAAGTTCCCCGACGAGAACTTCTCCACACCACAGATGTTCACGGAATCTGGAGAGTTCAACCTCTATGCTTCCTACACCCTTGATGTCTATCACGTGATATTCATGGACGGGGTTGGAAACGACGCCCGCGTCTTCCGCGTGTGGGAGATCGTGGCCGGCACGGAAGGGCTGAATGCTGACAACGAGAGGGTTATTGTTGATGCTACGACCCGCTCCATAGGATGGTATTCCGACCAGACACTGACTCCCAGCAATCAGGTGACCATCTTCACCATGCCGAATCAAGATATCACGCTCTACCCAGACATCAAGACCGGTCATTGGCTGAGGTTTGACAGCGAGGGCGGATCCTACGTGGAGCCTGCCTTTTATCATGCTGATGCCGTTACGGCAGAACCTTCCACTACTCCTGTCCGTCCCGGCTATGAATTCAACGGATGGCTGAACGGCACCACGCCTTTCCAGTTCGGCAGTACCCTTACCGAGGATGTCACCCTTACTGCGGATTGGGAGCCCATGACGGTGAACTACACGGTTGTGTATTGGGTGGAAAACGCTGATGACGAGAATTATTCCTTTAACAACTCCAGAACGGCTACCGTCTTGGCAGGCGCTCAGGTTACCACTTTGCCGACTTCCTATACCAATGCTACGACCACCAACATCAAGGATGGACTGAATGCACATGTGACGACCTTCTCCTACGATAAAGATACTCAAGCTGATGCGGCCAATGTCACCATCGACGGCGACGGCTCCACCGTCATTAATCTCTATTACAAGAGAGCGACTTATACGCTGAATTTCTATGCTCACGCCAACAGATACTCTTTACAGTCTTATCAATCTTTGTGGTATGAGCCAAGCAAAACCAATGGTTACCCAGCTACTCCCGTACAAACGCTAACCGCCAAGTACCAAGCCAATATCTATGACCAGTTCCAGGCAGTGCGTGCTACCTTTACGGGAGACCATACAATTAATACCTCGGCTTACGCTACTGCAACCGGTTCGTATGATAACTGCACCTGGGTTGACTATGATGAGGCTGTGTACAGCGGTGGTGCTCTTTCAGTATTGGAACTGATGCCTGGTGTGGATCTCAATTTGGTGCCGCGTATTATGCGCTCAGGTGGATATACCTATACCTATTATTACTATACTGAAAAAATTGAAAGTACCCATGACCATATTTCCTATCCTACTGCCTCTTCCAGTGCTGCCGCCACTGTTCTCGGACCTACGGATAATTATTCTCTGAAAGGTACCAGTTCAATCATATCAAACAATAATGTCAATCTGTTATATACCACCCAGTATCCAGTATTGACGGGCTTTACAAAATATAGTGCCCAGTTGTCTGGTTTTACCTCAGGGGGTAACGGGACCACAGCAAATCCGTATTATAGAAAAGAACCGAATGAAAACAGAAATATCTACTTGTATTACATCCGAAACACCTACAACATCACGTTCAACAATGCCGGTTCTGACCTAACTGACTTGTCTGAAACCCGCAAGTATGAACAGCCGATCGGCACGCTTCCCGAATTGTCCGGCGATCTGGCTCCTGCCGGAAAGACAGATTTTACCTTCGGCGGATGGTACCAGAACGAACTGTGCGAGGGCGACCCCATAGATCCCGCATCGATCATGCCCGCTTCCGACATTATCCTCTATGCGAAATGGAACGCCCCGGATTACACGGCTGTCATCCATCTTACCACCTCGGCGACAGGCGAAACGCAAGACGTGGTGGTCGCATACGGACAAACCGTCCCCGACGAGGTGTTGGCTGCCACGCAACCTTGTCCTGACGGCGACCCCGCTGCGGGCTGGAATATGCTGGAGGAAGACGGTACCCAGACCGTGTTCGAGGGCGACATGCGTATCTATCGCGATATCGTGCTTGTCCCTTATTGCCTGCTTGGCAATGAGGAATACTCCATCACCTACAATATGAACTGCGACGGTGCAGAGGCTGTCGTAGACAACAGCACTTATGCAGACGGTTCCAATCCTATGGTGCTGCCTCCGTCACAGCTCACCTGTCAGTCAGGTACTATAGAAAACGATTTCTTGGGTTGGGAAGAGGTCAACGAAGACGGAGACCATATTGTTCACCTCCCTTATAACGGTATTTTTATGACCGGGAACAAGACGCTTACCGCTCTTTGGGGATCCGGTACTGAGCACACCGCCGTGGAGATGGTGGAGAACCATCCGACTGAAGGGCAGGTGACCGGTTCCATCTCCGTGATCACCAATGGCACCACTGAGCTGACGCTGCCGGAAAACTTTGAAAGAGATTCTGAGAGCCGTCCTAACGACTGGTTCATCGGCTGGGCAAGATCTGGCGAGGCCCAAGTGGCGGAGTTCGGCCCTAACGAGTCTGTGGTGCTTTCTTGTAACGCCACCATCTACCCCGTTTGGCTGCAAGTTACCCCTAACGACCTCAACCAAACTGTGTGTACCGGCAACTCTATGGATCTGAACACACTCGAAGCATTTACCATCTCCAACGATGAATATGTACACGGAACTATAGACAACATTGTTTCAAAGACTTGGAACATCACCAAGGACGGTGCGGAGTTCATCGACCACGAGAATGGCAATATCACCCACGCCCAGCCCGGCGAATATGTCGTGTCGCTCACAATCACGACTACCAAGGGCTTGGAGAAGTCTTTCGAGAATGTGATTGAGTTGAACGTTGTTGATGAGTTCACCCCGGTGTTCAACTCCTTCCCGACGGCTATTTGTGAAGATGCTGATGAGTATGAACTTCCTCTGGAATCGGACGAAGTGGTTGCTACCGAAGCCACCGCAGCTGTTCCTTCCGTGACTGGCACGTGGCACACTTCTGACGGCGCCACCGTCACTAGCATCCCCACGACTACGGCTGGTACTTTGACCCTCACTTTCGTGCCTGATGCTGGCCAGTGCGCTAACTCGGTTACGAAAGAGGTTGTGGTGAACGAGCTTCCCGATGTTACTGTCAATGCGGAGAACATAGCCATCTGTGACGGCGAGCCTGCCACAGTGACGGCAAGCGGCGCCTCCACCTATGTGTGGGATGACGAAGACGCTACCGAAGGCGCGACCCTGACGGTTAACGCAGCCGGCCCCTACAAGGTGACGGGCACCGACGCCAACGGCTGTTCTGCCGAAGCTACCGCCACGGTCACGGTGAACGCGGTTCCTACAGTCACCCTGACAGTACCTACCACTGCTCAAGCTCTCTGTCCTAACAAAGGCACCTACGAAGTGAGCGCGACCGCAGAAAACGGCACGGCTCCTTACAGCTACGAATGGACCGGCGCCACGGCCCAAGAGAATGACAATTCCAAGGCTGACGTGGAGCAGGAGCTTGAGAGCGACTGCACGCCGAACGGCCATACTTACACTGTCTCTGTGGTGGTGACCGATGCCAACGGCTGCGCCAGCGCTTCTGATGAAGATAACTTCACGGTTCAGATGGCTTCCGGTGGCATCACCATCAATGAAGATGGTTTGGACAATCCTGTGACTGTTGATTGTCCTGCACTGGCGGACGTCCCTCCGACCACCTTCCCCATAGTGAAAGACGCTTGCGGCAACACGCTGGAACCGACTTTTAAATCAAAGAGCGATGTTTTACCTGAATGCGGTGGTGAAAATGTTACCTACACCTACACCTACACTTATACCGACTGCGCTGGAAATACCACTGATTGGGAGTTTACCTACAACATCAGTGCACCTGCTAATCCGACTTTGACGCTGCAAACTGAGCCGGTTACAGCCACTGCCGCCGGCGAATGTAAATACAAGATTCCGGCCGTTCAATATACCGCTGCCGCTGCTTGCGATGGCACCTTGACCGTTACCCAGAATCCTGCGGCCAACACGCTGTACGAGCAGACCGCCCAAGCGCAGAACATCACCATCACGGTGACGGCTACGGACGGATGCGGTAAGAGTACGGAGAAAACCACAACGGTGACGATCCCGGCCAAACCTACGGTGACCATCACCCCGAGCAGCACGACGGTATGTAACGGAGGAAATGTCACGCTGACAGCCAGCGAGGGCTTCGAGACCTACGAATGGAGCTGCACCGAGGAAGACGGAAGTTCCGTCACGGTTGAGAACCTGACAACGACCACAACCTTCACGGTTACCGCCACGGACGCCAACGGCTGTACCGCCGAGGCTTCCCAGGAAGTGACGGTGGGCGAGATCGGCACCGTAGAGATCACGGGCAATGACGAGGTCTGTGAAAACGGGGACGTCACACTGAGCGTTCCAGAGAGTGTCTCCTATATGTGGAGCACCCAGGCAACGACCCAATCCATCACGGTTTCGAAGATGAGAGCCACCACCACGTTCTACGTGACGGTCACGGACGCCAGCGGTTGTGTCAGCGAAGGCGAGAAAGAGGTTGTGGTGAACACGCTGCCCGATGTTACTATAGACAAGGAAGAGGGCGTGGCCATCTGTGACGGCGAGACTGTCACGTTGACGGCAAGCGGAGCCTCCACCTATGTATGGGATGACGAAGACGCTACCGATGGCGCGGCTCTGACGGTTGACGCGAAAGGCACCTACACGGTGACGGGCACCGATGCCAACGGCTGCGAGAACACGGCTACCGTAGAGGTCACAGTGAACGAGCTTCCGAATGTCACCGTGAACGCGGAGAACATAGCCATTTGTGACGGCGAGACCGCCACAGTGACGGCAAGCGGCGCGGAAACCTACGTGTGGAATGGCGAAGAAGAGACCGAGGGAGCAACACTTACGGTGAGCGGAGCGGGCACCTACAAGGTGACGGGTACGGATGCCAACGGCTGTACTGCCGAAGCTACTGCCACGGTCACGGTTAACCCGCTGCCTGTGGTGACGTTGAACTCAAACTCTCCGGTTTGTTCCGGCGAGACCGTAACGGTGACCGCTACCAGCACAACCGCCACATCCTATTCTTGGAATAATGGAGATTGGGCTGATGCAAATCAACAGACCTATACTGCATCTCAACAAAACATTTCTGTCAAAGTTAAAGACGCAAAGGGTTGTGTGTCAGAAGCCGTTACAACAAGCGTGACGGTGAACCCGCTCCCGAACGTTACCGCAACGGCAAACCCGGCTACAATTTACTACGGTGGTACCTCTGAGCTGAGTGCTACCGGTGCTGCTACCTATGTGTGGAACGTTACCAACACGACGGTAAGCCCTGAGCAGACCACGACCTACACGGTTACCGGAACGGATGCCAACGGCTGTGAGAACACCGCTACTGTCACGGTGACGGTTCAAAATGCACAAGTCACCTTCAACCTCGACACCACCAAGGTGTATGACGGAACCGAGTTTGTGGTGACGACCGCAGATCTCCAGTCTCATATTACCGGCCTCGTGGATGGCCATGTGCTTGCCAGCGGCACCATCACTTCAGATGACTATGTGTATGGTAACTATACTTGCGCTGAAGGTAGCTCCTTTGCTCCTGTCGAAGGTGTTGCCGTAAAGAGTGGCTTCAGAATTGACGATCAATCCGGTAATGATGTTACCGCTCACTATACCCCTGCCTTCCATGTCACACTCCATATCACACAGCAACCCCTCACTGTTACCGCAGCCAGCGACAGCAAACTGCATGACGGTACCCCGCTGACCAACGATCAATACACGGTTACCGGTTTGGTGGACGGAGACGAGCTCGTTGCTCAAGTCACCGGTTCACAGACTGAGGTTGGTACCTCCTACAATTTGGTGGGAACTGTCAACATCACTCGCGGAAACAGAGATGTCACGGAAAGCTACGACATCACCAAGGTGAATGGTACGCTTACCATCACCTCTGCCGACTGTCAAGGTGTGACTTATCAAGACTATTACTATCCTGCCGTTCAGATCGGTACGCAGTGCTGGTTGGCAGAAAACCTGCGCAATACCGTGTATGGTCCTGAGGAAGCCACCGCCATTGAGAACTATGCGGCCTACAAAAATGATCCGGCCAATATGGAGAAATTCGGATACCTCTATACCTGGTATTCCGCAGTTGGCGTGGAAGAGAACAATGACGCCGAAGTTCCTGAAACTCTCGAAGGCACGAGCCTAGTGCAGGGTATCTGTCCTGAGGGCTGGGTTGTGCCGTCACAAACCGACTTCGATATCCTCTACCAATTCACGGCCAATGAGGCGCGTCGTCTCAGAGACAAGAACACGATGTACTGGATTCCGGGTGAACAGGGTGTGGAACCCAACTACCACTTCAACTCCCGCGCCGGCGGTTTCTACAACAGCACGAGCGGACAGTTCGAACGTATGCTCCTCGAAGACTACTACTGGACGAGCACTTCCGATCCGAACAGCACGGAAGTCACCTCCCCGATGAACGCTTACTATTGTAACAGCATCAACTTCCAGACCTCCAAGAAGTCCGACATGCGCAGCGTGCGTTGTATCAGCCAGCAGACTGCTTACGGTGCTCCTACAGAGACCGAAGAAGGTGAAGGCGACGGAGAGTAAGACTTGAGACTTAAGATTCGATAACGAGGGGTGTCCGATGGGGCACCCCTTTTTTGTTGTGATGAATGCTGAATGACGATGAGGCGATGAGACGATGAGACTATGAAACGATGAGGCGATGAGGCGATGAAGCGATGAGGCGATGAAGCGATGAGGCGATGAAGCGATGAGGCGATGAAGCGATGAAGCGATGAGAGGAAAGCCCCGGCCACGTCAGGCGGATGTCTCCCCCTTTTGGGGACCAGGGGGGTGAATGCTGAATGCAGAATTAAGAATTAAGAATTAAGAATTAAGAATTAAGAATGAAAAAGACGATTACGCAACTTGAATTTTTAACTGTTAATTATTAATTAATATTCAGAAAAATATTTTTGCTTTTGTCAGCTTGTCGTAAAAGAAAAGATGTAATTTTGCGGCGTTAATTTAAAAACCAAAAAAACGATAAAAAAATGGAAATAGCAAATCCAATTGAAGAGGCCCGCAGATATGTGGCCAACGCAGAAGAGGTTATCAAGAAATCCGGCTATGATCCCGAAACAAAGTCCTATTTGGACAGCAAGTACATAAAAACTGCTGGCGACATTCTCTGGAAAGGCAGTCTGATTGCCCTCAATGCCGTTTTTCACGTCTGCAAGGGGAAGGGCCGCCCTTCCATCGAGAAGTATCGCGATGCTATTGCAAAACGTGATGGCAAATTACTGCGATTCGTGAACAACGGTTACAACGTCACACATTTGTACATGGGCTATGACGGTGTTAAGAGCAAAAAGGTCTGTGACACCGGCTTCGAGCTCGCTAACGCCATCATCGACCACTGCGAGATGCTGCTGCCAGAACCGGTGTGCGCGTAGGGGACGATGAGACGATGAAACGATGAAGCGATGAAACGATGAAACGATGAAACGATGAAGCGATGAGACGATGAGGCGATGAAGCGATGAGAGGGAAGCCCCGGCCACGGCAGGCGGATGTCTCCCCCTTTTTGGGGCTAGGGGGGTGCTGAATGATGAATGATGAATGCTGAATAATTTTTTGAAAATTCGTGGATAATTTATGGCGATTTGTGTTTTATAGAGAAGAATGCCGATGAATGCTGAATGCTGAATGTAGAATGCTGAATGCTGAATGAAGAATAAATGAATTGACGAATTTGAATTTTTAACTGTTAATTATTAATTAATATTCAGAAAAATATTTTTACTTTTATTGACGTATCGTAAAAGAAAAAATGTATTTTTGCGGTGTTATATTAAAAACCAAAAAACGACAAGATAATGGAAAAAGAGAATCCCATCGAAGAGGCCCGGAGATATGTGGCCAACGCGGAGGAAATCATCAAGAAATCAAAGTACGATCCCGAGACAAAATCCTACAAGGATAAGAAGTATGTCCGTATTGCTGGCGACACGCTTTGGAAAGGCAGTCTGATTGCCCTGGATGCAATCCTTCACGTGCGCACGGGCAAAGGCCGACCGTCCATAAAAAAGTATCAGGAAGCTGCCGCCAAGCGCGACAAGAAGCTGCTGAATTACGTAAACAACGGCTATGAAACCATGCATTTGTTTATGGGCTACGATGGTAGTAAGAGCAAAAAAGTCTGCGATGCGGGTTTCGATTACGCCAACGCCATCATCGACCACTGCGAGATGCTGCTCCCGGAACCGGTGTGCGCGTAGGGGACGATGAGACGATGAGGCGATGAGACGATGAGACGATGAAACGATGAGGCGATGAGGCGATGAAGCGATGAAGCGATGAAAAGAGGATAAGAGGATAAGGGGAAAGCCCTGCTATGGCTGGCGGATGTCTCCCCCTTTAGGGGGCCAGGGGGGTGATGCTGAATGCTGAATGCTGAATGCTGAATAATTTTTTGAAAATTCGTGGATAATTTATGGCGATTTGTGTTTTATAGAGATGAATGCTGATGAATGATGAATGCTGAATGCTGAATGCTGAATAATTTTTTGAAAATTCGTGGATAATTTATGGCGATTTGTGTTTTATAGAGAAGAATGCCGACGAATGCTGAATGCTGAATGCTGAATGCTGAATGCTGAATGCTGAATGCTGAATGCTGAATGCTGAATGTAGAATGAAGAATGTAGAATGAAGAATAAATGAATTGACGAATTTGAAATTTTAACTGTTAATTATTAATTAATATTTAGAAAAATATTTTTACTTTTATTGACGTATCGTAAAAGAAAAAATGTATTTTTGCGGTGTTAATTTTTGATGCTTACCAAAACTGAAATAATGAAACACACAAACATTACATATTCCATTGAAGAGGCAAGAAGGTATGTGTCCAATGCGGAGGAGGTCATAAAGAAGGCAGACTATGACTCGGAAACAAAATCCTACAAGGACAGCAAATATGTCAGGACTGCCGGGGACATTCTCTGGAAAGGCTGCCTTATTGCTTTGGAAACAGTATTCCAAGTGCGTAAGGGCAAAGGCCGTCCGTCAATTGACAAGTATCGCGGGGCTGTCGCGAAACGAGACGGGAAGTTGTTGAGTTTTGTAAATAACGGGTACGATATCACCCATCTATCCATGGGCTATGACGGCACCACTGACAAGAAAATTTGTGACAGGGGCTTTGAAATCGCCAACGCCATCATTGACCACTGCGAGATGCTGCTCCCGGAACCGGTGTGCGCGTAGGGGACGATGAGACGATGAAACGATGAAGCGATGAAGCGATGAAACGATGAAGCGATGAGACGATGAAGCGATGAGACGATGAGGCGATGAGACGATGAGGCGATGAGACGATGAGACGATGAGGCGATGAAGCGATGAGAGGGAAGCCCCGGCCACGGCAGGCGGATGTCTCCCCCTTTAGGGGGCCAGGGGGGTAATGCTGAATGCAGAATTAAGAATTAAGAATTAAGAATGAAAAAGACGATTACGCAACTTGAAATCTTAATTGTTAATCATTAATTAAAAAACAGAGAAAAATATTTTTACTTTTATTGACGTATCGTAATAGAAAAAATGTATTTTGTGGCATAAAATTAAAACCAAAAAAACGACAAGATAATGGAAAAAGAGAATCCTATCGAAGAGGCCCGCAGATATGTGGCGAATGCGGAGGAGGTGATCAAAAAATCCGGCTATGATCCCGAAACAAAGTCCTATTTGGATAGTAAGTACGTGAAAACTGCTGGCAACATCCTGTGGTGCGGTTGCCTTATTGCCCTTGAGTCAATTTTCCATGTTCGCACAGGCAAGGGCCGACCCTCTATTGAAAAATATAGGGAAGCTGCCAAAAAACGAGACAAAAAACTGCTGCAACTCGTGAACAACGGATATAATGTCGCCCACCTTTCTATGGGCTATGACGGTGTTAAGAGCAAAAAGGTCTGTGATGCCGGCTTCGAGCTTGCCAACGACATCATCGACCACTGCGAGATGCTGCTGCCGGAACCGGTGTGCGCGTAGGGGACGATGAGGCGATGAAGCGATGAGACGATGAAACGATGAAGCGATGAGAGGGAAGCCCCGGCCACGGCAGGTGGATGTCTCCCCCTTTTGGGGGCCAGGGGGGTAATGCTGAATGCTGAATTAAGAATTCAGAATTAAGAATGAAACAGGTAATTACGCAACTTGGATTTTTAATTGTTAATAATTAATTAAAACATAGAGAAAATATTTTTATTTTTATTGGCGTTTTGAAAAAGAAAAAATGTATTTTTGCGGCGTAAAATTTTGTTCACAAAAATGAAGACAATTATGGATGATGTACAAACATTGACACCGCAATACCCTGATTTCGGGGCGTTGTTGGAATCGGTAAGAGAAAACGGCCGCCGTATGGACGCGAATTACGAACGATATCTGAAGGAGCAAGCCGAGCGTGATGCCCGCTTAGACAAAATGATGGCGGAATCCAATGCGAGAATCGAAGCGTCAAACGCGAGAATGGATAAGATCAGCAGGAAAACCGACAAGGCAATCCGTGAAATGAAAAACGTGTTCACCACCCAGTGGGGTCGTCTTGTGGAGGCGTTGTGCAAACCGGCGGCGTTCAAACTCTTCAAGAAAGAGGGAATCATGATCGACCGCATATACGAGGGCGTGCACAAGGCCACGGTGGACGGGCAGGATGTGATGGAGATCGACGTCGCGCTGTGCGACACGTCGGTGGCCGTCATAGTGGAGGTGAAGACCCGTTGCGGCAAGCAGGACATCGACTATTTCCTCGGCCAGATGGAACACTGCAAGGAGTGGTATGAGGAGTTTGCGGACAAGGAGCTCCGCGTTGCGGTGGCGGCCGTCAGCTATGACCCTGGAGCCATCAAATATGCGCTGCGGAAAGGGTTGTATGTGCTGAAACTCACCGGGGAGGAAACATTCAAGATGACACCACCTTCCGTTCCGCTGGTGTTTTGATGCGGAAAGTTTAAGATGAACGGGCGTGGCCGCGGGGCTGCGCCCGTTTTTCGTTAATGCGGAATGATGAATGCGACGATGAAACGATGAAACGATGAAACGATGAAGCGATGAGACGATGAGACGATGAGACGATGAAACGATGAGACGATGAAACGATGAAACGATGAAACGATGAGGCTGGAGCGATCCAGCAGTCGCCAATCGTTTCCCGAAGAAATAACCTGCCACGGCAAACAGATGTCTCCCCCTTTAGGGGGCCAGGGGGGTAATTATGCATTATGCATTATGAATTATGAATTAACCCAACTCCTTTACAATTTCCTTGCAACTCGCTAACTCCCCGAGCGGCCGATTTGTTAATAACTTTTTGTTAATATTTTGTGTAAAGTAAAGAAAGTATTGTTATCTTTGCTATTTGTGTAAAAATAGGCTCACAAGTCTGCTTGGTGTGCCAAGATGCTTTGTAAACGGCTGTGAAACAGTGTTTTGCGAGGTGGATTTTGGTGTGGTGTACAATAACGGATTTTTGTGAAACTTTTACAAAGAGGCGTGGAATTGCGAAAGTTCTGGAAATGAGGTTATGAACTGCACCGAGTTAAAAAGAGAGAAAAAAGAAAATAGTAAAAATATAAAATTAAAATTATCACATCATGACAAATTCTACAACTGGAAATCAGGTTATAAACGGCCTGATGAAACACAACGACCGCACGAACAAGAACTTGTGCAAACACTTCGCCTGGACACTCGGCATCATGCTCGTGCTGCTCACAGGGCTCGCTCCCGCGGCGACGGCGCAGAACCACGGCAACAAGCCGGCGGGCGGCTATGCGAACACCACCGCCCAGCAACACCCCATGGCGGGCTCCGTGACGCTGGCCAAGAGCCTCACCGCCCCCGACGGACGGCAGCTCTCCCTCTCCGTCTCCGGCAAGATGCCCTCCACCGCGAAGGTGAACGCCACCCCCGTGCAGCGCACCATGCCGCAGGGCAAGCAGGTGTTTGGCGCGTATGACATCACCATCAAGAACGGCAGCGCCGAGTGGCAGCCGCAGCAGGGACAGCCGGTGATGGTCTCCATCTCCGACCCCAACTTCACTGACGGCCAGCTGATGGACGTTTATCACGAGGGCGCCAACGGCAACGAGTTCGTGGCCACGGTCTCCCCGGTGAACCACACGATAACGTTCCCGGCGCAAAGTTTTTCCGTGTATATTGTGACGGAGACGGGTTATGGAGCCCGCTTGAAGGTGAACTTCCACCAGTATAATGGTGCGGTGACGAGCATCTACGTTAAGGCGGCTGATATTGGCGAGCATTTCAACACCGTGTTGTATGACCCGGGCGCTGGCGTGCTTCCCCAAGGGGTCTCTTTCCGTGGATGGACTTCCGACGCTAACTATGATGCGGGTGATATTGCTTCGGGGAAGACTATTGACGGAGTGAGAACAGAGGTGCAATCCTTGTTGAATGGTACTTTTACTGATGGCACTGAAGTGGATTACTATGCCATGCTCTTCAAACACTATACGGTGACTTATTTGAATGACGCAGAAGTCCCTTCTGCTCTGGCCTCTGATGAAGTTCTTTACAACGCGAATATTACTACTACACCTTATTACGCTTCTTATACTATTAGTCAGACATACAGTCCTGTCGATGATGAACACTCCTTTGAGGGTTGGAATGTTTCTTCAGGTGATGAAAACATTCAAAATTTCTCTTCTAATACTCTATACCAATATGAGCAACCAATTAATATTAAGGGAGATGTTACTTTCTCAGTGAATGCCCCTGAAGGACATTGGTTGGTGTTTAACGAGAATGGTAAAGGTGCCACTTACAATGCCCCGCATTTCTATAAATCTGATGAAGTGACAGTGGCACCTACAACAACCATGACCCGTTTGGGTTACACTTTTGGTGGTTGGTATGAGGACGCGGAATGTAATACCCCTTTTACATTTGGTAACACTCTTGAAGAGAAGACCACAATTTATGCCAAATGGACCGCGGTGCCAACTGCTCCTTATACTATTATTATTTGGAAGCAGAGTGTTGCAGGGGGCGATAACTACGACTATGTTCAATCTATTACCCTTTCTGGAAATACAAATTCAACCATCAATACTGTGACAACTCCTAATAATCTAGCTAATGGATATAGGGTTAACAACCAAAATTACCAATACACAGGTTTTACCAGAGGAGGTTATGATCAAAATAAAACTATTGCACCGGAAGGGAATACGATAGTAAATGTATATTTTGACAGATTTGAATATACATTGCATTTCCAAGTATACGATTATACTTATACAGTATCAACAAATGATAATGATAATAATCCAAATAAGTATGGTCTTGTAAATGGAGTTATGGCTCGAGTGTATTGGAGAAACAATGCATTCAGAATTGACGATAATAATTACGCTGAAGTATATTCTGGGACCGTTTATACAAGAAGTAATTCTTTTTCTTGGCATGATATAAAGACTATCACCGCATTATATCAACAAAATATTAGTGATAATTTTCCTATAGTAAGTAATACAGGTGTTGTATATGATAATGGTGAGCGTTGGGGGCCACAAAATAGTTCCACTTTTGATAATGTAATCGTTTTTGTTGAAATCATGCCTGCAGAAAACGTCACGTTTCGTTTGAATACCGCAAGCTACGCAACAAAGACGATGAACTATTATGTGGAAGCTTTGCCAGGTGAAACTAACGTTACTACGTTTAATGGGAAGAGTTTCACGTTATATAATACGATTTACGCAAATCTTAACTGGGTCCAAGAAAATCTTGACTGGGTTGATTTGAATGGTTATACCAAGTTCGGTTCTGATCCTGAATTTCCCGCGAATGGACGTCTTTTCCAAGGTCAAGCCGGTACTGTTAACTTTTACTATATTCGCAATACATACGCCATTCTCTTTATGGATGGTTCGTATTTTGATGGTAATGGAAATCCGATAACTACTGGTGTTCCTAATGCTGGTGAATTTGAATACCAGCCTGCGACAGGGATTGCATACGGAGCGGATATTTCAGAATATTCATCACATACACCTACGTTGCCTTCCCAACAGAATGAATTTATTTTTGAGGGTTGGTACACCGATAAATCTTGCACTCATGAGTACACATTTAACACTATGCCGGAAGGCGGTGTTACCTTATATGCCAAGTGGCGCCAGGTCCAATATCGTGTATTCCTGCATCCCAACGTACCTCAGAACGAACCGTTTAATTGGGGTAGTGAGAGTCAGCAGTTGAACTTCCGTGTTTCGTATAATGGAATGGTTTCCTTACCGAATACATTAACCGACCGTACAGGATATGAGTTTGTTGGTTGGTACTCGAATCCGGGACTTACCGCAGTTTACAATACGGATATGGTGCTTAATGAGACTAATGTCACCACTGACTACAACATGTCAACTGATTTTACCGATGTCATGGATAAGTGGGGGTATGGAGCTACATGGAATTCAGATTCATGCTATGAAGATAATACTACTCATCAGATATTACAACGTGATCCTAAGCGTTTCTGGATTACGAAGAGGTTTGATATATATGCAAAGTGGCATCAAGTGATTGAGGGAGCTGCCGGTATCCAAGTCGTTTACGACGCAGGTGATGGTGATAATGCTCCTACAGACAATCACAAGTATTTGGACGAAGCGATTGTGGGTGCCGGTGCGGCTTCCACAGCCCCAGAGGGTAAGGTGTTTAAGCATTGGGTGGTGCAGAAATGGAATGGATCAGCATTTGTTGATGATAATGTAACGGTGCTACCAGGTGCAAGCTTCACAGTGTTGCTTGCAAATGCACATCAGGAGCCTTTGGAAGGTAGTACAGGGGAGACATATAAATACACTATCCAGCTCCGCGCAGAGTACGCGGATGTCGAAGAGCCCGTGCCGACATTTATTATATGGTATTTGAATGATGGCACACAAACCGTGGTGCGTCAAGATGGTACCTATAATGGAACACCTGGTAGTCCTATCGAAGAACTGATGATTAACCAGGCAGTGGATGTTCCTGCAGCTCCCACGCGCACAGGTTACACGTTCAAAGGTTGGTACAAATATAATGGTACTCAACCTTCCACTACTCCTATAACAGTGTGCAACCCTGATTTCTTATATTATAATCAAGCTAACAGCAAGTATTATTCCGATGCTGCTTACCAAAACGAAGTCACTCTTGGCGTTGCGGCCGACGAGGATGATCCTTACGATTTCTTGTATGCGGTGTGGGAGCCGAATATTGATGTGACTTTGGAAAGCCCTTGTGTCAACGTGGATCTCAGTCTGCCTGCCACATCCACGGCAAGCACCGAGAACAACACCGCTGCCGTGGCCGGCACATGGTCGCTGCAAGCGGGAACAACCGGAGCTTCCATTACCACGGTAGACAACGTACAAACGTTCAAAGCCACAACAGCAGGAGAATACACCCTCACCTTCACCCCGGCAGCCGGCACATGCGGCCAGCCTATCACCAAGACGGTGACGGTGAAGCCGTTGGTGACGATAACGGTTGATGCAGCCAGCAAGACCTATGGGGACGAAGATCCTACATTCACAGGCACGGTATCCGGTTTGGTTAGCGAACTTGGTGATTTGGGTACGATTACCTATAGCCGTTCTAATGACGCTGAGGCTGCTGGCACCTACGAGGGCGTTCTGACGGCCAACTACACGGCCAACGCGAACTACTGCGTGACGGTTGTTCCTGCGACTTTCACGATTAATAAGAAGGCTGTGACGATCACGGCATCCAGCGACAGTAAGGTGTACGACGGCACGCCTCTGACGAAGAACGAGGCCACCGCGACAGGCCTTGCCACAGGCGACGTGCTTGACAGCTACACGGTGACGGGCAGCCAGACGGTGGTGGGCAGCAGCGACAACGTTCCGAGCGCGGCGGTGATCAAGAACGCCGCGGGCGAGGACGTTACGGCATCCTACGAGATCACGTATGCAAACGGTACCTTGACGGTGACGAAGAAGGCTGTGACGATCACGGCATCCAGCGACAGTAAGGTGTACGACGGCACGCCTCTGACGAGGAACGAGGCCACCGCGACAGGCCTTGCCACAGGCGACGTGCTTGACAGCTACACGGTGACGGGCAGCCAGACGGTGGTGGGCAGCAGCGACAACGTTCCGAGCGCGGCGGTGATCAAGAACGCCGCG
>Ga0310691_10001630_pt1 | contig 33595 bp, 21 predicted proteins | sample 176DNAGHGlowgp2_FD_203887 | JGI IMG/M metagenome (GOLD analysis project Ga0310691, IMG submission 203887) | Sheep rumen microbial communities from Palmerston North, Manawatu-Wanganui, New Zealand - 1766 DNA GHGlow gp2 (v2) (version 2) | ecosystem: Host-associated > Mammals > Digestive system >... | reverse complement strand
CCGCCGTGCCCCACTGGTCGTCGTGGAAGACCGGGATGTCGAGCAGCTCCTGCAGGCGGTCCTCCACCTCGAAGCACGCCGGCGCGGCGATGTCCTCGAGGTTGATGCCGCCATACATCGGGGCGATGGCGAGCGTGGCGTCGATGACGCGCTGCGGGTCGGTCTTCCCCGTCTTCGCGCCGCCGACGCGGCAGTTGTCGAGGACGACGGGCCAGGCCTCGACGCCGGCGAAAGACTTGAAGAGCACGCACTTGCCCTCCATCACGGGGATCGCGGCGGTCGGGCCGCGGTCGCCGAGGCCGAGGATCGCGGTGCCGTCGGAGACGACGGCGACGGTCCGGCCCTTGGCGGTGTAGTCGAACGCCTCTTCGGGGTGCCTGTCGAGATGCAGCACGGCCTTGCCGACGCCGGGCGTGTAGGCGAGGCACAGGTCCTCGACCGTGCGCACGGGGCGCGGCATCTTGAGCGCGACCTTGCCGCCGCGGTGGAACTCCAGGACCTTCTCTTCGGTGATCGTCATCGCATTCCTCCCGGAGGATTGCCTCCGTCGGCCGGCTACTCTCCCACAAACCCGCCGCGGCGTCAAGCGGCTTGCCAGCCGAGGCCGGGGTCTGCTAGAATACGGCATCGTCGGGCGGAAATCCGCCCCTCGCGAACGAAAGAATCTCGCCATGAAGACAATCTCCGCCCCCATCCTCCTTTCCGTCCTGGCCCTCTCCGGCGCCGGCTGCCTCGCCATCAAGACCGAGCACGAGGTGAAGCCCATCCAGATCACGATGGACGTCAACCTCAAGGTCGACAAGGAGCTCGAGAAGGAGATCGAGCAGGAGAAGAAGGCGCCGCCCAAGCACATGGCCGAGCTCAAGGCGATGAGCGACCGCGGCGCGGTCGGCATGGACAACCGCGGCTATCTCGCCGTGCGCGGCGATCTCTCCGACGAGGAGAGGGAGATCGTCGAGGACATGAACGCCAAGCGTCGCGTCCGCATGGGCGAGATCGCCGAGCAGACCGGAGCCAAGCGCGCCGACGTCGAGAAGATGCGCGCCGAGAAGATGCTCGAGCACCTCCCCGCCGGCGCCTGGTACCAGGACGCCGCCGGCGCCTGGAAGCAGAAGAAGTAGCCGAGCCCTCTACCGCGCCGTCCCGGACGCGCGCGGCCCTCGGGTCGCGCACGTCCGGCGGGATGCGCCCGCTCCGTCCCTGTCTTGCGTTCGCCCGCCGTCAGCGGACGGGGGAAGTCTGGGCGAGCCCCGCTTCGCGCACGACGAGCGGAAGGTCGGAGTCGGCGGCGACGACGATGCGGACGACCTCGATCGAGTCGATCGGCAGGAGCGCGGCATCGAGGACGAAGCGTCCCGTCATCGGATCGACCTCTCCGGCGGGATGCCACGCGTCCGGCGCGCCGATCGGATCGGCGGAGCATTCCACGCGGCAGGGCGGCGCGAGCGGCGCGCCGTCGGCTCCGGGGCGGCCGCACAGGATTTCGATCCGGCTGGCCGGACCGTCCTCCGTTCCCACGCGGATCGGCGTCGAGAGACGGAACGCGATCCAGTCGCCCGCGCGCGCCGGACCTTCGCTCTCGAACCAGGTCCCGGCGTTTCCGTCGACCATCCGCCAGGGCGAATGCTCCTTCGCAGACGGGACGGAGGCGAACGCCCTGCCGAACGAATCGGGATCCGAGAAGCCCCGCATCGCCCGGAAGGGCTCGTCCGGCAGGGACGCGCCGGACGGGACGCGGGCCGGCGCAAGGGCGTCGCCGCCCGCGGAGGAGGAACCGCCCCCTCCGCCCCTCTCGCGGCCGTGCGGTGCATGGAGGTTGACGCCCGCGGCGATCGCCAACGCGGACATCACGGCCAGTCCCGCGACCTTGAGGAGATCGGACGAAAGCGACCTCGGCTCCCGGTTCCGGTTCCAGCGGAAGCCGACGCCGCGGACGGTCTCGATGCATCGGCCGGCCCTTCCGAGCCGCCTTCGGAGCACGTGCGCGATCTGGTTGAGGGAATGCGTGCGAACGAGCTCCTGTCCGCTGCCGCCGCGAATGGCGCAGAGAAGCTCCGTCCGGGAGACCAGGGCCCCGGGCTCGCGAAGGAGGAGCAGAAGGAACGTCTGCTGGGTTCTCGTCAGATCGCCGAAGAGGACGTTCAGGTGCTTCGGCGTGAAACGCGGCGACGCCTCCGCCGGCGCCCCCTCCTCGCCGGCGCGGCCTTGGCGCAGAAAGGTCCGGACGCCCTCGCGGAGCGCCCTGGCGTCGAGGACCACGAGACCTTCGTCCGGCCCGTTCTCCAGCGCGCGGACGACCTCCTCCGCCGTGGAGAGCACCGGCAGCCCCGACACCGAAACGTTCGAAGAACCGGACGTCGCCGTCCCGCCGCCGGCCCCGGCCGGCGCGCTCCTGCGTTTCTTCGAAGTCGTTTCTCTCATTGCGGCCCAAATTCTACCACGAACCCGCCCGAAAATCATCCCCCTTCAAGACCCATCCGACAGAAATGACGAAATTCTGACGAATCTCCGAGTCGATGCGTGTGCTTCATACCCTATAAAAGCCGGAACAAAAACCAAGCGGCTCTATGACAACAGAGGCCGGTATGTACGGCCATGCCGAGCCAGACCGGCGCCCTAAGGCCCCAACCAACGACGGAACGGTCGCATGACAGCAAAGCAAGCCCAAGCGCCACGGAGAGAAGTCCGGAACGCACCGCAGAGTAAACATACCCCTTGAGAATATCGAATTTGCCGGTCGCCTCCAATTCGCGGATTTTCCGCAACCCTTTGCTTGAGAACAGAATTCCGAGAAGAGTTGCCGCAAAACCCGCGACGGCGGCGGAAAAGCCGACAAACGCGCCAAGAGCCTCCGGGCCCGGAATCAAAAAACCGAAACGGTGTGCGATGACGGCGACACCGACGGCGCAGAGCACCGGATAGTATTTCTCCATCCAGAGAGGATCCGTCAGGAATGAACGCCGTCGTTTGGCTTCCTGCTCGGCATTTTCGAATCCAGCGACTGCCATTGTTTCTTTAGAAAATCGATTCTCGCCTCAAATGAAATCCTCCGACTTTCGTCATAGGGAACTTGATCGTCCGCACGGATTCTGTCGACCAGCAGATCGAGCATTGCCATTTTTCGGTCTTCCTTCTCCGCATACGCGCGAAGCTTTCGGACGTCGTTCGGATATCGCTCACGGATTCGCAGCAACTCCTGGGCCGTTTTGACTACGGATGACATAGAAAGTCCTCGCCGGCGACGCGGAGCAACGCCTATGGTTACGGACACCTTCTCCCCGGCGACCTGTTCCATAAGAGAGAGGACATCGGATAGAGACCGACTCGCCTGAATATCCATCCGCGAAACGGTTGGTGCGACCTCGAGTTCGAACTTGCCGATTCTGGGAGAGCGTCGCAGCTGTTCCAGTGCCGTATTCGAGATCATCGGCAACAGCTGGAACCTCCCTGTTTTCCCGGCGAAGTGAGCAAAGTAATCCTCGAACCCCGAAAAGGACACCCCGTTCCGATTGCGTTGGAGAACGAGTACGTTCCGTTCCTCGTCAAAGAAGAACGCCGTCTCTTCTCCGATTCCCTCGTCGTCGTGGAAGTCGATTTCCCTCTCGGATCCGCGTTGGTCGATCCGTGTCGGCAGGTTTGTCATTCGGATCTTCACCATGTCTCCGGCGAAGAACCGCCGCCGCCCTTCGGAACGGATCGACAGCTTCTTCAACCGGATGGGATCGCCACCGTTTGTCACGAAGTTCCGTGCCTTACCGGACATACCGTTCACGGTTCCAAGGATGCTGGCGAAATCGCACCTCTCCGTCTCGACGGTGAAGAAGTCCGCATGGAGGGTTCTGTATCGTTTTGCGCTCATGTTGGTGTCCTTTTGTTTGTTGAATGACACGAGCGTAGCATTTCGCCCCAGTGAATAGAAGGGGGTATCAAGCCATAAATCGTCAGAATTTCGTCAGAAATTCAGTTTTCTGTGGACAAGGGGATGGGCATACTATCGAATAGTGCGGCCGCGCGACATATGCCGCGCGGCCTAAAGCACTACAGTTGTGAAGTTCAGTTCTGAGAAGAAACAATTGTCGGGTGAGAAATTACGAAGTTACGATTTGAAAACTCGGGCACGGCATTACACCGTTTTGTTTCATTTCATTTTCAAGTCTCAACAATTCCCCATAGCCTGAATCGAACATTGGGGGCGGAACCATTCCAAACGGGGACAAGGGGATCGAGTGGCCCAACCAATCCAGAGCGTCGGCCAAATCCATCCGAATCACGCCTTTCAGCAATGACTCCAAAGAACGATCTTCCGAAACGCCCGGTACTTTTCGGATCATGAGACCATGCTGCGCGTGCGGTCGGATGTAGGTCGACGGAACGGCGTAGCGCAGATCGACCAGCTCTGATTGTTTGCCGGAATACATCTTCGGCGGACCGATGCCGATACTGTTCTGACCGTCCGAAAACTCATCGCCTATTAGCAAGATGTAAGCATAGGGGGACTTTGAACATTCCAAACGCGGGTTCCTTCTTTCATAATGAATGCATCGTTCGGTTACCCATGCATGGTGGCATGCGAACCAAAGAGCAACCCAGACGTTATCAACCAAATCCAACCACTGGGTTTGTTCACCGTATTGTTGAAATAGAGCTTCTACGATAATTGGGTGCATTTTTTTGAGATTTTTTGACTGTGCTTGACACGCCGTTACTTTCGCAAGCATTATTTGGTCCGCCTGTTTCGGATTATTTGTCTCGCGGTATAGACCGGCCTTAAGGTCTGTCGGATAGAGAAACTCCTGTCCACGGTAGTATATCCGTTGATTCGTTCCCGTTCTTGCCGCAGTATACTGGACATATCCGATTGCCTGCATTAGATCGGAAAAGTGGCGCACGTGAAGCACGGATTTTCCCGACTGCTGATCGACCACGAATTCGTAGTATTTATGGTATAGAGAACAGTTGTTTATTTTCTGAACTTTGATTGGGGACGTGAAACGTGAAAGAATGCCGTTCTTGGTGGTGTTTCGGTTGTTCACCGTCGCAGATGCACCGGACTTGACAGTTGGTTGGTTGATTGTCATGTGGTTTGCGCCAGAACGGATGTTCGGCTGATTGGGTTTTGTTGGAAACATGCCATGGTGGATGTTGGTGTGTTTTTGTTTCATAGGAAGAGTCCCAGAACGGGTGTTTGGGTTGTTGTGTTTCATTGGCGTTGTGCCGGAATGGATGCTGGCGTGGTTAGTTCTCATGTGGGTGTGACGGAACGTATGTGCTTTGTTATGATTTGAAAATGATGCGAAATATAGAGGTCGTGTTTTCAAGAACGATCGATAAAATCAATGCTATGGGCCACGGCGCGAATGCACTGGGGGACGTTTCGCGTGATACGTTCACCATCTCGTTCGACGATCATTTGCTCGGCATTCGTCACGGCAACCGCGAAATCCGATGTTGATGTTTCCAATTGGCGCAAACATTTCGCTTCCCATTTTTCCAACCCGTACTCGCCATCACTTTCCGAGTGTCTTTCACCAGACCAACCATCCTTGCCTGCAACGAATGTAACGTAATTACCAACAGCGGCTTGGTCCTCGCGCGATCCGCAATGGTGTTTGAAAATAGCGTAGACAATTCCGAGGATGCTGACAACTGGATATTCAGGGGAGTTTGGCACCTCGGGAATCATTCGGTCTGCGACATCAACCAGCGAAGCAGTGCCTTGCACGAGGGCAAAATACAAATCCGACGCGCGGAGTTTCAGGAAGATCAAAACGAGCGCCAAGGGATATCGATATCGTTCGTTTCCGGTCTTCTCACGCAAGACGAGTGCATAATACGAGACGAACCGTTCAAGTTCCCGCAAACTCATCCGATGGATTTGAGCAAGTGTCTTGATGAGTTCCATGAATTCCGCGTCATCGTTTTTCTCTCGATCTCGTTCGACATACTCTGGTCTGTTCAACTGAACGTAGGAACTAATGCCAAACCGCTTCCAGAGATTCTCGATAAACATCGAGGTTTTCTCGACCGGCAAAGCCAGTTCGAGATCGAAGAACCGGTGCAAATATTGGGTGACCTCGATGTTCCCATACACGGCTTGAATCGAATGGCCGAGTTGAGCCCGGTCGATTCCGAGAACGAAAACGGTGTTTTCCAAGGCAAACAGATGCTTGATTCGTTCCAACATCTCGATGGCATACGTGGGACGGCAGCGGTCAAGTTCGTCGATAATGACCACCACCGGCCGATGTTGGATCGCTCCATTCTTGATGGAGATGGAAGCAATGAGTTTCCTGAACTCTTCGGACAGCTTCCTTCTTGTCCGGGAACGCGAACTGTATTCAGAGAAAAATTCGTCAATAGGATTACTTCGCTTCAACAACCATAGGCAGAATTTGTACACCTGATTTCCAAACCATGATTGTCCGGAGAGGGTCGTCGGGAGAGAGGCAACGGCAACCGATGAAACCGTTGATGCCAAATTCGACGGAGAAAGGACATTCCCGAAACGCAGGTATCTGCATGCCTGTTCAATGACAGTCCGAATCTCTGGCTGTCCCAACACGCCGATACCGTTCTTGTCTCCGGAATCGTTGACATGGACCAGCCTCCACAACAACGAAAGCAGCGGATCCGTCTGGTCGTCGTCTTCCCATGCACTGAAGTATACGCTTGGGAACCCTTGGTTGCGGAGGTCTTGGTGCCAACGTTTGAGCAGAAACGTTTTTCCCGACCCCCAAATGCCGTTGACGGCCAGGGTCAACGGATGGCTCTGGCTCACAACAATTTCTGTGAGACTCTTTGCAAAGGTCTCTACCCCCAGTTTATCATCAGCCCACGGATTGGACTTCTCCACCTCGGGCTCAGGCATGGTGAGAGGAAGAGTTGTCGTCGTTTCGGATTCTTTCATTGACGTCAGTCCTTGCTGTTTTGTTTCTTGTGTTCCAGCAATATATGTAAAGTAGCATTTTGTCCCGCCGAATGGAAGGGGGTGTCAAGCCGGATTTCGTCAGAAATTCGTCAGAATTTCGGTGCGCCGATCATACGTCGTCTGGCGCACGTGTCACATCGTCGAGGGCGAAACGAAGCCGGGCGCGGCAACGGCGTGGTCTGGACATTGTCACGGGACTTCCGCGCCGGCGAAAAGTGCGAGCGTTGCGGCAAGCAACTTGTCCGCAACAACCACGCGCGCCGCTATTGACGGACAGGCGTCCGGGCACGGGCGGTCGCGATCCGGTCTAGCGACCGAGATTGCAGAGCATCTGGTCGTATGTCACGCCATCACGCGCGGAGTGGCGCGTATTCCACGACTTAAAGTTGTTGGCGCGATAGAAGTCGAGCAACTTCGGCCGGTCGGTTTCCCGTTCGACCAGGACCGGTTTTCCACCGACGAGGGCCTGGGCGGAGACTTCAGGCGAGAGGGCAAAGAGGTCGCCGCTATGGGGTGGAATCACCGCGGCGAAGGCGTGGCACATCAGAGGGGGCGGAGCAGACGGGTCTGGAATTGGGATTTCATGGGGTGTTTTCCGGTGGGAAGAAGTCAAAGGCGAAGTGCCTCCTTGCAGGTGTGTAGTCTAAACGGGACAAGTACCGCGTTCAAGCGCAAAAGTGCCTTTGAATCGTCAGAAATTCGTCAGCGGACCACTTTTTTGCCCGAGAGGGGGTTCGGGGACGGAATCGGGCGGGCGGGCGGCCTTTCGATGGCGGGTTGCAGGGGATCGGGAAATGGTGCCAGACGCGAGCTTGCATCCAAGTCAGTTCGCGTTTGCATTCCGGCCGTCCGAACGCCTGGATGGAGCCGCGTCGCCCCTCCGCCCCCGCTTCTCTCGAAAACAAATCGCTTGCCTTCCGGGCGGAAATTGGCATAATGGGCGATGTCAACGGAACGAAAGGAATATCGGGATGGCCACATCAAGCATTACCGCGAACTTCTGCATAAGCGACGCGCGCGAAGCGCGGTCGTTCGTGGACAAATTCGTCGCCGCGGCGAAACGGCGCGCACCGCTCCGCCGGCACGCGAAGTTTTCCGTTTTGTCGGACCCCGCGGAAATCCGGCGTTTCTTCAAATCGCGGAAAGCCGCCACGGCCCGATGATGGCGGATTTGCGCGGACAGGTCGTGTTCCTCGAATGCGAAGACGGCAACGCCAAGCTCCGCGCGTTTTACGAAAGGAACGGTTTTCGGCGTGTTCCCGCAGGTATTCGGAAACGGACGGCGTGTTCTACCTTCAAATGTTCCGTTTCCTGAAATGACCTCCGGCGGGATTCGGACACTTAAATAACGCGGAGTGGCGCGTATTCCACGACTTGAAGTTGTTGGCGCGATAGAAGTCGAGCACCTTCGACCGGTCGTTTTCCCGTTCAACCAAGACCAGTTTTCCCTCGACAAGCGCCTGGGCGCGACGAAGAATCTTGAAGGCGGGAAAGTCAGGCGGACGAGCGGAGAACCTTTATCCAAATATCGCGCTTTTCCGATCGGCGCATGTCATCGCGGATGCGGACCGAAGACGTGTCTGGAACGTCTCGCGAGGAAAGGGCCTTCGGAGAAAACATCATTCGCACGAAAGCGTTCGCCGCCTTCGGTTCGTCGCACCGGAAATCTGCCGTGATGGAGGATGTGGCCATCTTGATTGTCCTTTCAAGGAAGGACAACGCACTTTAGCATACTCTTCTGAACTCCGATTTCAACCACTTTTTTCCCAAGAGTGCAATCGGAATTCGCGCTCCGCCCTTTTCTCTTCACCCCGTGCGGCGGGCGGCGATCGTACGCATCAGCTCGAGGGATCGAAGAAGGGAGAAAGGAGAAGACTTCCGGTTCGTAAATCCTCGGCGGACGCAGCGGCCGCCGCGCTCTTCGCGAGGACCTTTCCCCGACTGGCCCACAAGGAGACGCGAACCTACGGTCGATAGGTCGAAGCGGCGGGACAGACGTCTCGCCGCTATTTGTTCTATCCTTAGTCCCAAAGAGCAGGTATCTGTGTATTATGCATTTATGGGACAACATGGGAGAGACACCGACATCATTAAGGAATTGATTCAATAACTGCTCTTCTAATCGGAAGGTTTATCCGTGTCATGTTTTGAACCCAAGACAGCTTGCAAATCCTCGGCCCGCCGGTCCAACAACTTCATATAGTGAACCTTTGGACTTCCCATTACATTCTTGTGTTCCTTGCACCATTGTTTGATTTTTGAGATTAAGTCGAAGACAAACTTAAATTCTGGACGGAGATGGCGCATCCGTTCTTTATTGTCGGCTTTGTAGCGTGTTTCGAACACGCGGAAGATTAATCCCATTTTATCAGGGGACAACGAGATGAATTTCTGGAAAAACCGATCTGGATCAACACTCTGCAAAACGGGGCTTGGGGCAAATCCATCGTCGAGGGTAAAAAACTGGACGAATGGCATAGGGGACTTGTCAAGGTCGGAAACCAGTTTTTGGACTATACATTCCCGTTTGGCATTCTTGAGTTCAGATAGAACGGCTTTCATTCTGGTCTTGAATTCGGCAACCGTCTTTGGATCCGAGTCTTCGTAGAAATAGGTCAACCCTGTTGTCAATCCCGACAAGTCGAATTGCCGTGGATCCAATTGATCAATGTTGATTCTTGTCTTCACTTTCTCAAGATACTTGGAGAACTCGTTCAGCGTCTCCCCAGTGGAAATCAATCCCATTTGACGAAGACCATTCTGTATGCAAAACATATGAATAATCACTTCCGGATCCATATACTTTAATTCGTCTATGTCCTTGTGAAACCGAATCACTTGTTCTTTGAAATCTTTATCAGAAAGGGTACTCATGTGCCAAAGACGAATCCATGCCGGTGTTTCTTTCCGAAGAAAGTAAGAAGAACTATTAATGGCCTGATTCAGCGAATCAATGTCAAGCGGATTGTTAGACAGCAAACCAGCAAGAATTTTCCACGGTAGGATGAAGTTATTATCATCCAGCCCTTCCATTCCAGGGGTGGAGTGCGAACGTCCCAAAATGGAACAAGCTTTCGTTTGTGAATCGGCGGCTCCGTTCCGTAAATCGTCAGTTAGCAAGCGTCCAGTTTGAATCGCATAGTCCAATGGAACAAATTCGCAAAAGAAATCGTTGCAAAAGGGGGTGTTTTCACGCAACTTGGATTTGACTTGTTTCATCCAATACTCATAGTCGCGGAAACAGTGTTTTAGAGCCCGGTAATTGTAATGGGGTTCTTTGTCCGATTGCATCAAGAACTGATCGAGGATATTCACGAGTTGATTTTTGTTTTTGATAATGATGTCATATGTGGTTGTGCATTCATTGCGCTGTACGAGGGAACCATAGATGTCTTGAATTTCCGATCGGAGGACAAAGGTCTTTCCAACAACTTTCTCTTTTAGTCGTCGATACGAGGAGTTTCCGTTTGGACAGGGCGTGATTGTAGACCCCTGATTCGTCCCGCAGTCCGATTCAACATACTTTTTCTCCATTTCATTCTCGCTTCCGACCAAAAGGATTTTGTGGCCGTCGGTGACAAGATCGCTGAAATAGCCCCATAGCGATGTCAAAGGAATCAATGTTCTCTCAAGGTCATCAAACACCACAAAATGACCATCCAGTTTATGTGTCCACTTCGTGATGTCGCCCAGGAGAGTTTTGGGGAGTCCGCAAGTCAACTTCTTTGTATTTTCATTTCCAATTGGAATGGCAAGATTGATTCCGGTCTGGAGCATGCCGCTAAATAAATGTCCCGCCCAACGTGAAGCCTTAGAACCGAGAAGCGGATGGATCGCCGCGAAAAGCGAACGATCGATCTCCGCAGTTGTTGACATTCCATTCAAAGAGATGTAGAGGCCCTTGGGAAGTGTTGGCTGAGTCTTGAATGAATCAATGAGTTTCCGCACGAAATGGGTTTTCCCATTTCCCCAGGGAGCAGTTAACAACACAGCGAAGTCCGTCCCTTCTGCAGACAGATAGAAACGAAGATAATCTTCAATGAACCTGTTTTCCTCTCTCGGTTTACGAATCGATGTGGTAGATTTCGTTGTTTTCATGGAGTTGCTCTTTCTATCGCGCCTGTTGGAATTCCTCGAAGGTGGAGTAAGGTTTCGTTCCGTTCTTCGCGTGCTTGCGGCCGATGGGCGTTGCATCGATTTTTCGCTGCAACAGTTCGACAAGCTCCCGGAACCGTTCAATCGGGACAAACGACCAGCTCGTCCCGAAGGCGTCGCGAACATAACGTGCCGCCGTCTGGCCAGCTCGCCGTCCGTCGTATTTCGGGATCGCTTTCTTATAGTCGACCAGTCGGTCGTAGAGGTGCTTGATGTATGCACGCTCGGTCGGACTCGTTCCAATAACGCCGGAGACGGGGACCGCCGCCTTCGTGTTCCGCGCGCGCGTCATCCGGATGTTCACCGTCCCGGCCGCCTGCACCACCCTGTCGCCGTGATTGATCTGGACAATCTCCGGCTGCCGGGCGCCGGCGCCTGACGGTTCACACACAAGTTTCATCTTGGCTCGGTAGCCGTCCTCCGGCTTGAGAGTGCCATTGGTGAACTTGGCGTGGCAGTTCGGGCAGAGGAGCAGCAAGTTCTGGAAGTCGTCGTTGGCCGGGTTCCCGTCGAGGTGGTGGACCTGAAACTCTCCGACGTCTTCATTCCCGCAAATGGGACACTTCGAACCGATCTCCTTCTGCAGACGGGCCCGCATCCGTTGGGTTGGTTTCTTTCGTTCGTTCATCGTGATGGATCCTTCGTCATCGTTGGCTGTTGTTCAGGTGTCCGTCGCTGGTTAGGGACCCGAACACCTGTTCGCTTGGCCCGTCGGCGATGGGTGTAAAGTAGCATTTCGCCCCGGCGAATGGAAGGGGGTGGCGGGGCGAAAATCGTCAGAATTTCGTCATTTTTCGCCGACGTGCGGCTGACGAAAACTCTTGTCGCTTCGGCGGACGGCTCCGACAAGGAGGGAGGTGGCTTCCTCGACCTCCGTCGCCGACCGTCCGACGCGGGGCGTTTTTGTTCCCCGACGCTGTGGAAGATCGCGCGGGAAATGGTCAGCGCGATTCAGAAACAAGACCCGCGGCGTGGTCTGCGGCGAGGCGGAGGGGCGTAGGGACGGAGGGATCGGAAGCGAGGGAGCGGAGGTCGGGAAGAGCGGAGCGGACGCGGAGGAGACCGCAGAGCTGCGCGGCGGCGATGCGAGTGGAGAGACGAGCCGAGGGGTTGGCGACGAGAGAAGCGGAGCGTGAAGAAAGCCGGCGGCGGTCCACGTGCGGGTCGATTTCCGAAAGACGGGCGAGGGCAAGCATCGCCGTGCCGCCGATGGAGTTGTCGACTTCGAGCGCAGCGTTCTCCAGCGCCGCACGGACCTTCTCCGCCTCTTCCAAATCCGGATCCCACGTGCCGCGCACGACGCATTCTCGGGCGTAGCGCTCCAGGTGCTGCACGGCGAAGTTGCGGACGAGTTCGTGGTTCGTCCGGTCGCGCCACGTCGCAATCATTTCCGCCGCATAGGCAGGCGACAGGTCCGCGGCCGCAAGCTTGCGATCCATCATCCGGTTGGCGTCGGAAGCCCATTGCGACGGAGAACGTCTTTCGTTTCGTCTTGTACTGAAATCCACTGAAAGCGTTTGCGACAGCCAACGTGGAGATACAAACTCCGTTTCGACAAAACCAGCCGGAATGTCGGATTCAACACTTTGGTTCTCTCCCGATTGAACGGCAGATGATCGTTTGGCGGAATGCTTTTCGGCAACTGATCCGAGAAGATTGGATCGAGAATCAAAAGACATATCAGATTCCCGACCGTCGTCTTTTCCTTTGGAATCGGGCGGAGGTTCCTTCAAATGGTATTTCCGCAGACAAGAAACGAACGCCACGTGGACGCAAAACACGATGATTCCGATTCGGACGACGTGCCGAGTTAGTTTTCCCGGTTTCAATCCCATATCGTGTTTCCCGTCGTGCGCTCAACAAATGAAAATGTCCTGTTTGCATTTCGATTACATAAATTCACACGTCTCCCACGCGCCAAGCAAAAATGCGGCAGTAAAAGACAACGGAACGAATGCGAGCACGGAAAACCAGAACAGACCGAAACCGATTCGCGGATGTCGTTGCATGAAGCGGTCCATAAGTGGAGGAACGAGAAAACAGACTACCGGAATCAAAGAGTCGAATCGGAGGTCGCCGAATCTTGTCGCCGGAGTTGAGGTTGAAGATTGTTTTGTCACCCGCCATTTTCATCTTTCATTAGCAATTGAACGAACTGTTGCTCATCTTCCGCCAACGAAATCAACGCTTGTTTTGCCGGTCTCGAATGCAATTTCAGCGCCAAAGCCAAACATGCAAGCGTTTTCATATGATATCCTTTCCCAAAATCGGAAAAGGATTTTGCAACAAGATATGCGCTGTACGCTGCTTCAGCATCTCCGCTTTTTGCTCGTTTTGACAAATGAGGAAAGAAGCCGCCAAAGTATTCATAATCGGGCTCGCAAAAACGAAGTACACAATCCCAACCGACCAACAATTTGATGCCGTCTCCAAACGATATAATGGCGCCGTCTCCTTTGTAAACAGTTTCAATCGACACAATCGGAACATCCTTGCTTTGGCATAGATGTTGTTCCTGTGTTTCCGAATAGTGGTTTATGGAAAACCACAACCTTATTTCTTCGCTAGCACACTCGTAACAAGCTCCATTCGCATATATAAACCTAACGCCGAAACCATTCCAAATGATGGTTGATGAGAATGGGCGCCAATTCATTGTCTTTTCAATCGTCTTCATTGGAATCTTGATGGGAATGTCAAAGTTCGGTAAGAGAGATCTCTGTTTTCTGCTTATTTTTCCCCCTTTTGGGAATTAGGTCTCGTATGGCTCGGTTGAATTTCCCAATAGAAAGTTTGTATTAATCGATCCCCATCTTTTCGATACAAATTTCCTTCAATGACAACATATCCTTCCGGGGGGGGCATCAATCCTTCCAATACCGCATCTTCGATCGTTGTAGCATTGGCTGTTCCAGGAGTGAATAGCAATGTTGGAAGCAAGCCAGGCATTAATCGACTTGCCCCCCCTAAACCTCGTGCTGCCTTTGTAAGAAAAGGAGCTTGTACTTTTTTGAAAGCATTCAAGGCGGCGTTGGGAATGCGACCCTTCGACCCAGAGCTGATGATATCTCCATTCGGCGTAATTCGCCCTAAGAGATTTCTTGTTCTTTTCTCAAACACATGGACATGCGGCCCGCCGAAATGACTATCGCCGGAATACATCTCGAAGATGTACCTCCCTTTTTCTATGCTAAGGGGATCCAATCCAACAGGATCGGTCAAACAAATTGGGGAGTTATCACAAAACTCATACAAAGCAATCCCTCCGCTGATTCCGATTGGGTCCTTGGAGAGCCAACGGCCGGTGGCGGGGTCGAACCAACGTGCGCGGAAGTTGTAAAGGCCGGTCAACCAGGAATACTCGCGGCCTTGGAAGAGGTAGCGGTTGTCCGCAAGAGCGGGGACGGAGACGGAGGATTCGAGGACGTTGCCCCAGGCGTCATAGACGAAATGAGCGACGAGAGCGCCCGTCGCGTCAACGAAACCGTGGACGGTGTTCTGGTGGTCCGTAAGGGCGTAGAAGGTTTGTTCCCCCACGCGAATCGCGAGGAGGTTGTCAATGCCGGGGCCCCAGACATAGGAGCGGACGACGGCGCCGGTTTCGTCGAGATCGGCGATGCATTGGTTGCCGTCGTAGACGTGGCGGACCGTGCCTTCGGAAGTCGTGGTCGTGGCGCGGCGGCCGAGCGGGTCCCAGGTGTAGGACTCGGCAAGCACACCATTGGTGGCAACGGAGACGAGCTGGTATTGGGAGTTCCACGCAAGCGCGCGGGAAAGCGGCTCGCTCGGAGAGCTCGCCCCACCGGAGATGTTTGTCACGCAGCCCGCCGGATTGAAATCGTAGGCACCGCCGGTGAAGGAGGCGAGGCGGTCGCCAAGGCCGAGAACGTAGTCGACCACGCCCGAGGCGGTGTCCGTCTTGCGAAGGCGGTTGCCGGCGAGGTCGTAGGCGTAGGTCATCTGGCGGGGAGGCGGATTCGTTCCGAACGGCGCCGATTCTACCCGTTCGGAGACCAGCCGGTCAAGGTCGTCGTAGGCGAAGACGGCTCGCCGGGGACGGCTCGCCCCACCGACGTGAACATCGACGACGCGGTCCGTGATGCGGCCGATGGGATCGAGCGAGTAGTCGAAACGGGCGATCTCGGCGCCGGACGGCGAGCGGTAGACGATGTTCGTGAGCCGGTCGCGCAGGTCGTAGGCGAACTCGATCACGAGACCGGTGTCGTTCGTGATCGATGTCGCAAGGCCGTTCCAGTCGCCGTAGCCGAAATCGAAGGAGGCGTCGGGCGACTCGATGCGGGAGACGCGATTGGCCTCGTCGAGGTCGTAGTCCGTCTCGCCCGCGACGGAGACGACGGAGGCAACCTGGCCGGCGGGATGGTAGCCGTAGGAAACGGACGTTCCGTCCGCGCCGGTCGTGGACACGAGCCAGGCGGCTTCGTTGTAGACGTTGGTGACGAGGCCCACGGAGTTGGAAGCGGAAGTCAGGAGTCCGTCGCGGTCATGACGGAAGCGGATCGTTTCGTCGGGATAGGACAATCGGGAAAGGTTGCCGGCTGTGTCCGGGTTGAACTCAACGACCGATCCGTCGTACCGTTCGACGCGGCGCAGCCAATCGGCCCCCATCCAGAAGTATCGCTGCACCTGTCCTTCGAGGTTCGTCACGGAAACGACGCGAGCGTTGCCGTCGAGTTCATAGGATTCCGCCAGGCGTCCGAGCGGATCGAGGATCGCGAGCGCATTCATCTGGCGGTCGTGCTTGAGCGACCAGAGGGGAATGACGGTTCCGTCGGCCGCACGGCGCGAAGAGAGGACGGGTGTGCCGAGAATCCACTTTATTTCGTCGGTCCGACCGAGGGCGTCGACGTGGTTCGTCGCGTGGCGCCAGGTGCCGTCGTAGAGCCACGACTCGGCCGTTTCGTCGGGATGCACGACGGAGATGGGAAGCCCGAAGGCGTTGTTCGCGATCGCCGTCGTGCGAACGGAACCGACCGGTCCGGGAAGCGACACGGACGAAACGCATCCGAGCGAATCGTAGCCGAAGGAGACGGCGGGTTCGCCGGTCGATTCGACTCGCGCTACATAGCCCGCGGCGTCGCGGACGATGGCGACAGAACGTCCGTTGGCGTCGACGGCGTTCGTGACGCGCCAGGCGTCGTCGCAACGCAGGATCGACCGATCGAGGGGGCTGTTCCCACCCGCGCCGCAGACGAGGATGTCGCGGCCGTTCCGCTCCCAGACCATTTCTCGTCCTTCGGGGGAACGAACGATGAACGGCACCCGCCAGTCCTCGTCCCATTCGGAACTCCAGAAATCGACCGGTTCTGCGTTGAAACCGGTTCCCGCGTTGGTCGGGCAATGGTTTCCGTCGTAGACCGCGCGGGCAACGACCCCCTCCATCGCGTTGGTGTCTCCCGCCGCGAAGAGCACGACGTCTCCGTTTTCGTCGTATTCACGATACGAACCAACGCCGTCGCAGACTTCTCCGACAATGCGGAGTTCGGCGGGTTCGTAGTAGACATCCGTCCGCGACTCCCGGCCGCCGACGGATCGGAGGACTTCGACATGGCCGCTTTCGGGGACGAGGTCGACTTCGTAAAGACCGCCGTCCAACGAAGAATACACCGCGCGGGAACCGGACGCATCGCCGTCGGGACCATAGGCGAAGTAGGCGGAAACGCCGTTGGGATCGGTCTTCTGCACGAGCAACCCGGCCGAAAGCGATCCGTCGTCGACGAGAAGCCGTCCCGGTCCCGGATCGGAACACGTGTTCGTCGCCCACGGGCCGTAGACGGATTCCGGGGCGTGGGGAAGGCCGTCCGGAGCTGCTCCGTAGCGGTAATGACAGCTCGCGGTCCGTTCGCCGTCGGTCCGGACCACGGCCGAAAGCGAGACGTGGACGCCTTGTTCATATTCGAACGTGGCGAAAACAGACGGATCGGGCGAATCGACGCGAACGATCCGGCCGTTCGCGTCATAGGTGAACGCAAGAGCCTTTCCACCGCGGTGCCGGACCCGAACAAGCCGGCGCGCGGAAGGATCGGATCTGTTTTCGTAATCGCAGAACAGAACTGGACGCCCGCGCAGATCGACGGAGTCGAGAAGTCCGTCCGCGCCGAACTGCCGAACGATACCGCCCGGCTCGAGAAGGGAGACGGATCCGTCCGCGTGCAACGCGGGCGTCAACGGAAGCCCTTGGATCGAATCGAAGGAACCGTCGGTCCTCCGTTCGAAGCGCCAGATCACGGGCGCGCCGTCCGAACCCAGGGCGCGGACGAACAGACGGACCGTCGCGCCGTTCGTCACGACGGAGACCGTGTCGGCGTAGCCGTGGGTCCATCCGTATCCGAGAGTACCGTCGCGGGAGAGCCGGCTAGAATAGCCGCGGCGGAAGAGAAGCGGCAGATCCGGCGTTTCGACGAAAAGGTCCGTCGCAGAGGACACGGCAGCTCCCGTCATCAGTCCGACGGGATCGCCTATCGTCTTGTCTGGTTCGGTGTCCGTTCGGGCCTTGCCCTTTCCCTGGTTCGGATCCTTGGAACAAGAAGTCGCCAGAACGACGACAACGGCAAGAGTGAACAATCGGAACTTCGATGCGGTTTTTGCGTTCATTTCTTGTTCTCCTTATTCGGCGATGCGATGGTTCGACACCCAAGCGGACAGGAACTGGCACGGATTGGTTGTCTCTTCCGAAGAGTAGAAGCGGTAGGTCAATTCGCCGTTCTCGTCGAAATCGGCGGACGAAAAGCGGATGCCCGATCCGCCATTTTCAAAAACGACACCCGCATTGTAGGCGCTGATGACGAGTTCCGCTTCCTCGGGGAGTCCGAACGAACGGAGTCGGACTTCGCAGATATCGGTTCCGTCAGAAAGCCGCTCGACAACGTGATACACGCAATCGCCGACGTGCCAGGCGTCGAATCCGGCCACAGGCGCACTATCGAGGACGCGCCCGTCCGGAAGTTCGACCGAAACGGCCCGCTCGCCCTCGAACGCGGGGACGGCGACGGACACTTCGACGCCACCCGCGACGGCGGTCAGCGAAGACGGGACAAGATCGTCTTCCGAAACGACGAGCGCGTCGTCGGTGAAATCGCCGGCGAGCCACAACCGGTTGGCCTTTCCCTTCCACGCGGGGACGGTCGCGCCGAGTCGGACGTCTGCGACCGCGAACACAATGGAACGGTTCGTTCCGGGGGCTTCGACGGTGGCGTGGAACGTGCCGGACGACGCGAAGCGGACGGGAACAACTGAGCCCGGAGCGAGAACCACGTTCGTGACGCCCGGAATCGAAACGGCGACGGAATCTTTTTCCGAACCTCGGAGGAGCAGGGAGTCCCCTGCCCGCAACGAGAGACCGTCGTCGGACAAGACGTCGAACGGTTCCCACGAAACCGACACGTGCGAGGGAGAAACGCCCGGTTCGAAGGAAACGGAGACGGACACGGGAACCGTCGGGTCGAGAGGGACCGTCGTCCACCACCCGTGGGACGGCAATGGTTTCACCGGAAGAGCCGGCGTTGTCGAGACGGAGCCGGCCGACGGCGCGGTACCGCGGAGACAGTATGGGGAAACCTTTGATGAAACGGATCCCGAAACCGACACCAAGGAAAACGCGGCCCGGGCGGATTCCCAGTCGGGAACCCCGTCGTCGTCCATGTCCGGTCCGTTGGCGGCAAGAAGGGCGATGGAACCGATGGCGGGACGCCGTCCCGTCTTGCCGTTGTGCAACCGGAGAAACACGTCGTGGACTCCCGCGGCAATCGAACCGACGTCGAAATATGCGTCGTCGTTTCCGCTCTCGCCGCGGACGAATCCGTATTGTTGGATCCGGATTCCGTCCACGAGGCAATCCATCTCAACGGATGCCGGATCGATGTCGGTGCCGCGAACGACCAACCGGACGGGACGGGGCCGAGACACGGAGAGGGCCGAAGGATACGAAAGCGTTCCGGCGCGGCCGAGAAGCGCCGGAGCACCGCCCGGCGCAAACATCCAACTACCGGTCGCCGAGGCGAACATGTTTCCGGAAACGGAAGAAACGGTTTCGAAGGAGCCGTCGAGGTCTGCGACAAGCGGATTGCTGTGGAGGGAAAGAACCTCGATGGCGTCCGTTACGCCATCGCCGTCGGTGTCGACGAGAAGAGGGTCTGTTCCAGCGCGATATTCCGACAAGGTGAGAAGTCCGTCGCCGTCCGGGTCCGCGAAGGCGTCGGAGTAGAGGCAGGGATTGAGGCCGCGGGCGACTTCCCAGGCGTCCGGGATGCCGTCGCCGTCGGTGTCGGCGAGGAGCGGGTTCGTGCCGGCGAGGAACTCGGCGATGTTGGAGAGGCCGTCGGAATCGGGGTCGAGGGCGGCATCGGAGGGGTCGAGCGGATCGAAGCCGAACTCGTCCTCCCACCAGTCCTCGGCGCCGTCGTGGTCGGCGTCGGTCTCGCCCACGGCGCGGAAGTAGCGCGTCTGCGGGATGTTCGACCAGGACGCGCTCCCGAGCTGCCAGTGCAGGCGCAGCGTGGGCGGCGCGCCCTGGGTGAAGTGGAGGACCTCGAAGTCGTGGAAGCCGTAGGCGAGGCGGACGGTTCCGGAGCGGGTGCGGCGCGTGTGCGCGCCGCCGTTGTCGACGACGAGCGCGCCGTCGATGGAGAGGCGCGAGCCCTCGGCGGATTCGAGCAGGAAGGTCCAGTCGCCGGTGGTCGGGACGAAGAGGCGCCCCACGTGGCGCGAGGCGAAGAGGCGCGTGGCGGAGACGGGAACGCCGGGCCACGAGGTGGCCTCGGTGTGGTTGATCGAATGCTCGATCCGGGTCTGGCACGGAGTCAGGAGCGAGAAGTCGGGCAGGTCGCCGGGGCGGGAGGAAAGCGCGTAGTAGGTCGAGGCAAGGCCGGAGGCGTAGCCGGGCGGACACGGGAGGACCTCGACCGTGCGGAGCGCGGGGACGGACGAAACGCCGGCGGAATCGGTCGCGACGGCGGAGACGGCGACGGTCCCCGTCGCGGAGGTTTCCCACGCGGCGGCGAAGGGGGCGTTCGAGACGGACGAGACGAGCGCGCCGTCCGCGAAGAAGTCGACGCGAGCGACGGCTTCGCCGAAGCCCCACGCCGTCGCGGAGAGGACGACCTCGTTCCCGACGTAGCAGACGGCGGGATCGGGCGCGGCGAGGCGGACGCCGGGCGCGTAGGACGCGGGCTCGGCGTGGAAGACCGCGGAGGCGGGGAGGAGCGTCTCCGTACCGCCGGGAGGCGTCCAGGAGAGACGCAGACCGGCCGTGCCGGTGTTCTCGTAGAAGCCGACGGCGACGTCGTGGAGACCGGCGGAGAGCGGAACCGTCGCCGAACGGGTGCGGTAGCTGTGCGGGGCGGCGTCGAGGATGACGGCGGCGCCGTCGATCCAGAGCGCGGCGCCGTCATCGGACGCGAGATGGAAGACATAGTCGCCCGGCGTCTCGATCCAAAGCGAGCCCGAGAAGCGCGCGGCGAAGCAGTCCTTGAAGCGCGAGTCCGTCCCGGGCCACGCGGAGGACGTCTTCGGGAAGTCGATCGCGGGAACTGTGAGCCAGAGATCGGCGGAGAGGGCCGCGAAGTCGGGGAGCGCCGAAAGAGAGGATTCGGTCTTGTGGAACGAAGCGAGCCAACCGGAAGCAAGCGAATTGGTCGAAGACGCGGCATTCGCCGCTTCGCCGACCGCGTTGGAAGGAACGAGGGTCAGCGCCAGGACAACCAGGGAAGGGTCGTAGAAGGGAAGCAGGTCGGCGTTCGTCTCGACGTTATAGCCCGCCGCGAGCAGCGCCCAGTTCGGGTCGTAGTCCGGCTCGGGGGCGAGGCGCGCGGCGCCGCCGGTGGCGGGGTTCGTGACGACGGTTTCGTCCGTGGCGGGGTCCTCGAACGCGAGTGCGGCGCCGTCGCCCACGGCAGCGAACCACGCGGCGGCGTTCGTGGTGGACGGCGCGACGGACACGGCGCCGATGTCCTGCGTGACAACGGACGAGGACGGCAGCGCCGCCGCCTGCGCGTCGCGGAGCAGCGAGCGCACGTCCTCCGGCACGCCGAACGAAAGCGCCGGTTCCTCCGCGCGCGAGACGAGCGCGCAGAAGGCGAGAGGAAGGATCGCGGAACGGAAAAGAGGGAACGGAAGTCGTGCTTTCATGGCTGGTTTTCCGGGTTGGGGATCGAAAAGTCGAAGGTTGTCCGTCATAAGAGCGATTGTAGTTGGAGCAGAGAGTGCATTCAAGCGCAAAATCGCGCAAAATCGTCAGAATTTCGTCAGAAATGCATTTCCCGTCAGAATTCTTGTTCGATCTCCGATTCCGGCCGGGACTCCGATGCCGAAGTATCGGTTTCGTTCTCCAGATCGGAGGGGAAGACGAGCATCGCCTGGAAGGGCTCGGGGGCGGGAGGAGACGAAGATGCGTCTTCCGGCGGGTCGGAGGAGAAGACGCGCATCGCCTGGGCGGGAGGAGACGAAGGCGGCGAAGAACGGAGCGGCTCTTCGGGAATGTCCACGCCGCCGGCGCGGAGAAGAGCGAGGGCAAAGTTTTTGGAATTGCTGCCGAATGTCTGAACGGAAATATTGCCGAAAGCAATCAAAGACAAGTCATTGACATTTCCGACTGCTGATATTTCTATGACACCGCTTTCATTCGCTTGAGAACTGTAACCGCTAGCGATCATTTCAATCGGCATTGAAGAAAAGGCCACGATTGGAAAACAAAGCTCTTCCAGGGCAAGAGTCCTGTTTGAACAAACGTTGATCGTCGCATCGTAATTGTTTTGAGAAGAACGACAGTTTATGAAGAAAGACGATCCCTTTGCAGTATTGCGAACCTTGGCAATCGAAACAATGTTCGTCTCATCGGCGGGAAAAACGAACAAGGATGGCGGAACCCAGGTGTTCGTCGGAGAGACTGTTGCTGGGTTGTCAGCGCCAATCAAAGCGGAAAAAAGGGAAGCGGCTTGGTATTCTTCCGCAAATTCCTCTCCTCTGCCGACCGGCGTGATTGCCATCGCAATTAGCAAGACGATTTTTTTCATGGTGTGTTCTCCTTATTCGATGGTTTTGATGTCTGTGTATGGAACGGCATTCGTTGCCACGCCGCCTTCGACGGTTTTCTCGTGCACAAATCCATAACGGTCTCGATAATGGACCTTGTAGAATCGCTCGCCGGAAGTTGATGTGTCCACCATTCGGGAAACATACTCGGAGAGCGTCTCTGTTCCTAGAGCCGGACCGGCACATGAATCAAAGATTGACGAGTTGTGCCGAACAAAGAAATGACACGAGAATTTTGATCGCGAAGTATCGTTCGTTCCGCAGGAAGGACTGGTTGCTGTTACCCAAGGAGATGAATAAAACGGATTGTTGCACAAACCAGAAACCCCAACCAAATGACCAGGATTCAGGTATCCAAACGGTTCCATTCTCACTATCTCCGCAGGCGTTCCGCAAAGGGCCGAAAGATAAGACAGTCCGTGCGCTTGATCAAAGCAATTCACCATCTTGTCCGCTGTCGTTTTTGTGGCGAAAACATAATCGCTCATCCTGAATGCTCGATTTCTCGAATCAAAGAAATGTGGCGCACCCGAAGTGGTGTCGTATGTAAAGTGACAGTTTTGAAACAGACTTTGGGTCAAGTTCGATATCACTCCGGTTTGCGTTGTCGCCCCTAAACATAAATTCGTTTTCGTTACGAACTCCAACGCAGACGCCCAGACATTCGTATTCGAAAGATTCGCGTCCGTCCACGGTGCAACGGGATTGCCCAAGATCGAATACGCCACGGACGGGCCGTTGGTGGCGACGGAGACGGGGGAGGGCAGCGCGTGTCCGTCGATGGAGGTCGCGGACCAATGCCAGAGTTCGTTGGTGCTTCGGGCAACGACGGAGGGAACGTCCAGGGCGAAGGCGAAGGCCGCGTAGTCCGGATGCGGCGAGGGGCCGGACGCCTTCGTGACGCCGTTCGAGAAGGCAACGGCCGTTTCGCCGATCCACGAGAAGATCGGACTGAATCCGGATGCGGAAAGGGCCGCGTTGCGGATGTCGGCGGGACGGACTTCGAAGCGGGCCATGACCGTCGGGCGGGTTCCGGCGATCCAGCAGGCGGGTTCGTCGCGGGTCGGAGCCGCGGCGTGGTCCCGGGGCTTCTCCCATTCGCCGCACGCGTAGTCGATGGGCGTCGCGAAGTCGCGGCGCAGGTTGATCGCGTCGGCGGAATGGACGTTGGTTGCCCAGTTGAAGGCAAGACCGGTATCCCAGATGTCCCACGCGGTGACGGGGACGTGGAGCGTGCGGAGGACGTTGTTCGACGGGCCTACGATTTCGTAGGCGACGTGCGATCCTCCGACGGAGGGCGACGGCGCCGTCGCCTGGATCGCGAAGACGGTTCCGGTGTCGCCCGCGTGCAGCTGGTTCGTGGCGTCGGCCCAAAGGCGCAGGTTCGACGAAACGGAGAGGATGCGGACCTCGGCGTCGTCCGGCTCGTAGGCCCAGCGGCAGCAGCAGTCGTCGATGAATCCTCCGAGCGCCGTGAACGTCGCGGCTCCGCCGCCTCCGACAAGGTGGTCGTCGGCGAGGTCCGGCGTTCCGTTGCCGTCCTCGTCCCGCCAGGCGACGTGGACGTAGAGCCCGCCGCAGGTGCAGTCGGCCGACGCGTCCAGCACCGCCGCGCAATCCGGCTCGTGGGAGCAGGCGTTCCAGTCGTCGTGATACGTTCCGCAGACATGGCACCACACATGATGCCCGCCTTCGCACCGGTGGATGCCGTGGTAGATGTCCGCATCGCCCCAGCAATGGTACTTCGGTCCGAAACGGATGTATCCGTAATCGCTGTCGTCGGGTTCGTCCGTGACGTGGAGCGAGACGAACTTCCCCTGCTGGATCTGGAAGCCGTCGATTTCATCCGCCTCGTGCAGCTCGAAGGAGCAGGAGGCGGGTTCCGTCACGATGGAATAGACGCAGAAGCCCTCGCCGTGGATGCAACTCCCGAGCATGTCGTCGTCGCCGGATTCGCAGCGCAGGTAGATGCGCGGCTCGGCGACGAAGCCCTCGCCTTTCGTCTGCTTCCCGTCGAACACGCCGAGAAGGTCGTGGAGCCGGAGGCAGGGGCCGTTGAACTCCTTCTGTGGACGGTTCGGGGACGAGCGGAGGAGCCGGGTCGGCTGGCCGGGAAGCGCGTTGGACATCGAGAGGTCGACCGCGGCGACGCCGCGGGAGAAGAGCCGGAAGGGAACCTCGACGCCGCTCGGGATGCCGAAGACGTAGTGCCGCGGGCTTCGCAGCGGGATCGTGACGGAGCCGAGGACGAGCGATGCCGCGGCGCCGTCCGGGATGGCCGTGCCGAGCGTGACGACGAGGTTCGTCTTTCCGGCGTTGTCCGCCCAGATGGAATTTGCCGCCCACGCGGCGGGATCGACGCCGTCGGGGACGCCGTCGTTGTTCTCGTCGGCGTCGAGCGGGTTCGCGCCGGCGAGGATTTCCGAGGAGTCGGAGAGACCGTCGCCGTCGGTGTCGGAGCGATTCGGGTCGGTGCCGAGTCGGAAGAGTTCGTCCCAGTCGGAGAGACCGTCGCCGTCCGAGTCCGCGTTCGGATCGACGCCGGACGTGTTCTTCCATTCAAGGGCGAAGCGCGCGGGCGCGCGAAGGATGCCGTTCGTGCAGAGCAGATCGGCGACCGAGACGCCGTTCGTGACGCGCGCGCCGTCCACGCGCCAGACGGTCTCCGCCAGGAGGTTCGTCCCGAGGATCGCGAGCGCGTTCACGCCGTTCGTGCCGATCTGCGCGCCGAGAACGAGGTTTGTCGCGGGCGGGTCGAGCGCGTCCGCGAAGTCGTAGCGGTAGGTGAAGTCGCCGGACGGGAGAAGCTCGGCCTGGACGGAGAGGCGGCGGCCGGGAAGACGGTCGAGCAATGCGTTCTCCCACGTGAAGACGCGGCCGCGGCCGGGGGCCGAGTCGTACCAGAATCGGGATGCCGCGCCGGCGTTCGTCCAGTTCGCCTCGGGGACCATCCCGAGCGGCGCAAGGAGCGGCGCGAGCGCCGGTTCAAGGTGGGGCGAGCCCTCCGGGCGAGCCGCCGCGTCCGGCAGCGCGAATCCGACCCGGGGCCGCCGCGTCGACTCGAACGAAATCGAACCGCCCGCGGCGACGTAGGCGCGCGAGACGGGATTCGTCCCGACGCGGAAGAAGGGTTCGTCGAAGTCGAGCCAGACGCCGCCCGTGGCGGAGCCGTGCTTGCGCCAGTCCGTGACTTCCACCGCCGACGCGGATTCCGCGCGCAGCGTGACGTTGTTCGTGCGGACCTCGACGATTCCGAACGCCGGATCCGGCGGAGGGCCTTCCGGCGCGGAGGGGCCGCCGCGGAGACCGCCGCCATTTCCGTCGCCGGGCTTCGTGCCGCCGATGGCGACGACGGCGATCAGGCCGGCGACGAAGGCGGCCTTCGTCGAAAGCCTCGCGCGCCGGAAGCGTTCCAGCAGTTCGCGAGCCTGCGGCGAACGTTCGATCTTCCGCAGAACGCCGTAGAGCCCGAAGCCGCACCACGTGGCGGCCAGGGCAATGGCGAAAAACTGGGCGGAAGGGTCGTTCATCCGTCATCGGAGAATGAGAACGCCGGCGTCGGTGTCGAGCCGGACCGAGAGGGATTCGTCGCGTTCGTCCGTGCCGCGCACGGTGAGGCGGACGACATCCCAGTCGCGGGAGAAGAGCCAGGCGGGCGGGGCGTTCGTGACGTCCGGAAAGAGTTCGCCGGAAGCGGAGTCCGCCACGGACAGCGAAAACGGCGAACCGTCCTCGCGGATGCGGAGCCTGAAGGAGAGCGTGCGCTGCGCGGCATCGTTCGTTGCCGCCGAGCGGAGGCGGTTCGTGGGCGAGGCGAGGAACCACGCGCCGTTCTCCCAGCCGAAGGCGAGGGATTCGTCGCCGGGGAGCAGGACGCCGTCGCCGCCGCGGGACGCGCCGAAGGCGATCTCGACGTTGTTGGAGGGCGTCGCCCAGAGTGACACGCTCGCGCGGAAGAGCCGCGCGCGCGCCATCATCGGACGGAGGAGCGGCGCGTTCGTCACGCTCTCCGTGTCGAAGTGCGCGGACGGCGGCGCGGGCGGGAGGGCGACCTCGCCGGCGGGGACGGAGAGGCACAGGGCGGCCAGAAGGCAGCAGAGCGGAGCGGATGGATGTTTCATGGGATTCGTCTCGCAGAGGCCGTGGGACGGGCGCTGGTCGCGGGCCGCCGCGAAGCGTCTCGCAACGATTCGGATTATATCCCGATCCAAGCGGCCGAACAAGCGGTGAAAGACCTCGATATCGTCAGAAAATCGTCAGAATCGGATAAGGGGAGGAGCGGAAGCCGGCACGAAAGGAGGGTGTCGGCGTCCGGTTCAGATCTGGAATTTCTCGCCCGGCGGCGGCGGGACGTAGGGGTCGACGGTCTCGGTGTCCGAGACGTCGCCGGGCTGGACGGGGGCGGGGCCGTCCGGCGGCTGCGCGGCGCGCGCGTCCTGCACCGAGCGGACGATGCCGGACGCCTCCTTCGACTCGGGATGGAGCCGGAGCATCCGCTGCGCGCCCCGGAGACGCCGGTCGCTCGTCTTCCATTCCGGCAGCTTGGAGCGGATGAAGCCGTCGAGGTAGGCGAAGCGGCCGGGATCCGTTTCGTTCTCGTAGCAGTCCGCCAGGAACACGCAGATCGGTTCGCGGACGGGGCGGAGGTTCACGACGCCTCCGCCCGCCTTCGCGACCTCCAGACGGTCGGAGGATTCGTGCAGCTGGACGGTCTGCGTCGACTCGAAGTAAAGCCGTTGCCGCATCCAATCCCACTTTTCGTCGGCGAGCATTGCGGCCGCCTCGTGGAGGGCGTTCGTCGCGTTCTTTCGGTTGGCGATGCGGAAGAAGGACGCGATGGTCATGTGCCGGCAGGACTTGTGCAGTCCCCGGATCGGCGAAGGAATGCTCAGATCATCCCACGGAGGCACGCCCCGGGAGAGATCCCACTTCATCGCCTCCAGGAGGAAGGGCAGCGCGTTCGTCTCGCCGAACTCGTCGAGCCAGGTCAGGGCGAACTCGGACCTCCACAGCTGCGTCTCGTTCGTGGCAGAGGCGTTCTCGCGGGCCACGCGGAGAAGGGCGTCGGCGAGGATGTCTCCCTCCCCCCGGTCTACGTAGCCCTTGAACGAGCCGTATTGGCACTCCATGTTCCGGAATCCGCTGTCCGCGTAGAACTCCACCATTTCGCAGAGCTGGCCGAGGCGCTCCTCGGCATCGGGCCTTCTTGCGTCGGTGTCGGCGCCGGCCGCGCCGGCGAAGGCCGCGCCGGCGGCGAGAAGGAGGACCGCGGCGAGCGGCCGGGAGAATCGTTCGTTCATGTGGTTTCCTTTCTAGTCGTGGGATGGGATGTGGGTCGGGACGGTGAAGTATCCGATGCCGCAGGTGGCGTAGTTGGTCGGCTGCGCGTCCGAGAGGAAGACGAGTCCGTGCGCGTTGCCGTAGGCGATGTCCTCGTTGGTCCGCGGCGACAGCCGCCTTCCGCACATCAGAAGCCGGGTCAGGACGTCACCGTGCCACTGGACGGAATAGTATCCTTCGTCGAAGTCGGTGCCCCAGTCGTGAGGCAGTCTCCATCTTGCGATGTCGCCCTCGTAGTAGTACTTGTGCTTGACGTTCGCCGGATCCTTCCATTCGACGTAATCGAGGACGTCCTCGAGCCCGCAGGCGTGCCCCAGCTCGTGCGCGAGCGCGTGGGCCTCGGACGATGCGCCCAGAATGATGCCGCCGGAATGGTGCAGGCCGTCGGCGCCCTCGATGGATTCGACGTAATACAGCTCCACGCCTCCGGTCGCGTGGTTCTCGTTGACCAGTGCCTGTCCCAGCGGGTAGTTGCCGTTCTTCTTCTGGATGAAGAGATAGTTGGTGTCGGCAACACGTCCGACCGGAAGGTCGAGAACGAACTGGAGCCCGACCTGCGAGAAGATTCGGTTGACCTCGGGAAAGAAGGATTCGATGTCGCCGTCGGGCACGATGGGCTCACCGGAACCCGTCAGGACGGTATACGCCCGGGCGTGGACGACGTGGGGCTCGACGACGCCGGCGTAGAAGACCGGCGGCGGCCCCTTGTAGCCCCGGATGCCGACCGACAGCTTGACGAGCCCCGTCGCGATTCCGCGGACGACGACCTCCCGCCCGTTCGCGCCGCCGACGAACGCGACGCGGTCGGGCCGGTCGACCGACCAGACGATGTTCGTCGCGGGAAACGCCTCCGGCTCGAGCGAGAACCGGAAGTTCGCGGTTTCGTTCGTGACGATTCCGCAGGGGTTGTAGAACCGGTCGCCGATCCGATCCCGCGTGGCGGGCTCGTGCCGGATGCGGACGGCCCAGATCTTGGCCGTGCGCTGGGCCAGGTTGGTCGTCGCGCCGGTCGCGGCCTCGCCCACGAGACGGTAGCGAATCTCGGACGGCGCGTTTCCGCTCGGCGCCGTGGCGAAGACGACGGCCGGCCCTTCGAAACGGTCTCCTGGGACGAGAACGCCCGTTGCATTGCTTATGACGAGATTGCCGTCGACGAAATCCAGGACGGCGAAGCGCGCCGAACCGGGGGGCGGACAGCAGCAGTCCGACGTCCCGACGAAACAGGTCGCGAGGGCATAGACGTTGGTTCCTTCGGAAACACGGACGACGCGCGGCGGACAGGTGCAGTCGCCGGAGCCCGTCGGCACGGGACAGTCCGGTTCGTGCTCGCAGCCGTGGTCGTGCGAGTGATACATCAGGCAGTAGGGACACCACCACGAGCCCTCCTCCTCGCAATGGTGGACCGAAACGGAATCGTAGAGCGTTCCGTAGTCGAGCGGCGGCGCGGCAATCTCGGCCGATCCCGTGACGTTGTCGCCGGGCGCCAGGCCCCCGACCGGAAGGACGAGGCGGTCGGCTCCCTCGCGCTGGAAGCCGGACAGGGTGGCGTCCTCCGTGGAGAGCCCGATTTCGGCGGGCTGGATGTCGAGCCGGTGTGCGGTCGCGGGATCGTAATCGTGGTAGCATCGGTCCGGCGGAGGGGTCGAGCCGTCCCCGCACACGATCCGCATCGTCGGTTCGGCGAGTCCGGCGTCCGCGTTCCGGGCGGCTCCGTCGAAGACGCCGTCGGGGTCTTCGCGGGCGCGCGGCGGGCCGTAGCCGCTCCGCACGCCGCCACGAAACGGCGGCGACGAGCCGCCGCCACTCGTCGGGAGAAGGGAAAGCGGGATGGAGTCTTCGCCGGTCGAGAAGAGATGGACCGCGACGAATTGGCCGGCTGGCAGGTCGATGTCCCAGCTCCCCGTGCGGGAGAGGGGAATCGTCAGATCGTTCAGCGAAAGAGACGCCTTCGTTCCGGCGGGCAGGTCGGCGGTCAGCACGATGGTGCAGTCCGTGGATCCGCCGTTCGAGGCCCAGAGAGGATTCGCCGTCCACGCGGCGGGCGCGACGCCGTCGGGAACGCCGTCGCCGTTCTCGTCGGCATCGAGCGGATCGGCGCCCGCGAGCACCTCTGCGGAGTCGGAGAGTCCGTCGCCGTCGGTGTCGGAGCGGTTCGGGTCGGTGCCGTGGCGGAAGACCTCGTCCCGGTCGGGGATGCCGTCGCCGTCGGTGTCGGCGTTCAAGTCGAGGCCGGACGTGTTCTTCCATTCAATGGCGAAACGCGCGGGCGCGCGCAAGGCTCCGTTCGTGCAGAGCAGGCCCGCGATCGAGACGCCGTTCGTGACGCGAGCACCGTCCACGCGCCAGACCGTCTCCGCGAGCAGGTTCGTGCCGAGGACCGCGAGGGCGTTCACACCGTTCGTGCCGACCTGCGCACCGAGAACGAGGTTTGTCGCGGGCGGATCGAGCGCGTCCGCGAAGTCGTAGCGGTAGGTGAAGTCGCCGGACGGGAGAAACTCGGCCTGGACGGACACGCGGCGGCCGGGAAGGCGGTCGAGCAGGGCGTTCTCCCACGTGAACACGCGACCGCGGCCGGGCGCTGCGTCGTGCCAGAAGCGCGAACACGCGCCGGCGTTCGTCCAGTTCGCCTCGGGGACCATTCCGAGTGGCGCGAGGAGCGGCGCGAGAGCGGGAAGGCCGGTGCCGTCGGGGAGAGGCGCGCCGACGGGCGGGCGGCGCATCGTGTCGAAGGAGATGGCGCCGTTCGCGGCAATGTAGGCGCGGGAGACGGGATTCGTCCCGATGCGGAAGAAGGGCTCGTCGAAGTCGAGCCAGACGCCGCCCGTGGCGGAGCCGTGCTTGCGCCAGTCCTCGACCTCGACCGCCGTTGCGGATTCGGCGCGAAGCGCGACACCGTTGGTGCGGACCTCGATGGGCGCGACCAAAGGTTCGACCACGGAACACGCGGAACCGGTCCGTGTGTTCGGCGCGTTCCGGTGTTCGTTTCCGCCGGGCTTCGTGCCGCCGATCGCGACGACCGCGACGAGCAATGCAAGCGCGGCCGCCTGGACGAGCGGACCGCCGTGTCGCAGACGTCCGAGCAGATCCCTGCCTTGCGGCGAACGCGCCGCCAGGCGCGCGAAGCCGTAGAGCCCGAAGCCGCACCACGTGACGGTCAAGGCAATGGCGAATATCTGGGCGGAAACATCGTTCATGGAGGTTTTTCCGGTTGCGCCACGCAATCGCGCGCGACATTGAAAGGATAGGCGAAAACGGCCGAGGAGAAAACCGGCAAAACGTCATTTTTTCGTCATTTTTTTTCGACCGAAGAAAACGCAATCGGCCTCGCGCGCGAAGGCGCGAGGCCGATTGTATTCGGAAGTCCCGGTCGTTTTACTTCGCCATCTCGACGACGATTTTCGAGCCGTCCTTGACGAACGCCTCGGGAACGAAGGGGGAGGGGAGGGCCTTGCCGTCGATCGAGACGGCCTTCACCTTGTCGCCGCCGCCCTTCACCGTGACGTGGAAGGTGCGGCCGCGCCAGGTGCGATCCTGCGTGAAGCCCTTCCAGTCCTTCGGGAGGTGCGGCGCGATCTTCAGGCCCGCGTAGTCGCGGCGGATGCCCAGGAAGTCGTCGAGCTCCTCGTTGAAGAACCACGCGATCGAGCCGGTAATCCAGTTGAACTCCATCCGGAACGGCGCGTTGCGGTGCTCGGGGCCGAAGAAGCAGTTGCCGTAGACGTAGCGCGGGTTGGCCTTCTTGAGCGGCGAGTCGCCGTAGGCCGGCGTGGCGTCGCGGTAGAGCGCCCACGCGCGCTCGGTGAGGCCGGCGCGGATGAGCGCGAGGACCATCCACGAGTTGCAGTGCGTGTAGATCGTGCCGTTTTCGCAGATGCCCGGCTCCATCGAGGTGACTCGCCCGATGACGGGGTCGAAGTGCTTGTAGGCCGGCGCCATCATCTGGTAGCCGAGCGGCGTCTTGAGGCGCCTGTCGATCGCGGCGAGGATCTTTTTCGTGCGCTCGGGCGAGGCGGCGCCGCAGATGATCGCCCAGCTCTGCGTGTTGAGGTAGATCTGGCCCTCGCGGTTCTTCTTCGAGCCGATCGGGTTGCCGTCGTCGTCGAAGCCCCGGACGTACCAGTCGCCGTCCCACGCCTCCTGGTTGAGCGCGTCGTTGATCGCCGAGGCGCGGGAGAGGGCGTCCATCGCGGCGGGGGCGTCGTCGAGCCAGCCGTAGAGCCCGGCCATCTGCTGGAGGGCCTCGCTGTAGGCCATCGAGAGCCAGACCGACTCGCCCTTGCCGCCCTTGCCGATGCCGGTGAGGGAGTCGTTCCAGTCGCCGAACTTGATGAGCAGCAGCCTGTGGGCGCCCTTGTTGCGCTCGAGGAAGTCGAGTGCGCGTTGGATGTGCCCGAGGACGGTCGCCTCGCCCTTGTCGTAGAAGGGGACCTTGACCTTGAGGAAGTCCTTCTCGCCCGTCTCGCGCAGGTAGGCGCAGAGCGTGAAGACGAGCCAGAGCGCGGAGTCGGAGTACTCCTTCGTGTCGATCGGGTTCCAGCCGCGCAGCGCGAGGCCGGAGCTGTACTGGTGGCGGAAGGCGGTGAGGAGGATCTCGCGCGTGCGCTCCGGGTAGAACGACGAGCAGCCCATCGCGTGCTGGACGATGTCGCGGTAGCCCATCCAGCCCCAGCGGCACCACTCGGCGCCGAAGAGCGCCTGCTGCTTGTGCCACGCGTTGAACGTGGCGTCGAACTGCGGGTCGGGCGTGTGCGCGGCGTTGCGGGCGGCGAGCGCCTTCTTCGCGGCGACGAGCGCGGCGAACTTCTCCTCGACCTTCGCGAGGCCCTTCTTCGCGGCGGCCGCCGCGTGCGCCTCGGAGTCGCTCACGCCGAGGACGAGGTTGATGACGACCTCCTCGCCCGATTTGACCTTGCCGAGGTTGAACTGCAGCGCGGCGATGGTCGCGTCGGACGAGCCGACGGACCCCGTGCAGCGGCCCTTCGCGACGGCCTCGGGCTCGTTGAGCTGGTTGTAGGTGCCGACGAAGAAGTCCTTCGAGCCGTCGAAGCCGTCGATCTTCCGGTCGGCCGCGAGGAAGCCCGTCTGCCACGGGTGGGGCGTCACGAACGGGTGCTTCGTGAAGATCGCCATGTTGCGCTTCGCGTCGAGGCGCGAGTTGCGGTAGAACATGTCGCCGTAGGAGTTGAACCCCCACATGTACTTGAACGAGATCTGCTCGTAGACGAAGACCGTGAGGTCTCGTGGTCTGAGGGTCCGAGGGTCTGAGGGTCCGACCCTTCGACCCTTCGACCCTTCGACCGTCCGATCATCCGGCTCCGGCAGGGGCCGGAGCCGGAGCGTCCAGTATTCGGCGGGCTCGTCGCCGGCGGGGACGAAGACGCGGAAGGACGACTCGACGCCGTCGGTGGTGTTCTCGATGACCGTGTAGCCGAGGCCGTGGCGGGCGCGGAAGCGCGCGGGCTTGGCCTTCACGGGCTCCCAGCCGACGTTCCAGAACTTGCCGGTTTTGTTGTCGCGGACGTAGACGAGGCGGTTGAGGAACGTGTCGCGGCCGTAGACGTCGAAGTCGCAGATGCGGCCGATGCCCTGCGAGAGCTTGGTCATCTCGAAGGAGCCGATCTGGTAGTCGGTGTAGCCGGCGCCGGTCTGCTGGACGTTGCCCAGGAGCTGTTTGTTCCAGAGCATGTTGTCGAACGGGCGGGGCGTGTCGGGGCGCGTGACGACGTATTCGAGGCCGTCCTTGGAGAAATGGCCGCAGTCGGGGGTCTTCATGGTTGGGTTTCGTGGTGGAGCCCGCGACGCGGCGACCGGCCGCGCCGGGGCTCCTGGTTGGCAGTGGATGCGACGGGCGTGAGGATAGCACATTCCCCGTTCCGGTCAAATGCATTGCATTCTCGCGCGCTTGTCCGCGCGCGGTCGTTGCGGTATACTCCCGCGCATTCCCGGACGCACCCCTCGTCCTCCCTTTCCTCTTCCCTTTCCCCTTTACGCTTTTCCCTTTCAACCTCTTCAACCCCTTCAACCGTTTCAACCCCCTCCTCCCATGTTCACGCTCCTCGGCACCGACGCCTACCCCGCCTTCCGTCTCCGCCAGCTCGAAGAGGCCGCCACGCGCGCGCGCGGCAT
>Ga0310691_10001629_pt1 | contig 33596 bp, 59 predicted proteins | sample 176DNAGHGlowgp2_FD_203887 | JGI IMG/M metagenome (GOLD analysis project Ga0310691, IMG submission 203887) | Sheep rumen microbial communities from Palmerston North, Manawatu-Wanganui, New Zealand - 1766 DNA GHGlow gp2 (v2) (version 2) | ecosystem: Host-associated > Mammals > Digestive system >... | reverse complement strand
GAATCCTGTTACAGAGTATTTCCCTGGCGATACCGTAGATGTAAGCACTGCCGTTGTTCACGCAGTTTATAACGACGGCACTGAGATTGATGTGACTGCAGAGTGCACGTTCTCACCGGCACAGGGAGTTACGGTTCCGGAAGGGGATTTTACAATTACGGCAACATGGGTATTCACGCCGGGAGTGACGAACAATGGCGGGAATTAACTTCATGGCGTGTACGGTGGATGCGAAGGTGATACCAGTGGAAAAAATAACGAAGATTACGGACGGAAGATACCTGATTAAAGACGGACAGACTTTGGATCAGGTCATGGCTGTTACAGAGAGCAAATGGGTAAGGGGAAAGAACAATCCATTTAACAGATATGGAATCGGTTTAGGAGTGTTTGTGGAACTGATAAAGGATTGGTTCTCAAACAATAACCTTGACTATAGTGATTATGTTTTTGCGACCTACGCAAGTCAGACTAATTGCTATATTGAGTGTTTCAAAAAGGGAACTTCATTTAACTGCCGTACAACCGGACTATCTACGGATCCTAACCCTACATTCGTGCAGTTCTATGAACCGATTCCGAAGGAGACTTACGCAATAATCGTCCTTGACTGTAATATAGACTTAACAACCGAAGATCCTGTCGTAGATTTCAATTCGTACAGAAGTTGGCACAATTTCCCGAATGGTGATTATAACCCGGCGTCTAATCAGGCTTGCAATCAGGGAACGTGGGATCCTGATGAGTATGCGTTCTGTGCTTACCGTGGATTCAATGTGGTAGAGGACAATGGCTAGGACGGTATACGATAATCAGCGTGTTTTTACTGCTGATGTAAGCGCAAAGATGTGGAAAGGGATTCCCGACCATATCAAAATCACTACGAGACCGGCTACGATTGCATATCATAATGGAGACACAATTCTTTACACGGGAATAGGGGTTAAAGTATACGACGAGAACGATGTTGAAATCGGAAAGATTCCTTTTGATGAATTGATATTCCCGATGGAAGAAGTCGATTTAGACCGTAAACATAACGTCCTGTATATCGAAGGAAACGGCATAAAAGCCAGAATTATGAAAAATAACATTTATCGTTCCGGAACATATAACAGAGGTTATTGCTCAGATGATTTTTGGCTTAAAACCCCGGCTGCGCCACACAACCCTATTCTCTATTATTTTAGTGTTGTTAGAGAAGCGCCTTCTGTTACCTATATGACACTATATGAAAATTCTGTCTATGCCTGCATTATAGGAGATTATGAAGGAGATCATTTTCTATCGAGCACAATGGACGGAAGCGGTAACGGATATGGAGTTTATGGACCGGAATCTGGCAGAAACGGCATTTTCAGACGCCTTGGGCAGATGTACCAAAACGGAAAATATTATCTTCCGTACAGCGAAAGTGATCCGAGCGGAAAACCGGTACCTTCATCTGATGTTTTGTATATGGATGTTCCTGTTCAATGGCTGAATCCATACAACGATGAAGTATTAGAAGATACCTACGAGATTGTCGTAGAAGAGGGATCAAATGGCTAGTATCAATTATTTTCCAGCTCACGAACCGAAGAGCGAGTATCAGTGCAGTGTAAAGGCCAGACAAATAACAACCGAACGTGAATGTGCGGTGTCTTTGTTTATGAAATATGAATCGGAAAGCTTAATTGAAAGTTCTAAAACGCTGATAGAATCGGATTTTCCTATGTACATTGAACGTATAGACGATAATTCGAAAATATTTACCTACGCAAGGCAAAGTGTTGGGGGTAGTATCAGTGATCCTCGTTACGACATAGGAATAAAGCTAACAATTAGTGTTACACAGTTCAACAAAAAGACTCTTGAACAGCAGAGGCATATAAAAGAGATTGTAACGTTTAAAAATAACGTATATGACGCCAATCGTTCTTTAAGGTTTTTTCTTGGTTATGCTGAAAACAATTATTCCACTGCGCAAATTCTTGAAAAAGAAGGGGAATGGGAATGGGAAATGGCTGAAATCGGAGCACAATTCTATTCTGACCATTCGCAAACCTACAATAAACCCACTGATCTTACATATCAATATGATTATGTGAATTTAACAGATAGTAAGAATTATGAATATGAAACAGCTTATGGAGACATTGTTAAACACACGCACGAAATAATAATTATAAAAAATCCAACCTTTTCTTCAGGGCAACAATGGCTTAATGCATGTAAAGCACTAGAATTTAATAACGGCTAATATATAATTAATATGTTAACGCCATAGAAAGGAGTAATTAACATGGCAATTCAGATGCGCAGAGGATTGAGAGTAGATTTCGATCCCGCAAAAATGCTCCCAGGTGAATGGGCAGTTGCGATTGATTCAGACACCGCTAATCAGATTATTTGGATGTGTTTTGCTCCCGGCGTTGTTAAGCAAATCGGAGCCTACGAGGATTACGAACGGCTTATCGAGGAGCATTACAGCGAATATATTCCAGATGTGTTATGTACCGTTGAAGACGGAGATAATGCATCACGTTCATATTCCACCGGAGACCTGTTTATTTTTAAAGGGAAGATGTACGCAGCTACAGCGAATATCGCATCCGGTGACAGCCTTGCTTCTGCTTCAAAAAAAGAAACAACTATTGAAGAGGAACTCGAAGGGAAGCAGGCCACACTTACGTTTGATACCACCCCGACAGAAAATTCTAATAACCCTATTACAAGCGGTGGTGTCAAAAACGCACTGGACGCTAAGCAGGATTCTTTGACTTTCGATGACAGTCCATCTGAAGGATCTCAGAATCCTGTCAAGTCCGGCGGTATATTTACTGCCCTTAACGGCAAAGTAGACAAAATCACGGGCAAAGGATTATCAACGGAAGACTACACCACAGAGGAAAAAACAAAATTATCCGGCATTGAAACGGGAGCGCAGGTAAACAAGGTAGAAACCGTCAATTCTATTCAGCCAGACAGCAATAAGAACGTGTCTCTTAATGCTGAGAACATTCCGGCAGAGGGAATCGGAAACAAGACAGTCAGCGGAAATCCCATCACGGTCACAGATGCGCTTGAAAGCACGGCGAGGGATTTACAGGTAGAGTTTGGGCCGATACAGGATTTGCATGGATATGACCATCCGTGGGTAGGGGGTGCAGGGAAGAATCTGCTACCTTTGACAGTTGATGGATTGAAGTCTGCAAATACCGATGGCACATGGAGTGGAAACGCTTATACATTAAATGGTGTCACCTTTGCTATTCAGACCGATGCTGACGGAAATGTAACTGGTATATTAGTTAATGGAACTGCAACAGCCAATACTAATCTTCTCACGCCCGCAAAAACATATGTGGCCGGGGCTTACACATTAAATGGATGCCCTCAAGGTGGCGGAGATTCGTCATTCATGATTTGGAATGCGGGACGTGGTTTAAAAGATGTTGGAAATGGAGATGCCACCACATTAACAACTGATAGTGTATGGACCTTCTACGTTCGTATTATCTCAGGTTATACAGCATCAAATGTTCTGTTCAAACCAATGATTCGTCTCACTAATGAAACCGATGCCACCTTTGAACCCTACTCCAACATCTGCCCAATCTCAGGTAGAACTGAAGTGAATGTTGAGAGGACGGGGAAGAATCTGTTTGACATTAACAGCCTTATTGTAGGCACTATCGCCAACAATGGTGGGTATGCGCCAGATTATGCAACATTTAGATGCACTCCGTATATCTTCCTTGAAGCCGGAACGTATATCATCACAAGAGCGACAGCAACATCTTGGTGGAAAGGATATATTTATGATGCTGATAAAACACCGATACGCTTCTCGTTTAATCAGCAAAGCACCTTATCTAATACTATATCTTTGTCTAAAGATTTGTTCATGCGGTTTGCATTTGATTATATTCCGACTGAATCCGATTTGATTCAGATTGAAAAAGGTTCCACAGCAACTGCCTATCAACCCTACTCTTTGCAATCCATCCAGATTCCCTTCGGTCAGACAGTCTACGGAGGACAGGTGGACTTTGTGACAGGGAAGTGCAGGGTGACGCATGCAAACATCGCTTCATACAATGGTGAAACGATTGGTGAACCATGGTGGTCTAGCATGGATGAATATGTATCAGGAACCACGCCTACCATCGGTGCACAGGTTGTGTATACGCTTGCCACCCCCATAGAACTCACCCTTACCCCTGCGCAGTTATCTCTGCTTGAAGGACTGAATATTCTTGCTACGGATGGAGATAACATCATCCTTACATATCTTGGTTCTGAGGCAAGCAATGTACAGGATGAGATTGATGAGTTTGAAAACGGGTTGAACAACGTTATTGGAAGTATCGCATTCATTGAGAACAGCACGGCAAAGACTTCTCATGCGGTGGGTGAGTACATCATCCTGAACGGCATCTTCTGTAAGGTCATTTCAGCCGTTTCTAGCGGTGAAACGCTGTCCTTTGGGACAAACATTCAGGCAACTACTATTGGGGCTGAATTGAGGGCTATATGGGCGCAGATACAGGCATTAAGCAGATAAAGAGGAAAAGGGTGGTGATGCTGAATGAAGGAACTTCCATATCCTTATTATCAGTAGCCATGCCCCGATTGGGGCTATAACTTAAAGAACACTTTAAGTTAGAAAAACTTGCATCAAACTTGCAAACGAATTAAAGGCTATATGGAGTCAGTTGAACGCATGAAACAGAAGGATGCATACGAATTGTTAAGACGGGAATATCTGTCTAAATGCCGTGCGTGTGATGAATGCATAGCGGAGTATTTCTGCATTAGAAACAATTTGCGTAAGGCACGGGAACCTCACGAAGGGTGTGAGGAAAAGTTGAAACTTTATTTACTACACAAGGGGAAACAGGTATGAAGAAGATTCTTGTTGTGGTTGGCATCTGCTTGTTACTAGGTGGGTGCCGACCTAGCATTCAAATTACGGATTCAAACATGCATGGGTATAATGTCAAGATCAGGGAATGGTATGAACTGTCAGATGACATATACTCAACTCATGACACGGAAGACGGCTACGATGTGATTATTCATTTCAAAAGAAAGGTGAGGTAAAAATTATGGCTAAATTCAGTACGATTAAGGTGGTAAATGGAGTATTCGCTATCAACACGGAGACTGACAATCTTCAGTCTGCAATCATTCAGTTTCACAGTCTGGCACAGGATCTGTGGAATGCTCCTGATGTTGCGACTGCGAAGATTGCTATCATGGACGAACAGTTGAATGTAGTGGATGGATACGCAGAGTTCATCCATCATGAGGCGAGTGCGGAATAATGCAAAAAGGGGCTGAAATATGCCCCTTCCTTTTCCTTGAATGTGTACACGAATGTGCTATAATGTGTATATGAAAAAGTATCAAATACACATCAGGGCAGACGATGAGTTTCTGAAGAAGTTGGAGTATCTGAAACGTATTAACGGATATAAAACTTTGACGGAAACAATACTCAAGATACTTGAGAAGGAATACAGAAAGGAGAAGGAAAAATGAGAAACTATTCTACTGCCTACAAAATTTTCAACGATAAAGAGTCGATTATCTTTGCTAAAGAAAAATCCGCTTGCGAATACCTTGGCGTAAGTCAATGCACAGTTGCGAGTTGTTACAGACGAGGTGAAAAATGCAAGGGCTACGAAATAGAACGCTTGGGCTTAACTTCACACAGGGAAACGAAGACCAGACTGTTTAAGATATGGGATGGTATGCACGAAAGGTGCGAGAGAATAAAGCATCCTCAATATAAAAACTATGGGGGTAGAGGTATAAAAATATGTGCCGAATGGCAATGCTATGAGCCGTTCGCAAAGTGGGCTAGGAATAACGGATATGCGGAAAACCTCACACTTGATCGAATTGATGTGGATGGGAACTACGAACTGTCAAATTGTCGATGGGCTACTATGAAAGAACAAATGAACAACAAGAGAACCAACCACTTCGTGATGGCTAATGGCGAAAGAATGACTCTTTCTCAATGCTCAGAAAGGTTCGGCATACCTGTAAGCACTGTCAGGTGGAGAGATGTTCATCATAGAGATGTTGTAACCGGATCGAGGATGCAGGGATGACAGTCAGAGAGTTAATCCAAGAGTTGGAAAAAGAGGATCAGGACGCAGTTGTCTATATTGATGATTGTGGGTTTTACCCCGAAGTCGCAGGTATAGATACCATTGTCCGTAACGGCAAAGAGATGGTCATTATCGAGTGACTAAAAGAGGTGTTGGACAAGGGGAAGGTTCGATTCCTTCAACGGCTATGCCGTTTCGCAAGGTGCGAGGTAAGTCATGGAATGTAGGTTCGATTCCTACCACCTCTATTCCTAAAATGAAGATTGGAAGGATGAACAGACCGAAGAACTTTGAAGCAATGGATGGTAAATTGCCGGTCGATGACAAAATAGGCGAACAGCGCACACTAGCAAAAGCCAAGGAGTGTTGTAAAACTTTGGACTGCGATGACTGTCCACTGCGGGAGGCACATTGGTGCAAAGAAATGCTTCATGGTTGGGCGAATGATGAACTGGAAGGGTTCTAAAGAAATCGTTATTTGTTAAAATGTTGGTCGTTTAACTGCTCCACCCTAAACATGGAGACAAAGACACTTGCAGAAAACCATGTAAGTATGCAGGGAAATCCTGCCCAACAATCCAAAAAATGGTAATATGGAAAGACGACTGAGTGAGGATGGACGGATGAATAAACCGTTTCGATTTGGCAATTACGTTGTCGGAGCATCCAATAACTGGAAGCGCAATCACGGCTTCCCTATGACAGAAACAAAGCGGTATCCTCATATGCGGAAGGATATGCCGAAGCACGTAAGGATTCGCTACTATGCCATGCGCAGAGCAGGGTGTGATATGGATTTTATCAAAGCCAATCTGAAGTCATGGAACGGTTTTTATTGGCATGAGTAATTTTGCAAAAGGTTTCTTTTGCGTACAAATATGAGTATCGAATTAAGTAAACCCGAATGGATTTTGTTAATTGTGTACTTGCTGTTTTGTTTGGCGTTATTTATAAGGTCATGGTATGACTAGTAACTAAAAGGTGACGTATGAGATGGAACAAGAAAAAAAGGCACTTTGTGCCGTGGGCGGTCAGAAATCCTGAAGCATACCTTGAACGTTGGTATCGAGAGCATGGTCTGGGGTTCGTTTGGGACTTTGCGAAAATGATACAGGACCTCGGAGAAAGGCAAAAGGTTGTGGCACAGCGGTTAGCCACTATAACTTGCAACGCAAATCCAACGCATTTCTAACGCAACATTTGCGTTAGAACGTGGGGACATTTGCCTGTCTATACGGCAGTGACTAGGGCGCAGATGCAGATCGTTGGAGAGGGGTAGGCGGTCAATAAAGATGCAACAACAGACCAACTTGATACACCAATAAACTTGCTGATAAACCAACAGTTGCAAGTTAGAAATGCGGTGATGGAATAAGTAGACATTTGGTGCGTGGTTCGGCAAAGAGACAATAGAAGGTCTCAATGTAATCGCATCATTCCGCCCACCTTGAAAGAGGCGAAGGCCGGCAAACAAAACGAATCATGTGAGGTGAAAATCCTTGCCCGCATTTTTATCCCTGTCAGTAATGACGGGGTTTTTATTGGTAGAATACACACAGTGTGAATATGGTGCTATTATGTTAACGTGTTAAATAGGTGGCTGTTATGACGGTTTTAGGGACGATCCACACGTTATGCGATATATGCAATCGCCTTGTTATTATCTCCGAATCAATGCTGAATGAACTGCGAAGCTGCGGAACAGATCGCAAAAAAATAGAAACCTGGGAGAGAGAATTAAAGCATCTGTACAATATGGTTAGGAAACTTAAATAATACCATAAACATATTGCATTTATCAGATAAAGTGTTAGAATTGAAAATGTCTGTAATAGGACATTTTATTACAAAATAGGGTTATTGGAGGAGATTTTTTCTTATCCAATAACCCTTTTATTTTGCTAACCGATTACTGACGATTCTCGAGAGTCAAAGGTAAAGATTTTTTTTCAGAAATGCACAGTATGTGCTGAAAGGAGAATTTTTTTATCATGTCTTTTGAGGACAACGGAAACATGGTCATGCCGGTTTCACCTATGTATGGTGGCGGTAACGGTGGTTACGGAAACTGTTTCGGTGGAAATGATTTCTGGATCTTCATTCTGTTCCTGTTTGCCATGAACGGCGGATGGGGCAACGGCTATGGCGGATTCGGCGGAAATGCCGGAAATGACCTGTATCCGTGGATGAATCAGAACAATCAGGTTAACAATGGGTTCCGGGATCAGATGCTGAACACAAACATCAGCGAGATTCAGTCCGGAATTAACGGCCTTGCCAATCAGATGTGCAACGGCTTTGCTGGTGTTGAACAGGGTGCAAACGCTCGCCAGATTGCAAACATGAATCAGGCATTCGCAGCTCAGAATGCGATGAATCAGGGCTTCAACAATCTGAGCAGTCAGTTTGCAAACTGCTGTTGTGAAAACCGTCTCGCAACCGCTAATCTTGGCTCAGACATTGCGAGAGAGGCTTGTGCAACAAGGACAAGTGACGCTCAGAACACACAGGCTGTCATGAATGCAATCAATGACGGATTCAGACAGATGTCAGATCAGAGATATCAGGACAAGATCGATGCGAAGAACGACGAGATTGCACAGCTCCGTCAGGAAGTTCTCTACGCTCGTGGACAGGCTTCTCAGGTTGCTCAGAACAGCGCAATTATCAACGGTGTATACAACCGTCTGAATGAATGCCCGGTCGGAACAGTTCCTGTTTACGGCGAACAGCCGATCTTCACTTGCCCGAATAACAACAACAGTTTCGGCTGTGGTTGCGGTTGCGGGGCCTGATCCTAAGGGAGAAAGAAACCATGGCTGAATTTGTAACCAGGGATGCGGTTGAGAGTGTTGCTCTCAATACTCCGATCCCGTTTGTGGATTCTATCCGTTGCAACCGTGGGTATGTTGTGCACAACAGCGGTTCTGGGATTTTTATTCTCCGTGGTGCTGTAAACAATCCGAACGCTTGTTTCGCAAGATATAACGTTGAATTCACCGGTAATATTTCTATCCCGACAGGTGGTGCTGTTACTCCGATAGCAACCGCAATCGTGGTATCCGGTGAGAGCCAGACCGGCAGTAGAAGTATTTTTACTCCGGCTGCTGTCGATGAGTACGGAAATGTTACCTCAAGGGCTACAGTGGATGTTCCTCGTGGGTGCTGTTTCACTGTTTCTGTTGAGTATGTTAACGGGTCTGTGAACGATCCCACTGTAACACCAACTCCGCTCATTAATGTTGTGGACGGAAACCTATCAGTTAGCAGAACAGCGTAAGGAAAGGAGACAGATAGTAGCATATGGACAGCATGATGAAGATCCGTGACTCTCTGTGCACGGAATTGGACAACATTGCAACAAAGAAACTGACAGCAGATGGCATTACTGTGATTGATAAGATCACTCATTCCATCAAGAGTATCGATACCATTATGGCTATGGAAAATGCCAATTATGGAGGTGGGTATCAGGGAGCACGCTACCCGATGCCACCGATGCAGGATATGGGAGGATACTCATACGGAAGGAACCAGGATAGAGATTCCATGGGGAGATATACCACACGCATGGGAGGAAACGGATACTCTCAGAACGGAAATTATCAGGGCAATTATTACGGGGCGAGTGGTGATGTCCACAGCAAGATTTCCGAAATGATGGCTCAGACAAATGATCCGAAAGAACGTGAGGTACTTCAGAGACTGATGAATAACATGTGAAACCTCCGCACATGTTTGTTCATAAAACCGGTGTGGGAGCGCCGGTTTTTATATTGTTATTATTCGAATTGCATATTATAATTTTCTATGTCATTCACAGGCATGTGACTGATCACAATTTCCTTTCTTTTACTGATTTGCAGAAAAAAGACGTTCCGTTGGGCGTCTTTTTTCTGCACTTATTTTGCACTTATTCTTTTTAAAAACATGTCGTTTTATGAACTTTCATGCACGTTATTAACGCTTATTTATGCGGTTTTGACTTTTTATAACCTTATATAATAGATTCCCCTCATCTGCTTTTACCGCATAACCATGCGGTTTTTTTATGTTTTGCACTTAAAATGCACTCATTTTTTATTTTTTTGCGCCTTTTTCGGACTCTATGATCTGCATCATCTTTTCGTCCGTATCTCCCATAAGATGGGCGTATGTTTCGAGCGTTTGCGTAATAGTCGCATGTCCGAGCCTTTTTGATACCGCCATAATATTTGCGCCATTGTTCAGAAGAAATGATGCGTGACTGTGCCTGAGATCGTGCAGACGGATTGGCTTCAGGTTCGCTTTTTTTATTGCATTACGGAAATTGAGATCTATTTTGCTGATGGCTACCGGGTGGACTCCTCCGAACACAAACGGATCCGCCTGCTCTATCAGAGGATTCAGAACTTCCATCAGCTCAGAGTCAATTGTAATCGTCCTTTCACTGCTGTCTGTTTTTAAAGGGGTAAAGCCATCCTTGTAATGCTTCATTGCTCTGTATATCCGGCATTGATTGCCCTTGAAGCAGTCTTTCGTCAGCGCTACTGCTTCTCCTCGCCGGCATCCCGTCCAGTACAGGAAACTGAAGAACGCTTTATAAACAGGATAATTCACGTAATCCAGGAATTTCTCGAACTGTTTTGGGGTCCAAACCTTTATTTCTGTTTTATTGTCTTTTGTCAGTTTGAATGACTTTAACACAATACCTGTGTTCTGAAAGCCGTAAACGGCGCTGTAGAAGGTGAAAACGCTCCGGATGTACTGCAATCCACAATTCATTGTTCTGACCGCCAAACCGGCTGTTTTCAGGTCATTTCGCCATTCTACGAGTTGTGCTTTGGTGATCTTCTCGATCTGCATGTTTTTGTACGGCTTGAAATACATCGAGATCCAGGATTCTTTCTTCCTTCTTGTTCCGGGAGAAGTGTCATTGTCATCCAGCTGTCGCTGGAATACATCCCAAAATGTTGCAGAAGAGTGCTCGGACATCTTCTTTGCTTTCTGCTCCGCTTCCCATGCGGTTGCTTCTCGCTTTGTTTTGAATCCTCGCTTGAAAACCTGCTTCCTTCCGGTCATCGGGTCCGTTGTATAAAATCGGACGGTATATGTTGAGTTTTTCTTATCTTTGTATACGGGCATAGAATTTCCTCTTTTCTATTTACGGATTTTCTGATAACATAAATATGCCGGGTTAAAGGTTAACGTGGGGTTTTCCTCCGGCGTCCTTGTTTGGCGGTCATTGGTGGTGCTCTGACTGCCATTTTTATTTGTTCAAATAAACTCTCTGAGATCCGCTCCAATAATTTTGCAATACTTGATGAGATCCTTTGCGGACATATCACGGATCCCCTTTTCCCAATTACATATTCTCGTTTTTGCACACCCCATTCTGTCGGCTGCTTCCTGCTGTGTGAGGTGTTTTTCATTTCGCTTCTGAGTGAGCCACTCGCCTAGCTCTGTTGAAAATTTATCTTTCATATGTGTTCACCTTCTGTGTATTTTCACTGTAGCATAAAAAATGAAGAAAAATAAAAAAAAGTGTTGACAGTACACGGAGTGTGAACATATACTGTGCTTGTTGATTCAAGAAAGGAGGATACGAACGAGTGGAAAAACAGGAAACAAACGAACTGATGCTTAATGTCCGTGCGCTGGCAGCAAACGAACATATGAGCGTTGAGAAACTGGCTGAGAAGTGCGGTATCGATCCCGGACATCTTAAAAGCGTTTCCCTCGGAAGAGCAACGATGTCAGCCAAGGATCTCGTGTTGCTCGCCAGAGGAACCGGTGTTTCGCCATTCAACATTAAGTACTAAATTTTTTTACCCAAAAAATTCACGGAGCGTGAACACGGAGACATGAATGAAACGGAAGAAAACAAGAATTGAATTGGCAAACAGTTTTTTCCTGAACTGCGCTGAGATATCACGACTCTTTGAACTCAGCAAAGCGGTGACGACAAAAGTGTTTGGCAAAGCACAGGCGCTGGACAAGCAGGAGTTGAAAGACAACTACCTCGATTCCGAAAAAGTACGGCTGACATCTGTGCTTCAGGTGCTCGGAATTACAGCAGAAGAGTTGGAAAGGAAGATTGGTCATGAAACGGATATTCAACGATGAAATCCCGGAATACGACGAATGGACATTCATTCTGTGGATGGCAATGCTCGTCGGGATGACGGTAGGTCTTCTGATCTGCATGGGGGCTATCTACCTTCTATGAGGAGATGCGAATGGAACTATGTTGCGGAGGTTAAATCCGACACCGGCAGGAGATTTCAGATCCTGACAGACAAAGAGATTGTTGCCCTTGCGGTTGCTGAATCGTTGGGCGGTTATTACAGGGAGATTAAGAAAATGACGATGGATGAATACAGGGAAAACGAATCGAGATCTGACACAAGAAAGACAGACGATGACGAAATCATCGAAAGAGTGATTGAACTGCTTGATGACGCAAATCTCGAAGCAAAGAAAATCAGCGAGCGGAATCCGATGAGGCGGAGAATTATCCGGGCAATCGATAACCTGAGCGCAAGCATTTACACGGAATGGTAATCGCCTGATGGCCTCAAGAAAAAACATAAGCACTTTCCAGCGGAAGTATCCGTTCAGGCGTATGGAAGGCGACACAGAGAGCGACAGATGGAAGTGGGCGGAACAGGATTGCCGGATCTTCAAAAAATGGGAACGAGGGGAAATCAGCGGAATAAACGCCCGGAGGGCATTAACCTTCAAGAACGATTGGACGATGATTCCCGATGCCGATGAATTCAAGAGGATGGCAAACAACCTCGGGTACTACAGAGAGAACGACATTCCAGAAGAAAGGAAATTCGGAATTTATGGAGAAACAGAGAGCGTCACTTGTAAAACTTCGGTATAAGTCGGCTATGGGAGAGCTTGTCTGATATGGGTGTCAAATGGGGCTTCATGAAGTTCAAAGCAGATGCACAGACCTGCTACAACGAGATCCAGACATTAGGTGAAACATACACACCATCAGATGTTCTTGAACTAGCAAGAAATCCGGAAACAGAACTGCACAAGTGCTTTGACTGGGATGACACAAGTGCAGCGGAAAAATGGCGGAAACAGCAGGCACGGTTCGTCTGTACATCACTTGTAGTGACAGTTGAAAAAAGCGATGGAGTTGAAACCTCTTATCGGGTTATCCAGCACGACAAGGAAGATGGTGCGTATCGTCCGGTCACACTAACGGTCAGAGACGATGACCAGTACGGCAGACTGTTACGACAGGCCAAAGCAGAATTGGCTAGTTTCAGAAAAAGGTACAAATCGATCACAGAGCTTGAAGGCGTGATTGATGAAATCGAAGCAGTTTTATTCGATTAGAGTTCTTTGAAAAATGAATCTTTGTTCCCTCATGACGGGGCGAAACCCCGACGAACGATCCTTCGTCTTCTTGATGGGGCATGGCGAAAAATAAACTCATTTATGCTTCTCCTTTCGAACAAAAAAACGTCTGTCCGCCATGCCTCGTCATGAGGGAACAAACATACTACGGAACGTGGATTCTTAACGGTGCAATGCCGTAAACATGAAACACTGTCACTACAAAACAGCGTTATACAAAACAGAGTTATACAAAACAATACAGAACGAGACTCTAAAACAAAGAACAGAACAGAGCACTGCATCGTTAAGAGTTCACGTTCATCAAGGGTTGAGATCGGTGCATTGGCACCCAAAGCACCATAGATCATGACGGCGCAGAACAATACATTTCATCACAGCACAGTGCATTACAATGCATCGACCTCAGCCTTTGATTTCATGGGTTGTATCAAACAGCAACATGCAACACAAAACATAACAGAACAGAACAGGACAGAACAGTACACGACAAGGCAACTCATGAACGTAGACAACCGGAGAGCATCTGCGACTGCATTGAGCAGTCACGACACAACAGCTTCAAACAAAATCTGACAGTACCAATTAAAACTAAACAATTCAGAAAACTATAGCACAAAGCAGAACAATACAATGCAGTCTCACATGCTCTTCGGATTAAGCCATATAGAAAAAACGGAGGAAAAGAAAAAAACATGGCAAAAACAGTAGAAAAGGAAATCACGATCCATCCCATTCAGACACAGACAGTCAAGATCACCATTGAAGGCGATTCCGACCTCATTCTCAACAAGATGAACCGCAGAACGGTTGAGCAGCTTACCAATGAGCGGAAGGACAAAGGGAAGATCATTCAGGAAATCAATCCTTGGGATGACATCATCACCGCAATGCATTGGCGTGATGAACTTCCTGAAGGTGTTTACACCGAAGAAACCCTGAAGGACCTCTTGAAGAAGAATGCACCTTGTATCTCTGCATTCGGACTGAAGAAGTCATTCGGTCAGGCGGTTGTTCGGAATGGTATTGATACATACAGTACCAAGTTTGATGCATGTATGAACATCATTGCAAAAGGCAACCTCGTTCCCATCACATTTGTAGAACACTTTGTTGACGAAAAACTCATGTCTCCGAAACGCGGCGCGCCTGTTCTGACACGGCAGAACCGCTTCACCGGATGGAGAGCAACCTTCATGATTCAGTTCATGGATGGCGGAGCATACAGTCTGGAACAGATCATCCAGGTTATCAATCTTGCTGGATTCGGACTTGGAATCGGTTCTGGAAGGACTTCCGGTTTCGGACGGTATCACGTTGTGGATGTTAAATGATGAAAGCAAAATACCATCTTACAAAAGAAAAGGTTAAGGACCTTAAAGCTGATATCGAGAACCGCAGAGATTACATCGGCGGTTCCGATATCGGAACGATCATGGGGTGCAATCCATGGAAAAGCAGATACACTCTTTGGGCTGAAAAAACAGGTTTGATCGAGCCGGAAGACATCTCGGATGTAGAGGCGGTCTGGTGGGGCGTTCACCTTGAAGATCTTGTTGCTGAACGTTTCACGATGAAGACCGGAATCAAGACAAGAAAAAGCAATTTTGCATATAGCTGCGAAGAGTTTCCGTTTTTGAGAGGACACGTTGACAGGATTTCCGTTAGAGGGAAGCGGGGACTGGAATGCAAAACAACTTCCAGTTGGAACAAAACCAAATTTGAAGAAGGCGAAATCCCGCCGATGCATTGGTGGCAGTGCCAGTTCTATCTGTTTATCACAGGATATCAGATATGGGACCTTGCGACAAAAAGAGATAACCAATTCTTTATATCGGAAATCAAACGGGATGATGAAGCAATAGAACGGATGCTGGATGCCTGCCAGGATTTTTGGAATCACGTTCAGAACGGAGAGCCTGTGGAGATTGACGAATCAGAATCCACAACAGAGACGCTCGAAAAGATGTATCCGGAAGGGCTTGCGAATGACACTGTGGATCTTTCCTCAGTCGAGGATACATTGGATGCTCTGCAGGCATGCTCAATTCAGAAAAAGAACATCGACCAGATTGCGAACGGATACCGGAACGAGATTAAAGCTCTGCTTCAAGAAAAGAACCGTGGGGAATCGAAATCTTACGTCGTCACATGGAAGACAACAGCAAAGGGTATCCGGCAGTTCCGGGTAACAGAAAAGAAAGGATAAAAAATGAACGCAATACTTATTGTTCTGATGATCGCAGCACTCGCACTTGCGGTCGCTATGTTCGCCAGAATGGAGAACGAAATCAAGAGTCTTAAAGAAGAGATTGACGGGGCTAAGAACCTCATCAATCTGAATGCCAAGGCAATCACGCTGATTGCCAATCCGAAAAAGGATAAGAGGGCAGTAACGGAACAGGACTTCAATCACTGGAAAACATATGTCGTAGATCAGGTGAAGAGGATCAGGGGAAGAATCGATTCCTTGGACAGCATTATCGGAGTCAATACAAATACCGAAGGAGAGGAAAAAGAAAATGACTGAAATTAAAGAAGCAAAGAAACCGGAAGTTGCAGTTGCAAAATCTACATCGGCAACACCAGCAAAGAAGAAGCCAATGACAATGAAGGACTACATTAACGTCATGGCACCGGAAATCAAGAAGGCACTGCCTAACACAATCACACCGGAAAGATTCACCAGAATTGTTCTTTCTGCAATCAGCAACAACAAAGACCTGCAAGCATGTACCCCACAAAGTTTCCTCGCAGGTATGATGAATGCGGCTCAGTTGGGTTTGGAACCGAATACTCCTATTGGTCAGGCTTATTTGATCCCACGCAGGAACCATGGAACTCTTGAAGCTCAGTTCATGATCGGATACAAGGGTCTCATCGATCTCGCATACAGATCCGGTCAGGTAAAGACCATCTATGCGGAAGCGGTTCATGAGAACGATGAGTTCGAATATGAACTCGGTCTTGAGCCAAAACTGAAACATATTCCGGCGATGAAAGACCGTGGAGAGGTGATCTACTACTATGCCGTATTCAAACTGATAAACGGTGGCGAAGGATTCAAGGTTATGTCGAAAGAGGATGTCGAAAAGATTCGCCTCAGAAGCCCGTCTGCAAATGCAGGTTTCTCACCGTGGAAAACTGATTATGATGCGATGGCTAAGAAAACCGTTATCAGACAGGTCCTGAAATACGCTCCACTGTCAACGGATATCATGCGGAAGATTTCAGAGGATGAAACGATCAAAACGGATCTTTCCGCTGACATGTCTCTTGTCAACGATGAGACAGAATACATGGATGCAGAATATTCCGAAACAGACAACGAAACCGGAGAGGTAACAGATGCCGAATGAGAAGTACATTCTCGGCATAGATCCAGGGAACAAGCAGAGCGCATTCTGCCTCTGTTCCCCGGACCTGCATCCGCTTGAGTTCGGGAAGTACGAGAACACTACGCTTCTCGCTTTCAATCCAGATGCTTTTGAAGGGAAGATATCGGCAGCACTTCTTAATCAGAACTGTGATACAGACAACACGATTGTTGTTATCGAAAACATCGAGTCGTTCGGAATGGCAGTCGGAAGATCCGTGCTTGACACATGCATCTACATTGGAGAACTCAGACGGCACTTCATGACGTACGGATACAAGGTTGAGTATGTATTCAGACATGAAGAGAAAATGACGATCTGTCACAGCGTGAAAGCAAACGATGCAACGATTAAGCAGGCACTTGTGGACAGGTTCGCACCTGACACTTCCAATCATGGGAAGGGAACAAAAAAAGAGCCGGGATTTTTTTACGGATTCAAAGCCGATTGCTGGTCCGCATTTGCAATTTGTTGCACGTATCACGACAAGCAGGTACTGAAGGATCTGCATCTTGAGGAATTGCCGTTTTAGGGGAGAAATTGATGGAAGAAAAGATACTTTGCGGTGATTGTTTAGAAATGCTAAAAACACTTCCTGACAACACCGTGGATTGTTGCGTAACATCACCTCCTTACTATGGGCTTAGAGATTATGGCACAGGCAAATGGATTGGTGGTGATCCGAATTGCCCGCACAAAAGGCTATCAAAGTATTCAGCAAAAACGATTCCGGGTCATGCCCAGATTGAATTGGCAGGGAATGTTGGAGATGCGATATATAAAAGCGTTTGTCCGCTGTGTGGTGCGGTAAGAGAGGATAAACAAATCGGACTGGAAGAAACGCCGGAAGCGTATATTCAGAAACTTGTGTTGGTGTTCCGAGAAGTGCGAAGAGTTCTAAAAGATGACGGAACGTTATGGGTCAATATCGGTGATTCATATGCAGGCAGTGGAAAAGGCAGAAATTCAGACGGAAGTGCAAATGTTGATGAAAGTTCTAAGCAAGCAACTAGCAAAGGAACTATAGATGGGTTTTTATTCAAATCCAGTGATGGTCAGGCGAAACCTAAAGACTTGATCGGTATACCGTGGATGCTTGCATTTGCGTTACGTGATGATGGTTGGTATTTACGACAGGACATTATATGGCATAAGCCAAACCCAATGCCGGAGTCCGTTAAAGACCGATGCACAAAGTCTCATGAGTATTTGTTCCTGTTAAGTAAATCGCCTAAGTATTACTTCAACAACGAGGCCATTCAGGAAGATGTAACAACACATGAGCAAAGACCTTACGGGATCGTTAGGGAACGGGAGTACGGCTATGAGAGCAAGCGAAATTTACATCCTGACGTATATTCCCCAAGAACAAAAAACGTTATGTCAAAAGGGCAGACACCGAACACAATGCATTTACGCAGGGAAGATGGGTTAAAGGATGTAAATTACATTTTCAGAAATAAACGTGACGTGTGGACAATTCCAGTTCAGCCCACAAAAGAAGCACATTTTGCAACATATCCGGAGAAACTTGTCGAACCATGCATACTTGCTGGAAGCAGACCGGGGGGGGTCATACTCGATCCATTCTTCGGAAGTGGCACAACAGGAAGAGTAGCGGTCAGACATGGCAGAGGATACATCGGTATTGAACTCAATCCAGAGTATGTCGAGATTGAAAAGAAAAGGCTTAACAACGTTCAGACCGCTTTGTTTTAGAAAGACATGAAAAATACAAGATTCATATACTGCATAAAACACGCAGACGGGTGGGTGATACGGAACCTTCAGAGAGAGCGGAATTCCGTGTTTCCTTCCTGTCTGATAACGTGTGCAGATGACATCCGGATCGGGGAAAAGCTACTAAGTGTAATTATTAAGGAACCGGTAAAGATTCGGAAAACGGAAGGAGGGTATATCTGCGAGATATGACAACGGTCCTTCACAACGTTGATTGCATGGAGTTCATGAAAGGGATGAGTGATAAGAGTGTTGATTTTGTTCTAACAGACATCCCTTATGCGGAAGTCAGCGAACACGAAACCAGAGAGGGAACTGGTATTCGTAATCTTAATAAAGCAGGTGCGGACATTATCACTTTCAATCTTGAGGATTTCATGAACGAGATTGCGAGAATCGCAAGAAACGGATGTGTTGTCTTCTGCGGTATTAAACAGATAAGCGATATATATATATATATATATCGCAATATAACGGTACAAGCAGGCTGTTGGTATGGGAAAAAAGCAATCCATCACCGATAAATTGTCAGCATGTATATCTATCTGCAGCAGAGTTCGCAGTATGGCACAAATTCAATGGTGGCACGTTCAATGCGTTCTACAAAGGAAATGTGTTTCACTTCCCGGCAGGACATAGCAAGCTGCATCCAACCATGAAGAATGTAGACCTAATTAAAGACTTAATAAGGGATAACACAAATGAAGGGGATACAGTGTTTGATCCATGCGCAGGAAGCGGTACAACAGGCATTGCGTGCCTGTCATTGAACAGAAACTTTATTGGATGTGAACTTGATAAGGATTATTACGAAACAGCCCTTGAACGCCTTAAAACAGGCGCACAGGCGCAATTATTTTGAAAGGAAAAACAATGAAGAGAGAGATTTCGTACATTGAATTATGCCAGATGGTTAAGGAAGGTAAACAGCCGAAAACCGTCACGATGAAAGCGGACGGGAGAAGGCGTGACCGTTTATATATGTGGCATGATGTATGCAGATGCTATGTAACAAATAATGGGGATTATATGAGTAGCACTGGGTTTGAATACCTTTGCAAAAAAGCACGTTTTGAATACGAAGTGCCGGTTCTGGATGAGGTTGAACACAGGTATCTGAAGGCGGTATTTAGTCCGAATAGTATTCATAAAAATATCCACCATGTTGTCAAAATGAAAGACAGAAATATTGTTTATATATTAGTGAGAATGAAGGACATGGATGAATTAATTTTCCCTTGTCTGTCAGACGATTCTATGTATGCAGGCATGGAACCGGGCAGAGAGTACACCTTGGAGGAACTCGGACTGTAATGTACTGGCTGAAGATCGAATTGTGGGATGGCAGCAAGGCGTTATTCAACCTTGATAGAGTTGATGGGTTTGTGTCTGATGTAAGCGGAACGCTGATTTACGTGACAGGATGCGACAACCCGTTTGTAACGAAAACGAGTATTAACGACATTCTGGATATTATTTCCAGCTTTGTGGAGGCAGATAATGCCTCTTGATGACAAAGTAACAGAAGCATGTCATCGTATCGAGGAACTATGGAATGAGACGGACGGGAAATGCTATGTCTCGTTCTCCGGAGGGAAAGATTCTACTGTTCTTCTGGCACTTATAAAAATGTGTCAGGAACTGTACACAGTCGGCAATATTCCTGCCGTATTCAGCAACACAGGAATCGAACTTGGTGTAACGGTCAATTTTGTGAAATGGGTAAAAGAAAACTGGTATCCGGGAGTAGTTGTAATACGCCCAGTACATCCGTTTTCGTGGGTTCTGCAAAATGAAGGAAAGCCAATGATTTCCAAGATGAAAAGCAAATTGCTGAACCAGTATAAGCGAGGTGGTTGGACTCCTGCGCTTAAAGGATTGCTGGTTGATGGTGTGACAAGCAGTGGAAGCAAGACCACTCGAACCAAAATAGCAGATAAGTATATGCATATTTTGCATGATGATTTCCCTGTTTATCCAAGTTACAAATGCTGTGAATGGATGAAGAAACGTCCGTTTGAGGAATATTCAAAGGCCAACGGATGTCTTGGCAACCTTCAGGGAATCAGGACGCAGGAGGGAGGCGCAAGAAGTGTCGGCACTGCCAGAAGGGTTGCGAAAGGCGGAAAGCTGTGTACATGGATAAAGCATGGGCAGATACAGAAAGCACCAATCATTGATTGGACGGACGAAGATGTAGAAAAGTTCATAAAAAAGTACAATGTGCCGTTATCGGAAGCATACACGAAATACGGTTTTGATAGAACGGGATGCATGGCCTGCCCTTATTCAAAGCGGGTCGATCACGATCTTGAGTATCTGTATTTTCACGAACCGAACCGATACAAAGCCGCAATGCATTGGCTGAAAGATGTGTACATAGCGCAGAATGTAGTACTCCCTTTTGATGCCTCCTACGAGAGAGAGAGAGAGAGAGAATGGCGTGAACGGTACGAGCCGATGCAACAGGAAATGCTAAAAAAATATAGACCGGATTCCCGGTTTATCAAAAATGGAGATCAGACAGACATATTTGATTATTTAGAAGAGGAAGACAATGCCAACGAATAAATATCCAAAGGAGTGCCCATTCTGCGGGAACGAAAAAACACGGATTGTAAAAGGCTATTTGACGCCATTAACAATGGTTGTCTGCGATCACTGCGGAGCGGTTGTCTCATTCCGTGGCGGTGATACAGAAAAGGAACTGATAAAGAGGTATAACCGTAGGACAGGTAAGAACCTGAATTAGGAAAAACATATGACAAGCGAAACAGAAAAAATTCTTCGCAGAACCATCATGGAATTGGAAGCGAAGAACGAAGAAATGCGGAAACGTATGCAGACATTGGAGAACATGAACTATGAAATCTTCTCCAGAAACAAGGAAATGAGCGCATACATTCATGCATTGGAGATGAGCAGATAGAAAAGGAGAAATAAAAAAGAATATTATGGCATTTTCAGACAGTTATAACTTTGTGCACATCCTCGGAAGGATTGCGACGGACATTACTCCGATCAACAACAAATCAGGAGAAACAATTGGTTGCCGGTTCAATATTGCCTGCGACCGCAGACAGACCGAAAAGACGAAGGATCAGCCGAAGCAGACCGATTACATTCCATGCATCGCATGGGCTTGGGTCTCAAAGCGTCTCCTCGATCATCACAAAAAGGGCGACAAGGTTTCTGTGTACGGATCCTGGCAGTCCGGAAACTATACCGGCAGAGACGGCAAGAAGGTATACACGAACAACTGCCTTGTAAACGAGATCCACGATATGAGTTCAGGGAATTCAAGCGGAGGAGCCAACAATTACAAACAGAATGTTTCCTCGAATGAGCTTGACGATATTCTCGGACAGAGTGATCCGGGAGCTGGAAAGTACCCGGATGTGGATCCTGATGACCTCCCGTTCTGAGGAACTCTTCAGACATTGCCTTAAAACGGCTGACGGATGGGTTGTCAGGACACTGAAGAGAGAATACAACTCGGTTATTCCATCGTGTCTTATAACCGGTTCTGACGATGTGCGGATCGGAGAAAAACTCCTGTCCGTCATCGTCGGGTTTCCGGTACAAATCCGCAAAACAGAAGGCGGATACATATGCGAAAGGAAATAGGAAACAATGGCGGAACGTAGAATGTTTGCCAAGACAATTGTGCTCAGCGATGCATTTTTGGACATGCCGGCAACAGCACGCTGTCTATACTTCACTCTTGGAATGTTTGCGGACGATGACGGTTTTGTAAATAATCCCAAAAGCATAATGAGACAGTGCGGTGCTTCTGATGATGACATGAAGATTCTTCTGTCTAAAAAATTCGTCCTGATATTTGAATCGGGAGTGATTGTGATTAAGCATTGGAGAATTAACAACTATCTTCAGAAAGATCGGATACAGCCCACAAAGTATATAGAAGAAAAACAAAAGCTGGATGTAGAGCCTAACGGAGGGTACACGCTGAAAGACAATGTATACACGGGTATGTATACAGAAGGCGTGTATACACAGAATAGAGTAATTGGCAATAATGTAATTTCCAGTAATTTAATTAAAGATATTAAAAACATTCCCTCAAATTCACCGCAAGAGGCAATCGATTTACCATCTGAGGCAACCGCAAGCGGTACCGCAAATGCGGAACTGCTGAGCATCGAGGAATCGTGGTTTACCGCATTTTGGGAACGGTATCCTGTCAAACGGGACAAGAAAGCTGCGCACAAGACATTCCTCAAAGTCTGCAAGAAGCAGGAAACCTACGATGCGATTATGAATGCCTTGGACAGGCAGATACCCACATGGAAGGATCCTAAGTACATTCCCTATCCGTCAACATGGCTGAACGGGGAAAGATGGAACGATGAGATCAAACCAACAAAGCAAGCCTTCTCTATACCGTTCCCGGAAATCTACGAGGGAGGAAATACGGATGACTCCTTCTGAGGCTAAAGATATTATCAACATCTTGGTCGCAACGTACCCGAACGCATACAAGGATCAGCAGAGCGGAACGTTCGATATGATTGCTAAACTCTGGTACAGCAAGTTCAAAAACATCGACGTCAAAATCGTTAAAAGGGCATTGTTCGATGCGATAACAGAAAAGACGGACAATTTCCCTCCAGCAATCGGGCAGGTAGCGCAGAACATTCGTGACAGGATCTCTGTGTTCGATGCGGAGTCGCAATGGGAGAATGTGATGTGGATTGTCCGGAATGTTCCGGAAGGACTGCACAAAGCGCCGGCAAAATACTTGGATTCTGTATCTCAGATGTTTGTAGATGAATATTATCTCAGGAATCTTAAAAACACTTCTATATCAGAATTTGACAGAAAGGCGTTCCTCGACCGGTACCGGAAACTGCAGGACGATACAGAACGAAAAGCAATCGATACCGGAAACCTCCTTCTGATGTCAACAGAAGGAAAGCTCGCTCAGATCGGAATGACGGTAAAGGCAATCGATGTTAAACACAAATGACCTGAATCCGCTGTTCGAATATCTCCCGCTCTGTGCTCAGATCCGGGAGACGAAGGACGAGAACGGAAAAACGGTGTCCGAGGTCAAATACCTCAAGACATATCCTCCGTACCCTTGGCTCCCGGGGACCGGAGATCACTTCGATGATGACCCTCAGGAATTTATCGACCTGTGCGCAGCCGAAGGACTGGTGCACTGGGAAACAGAAGAGCAGAGAAAAGACCGTATCGGAAGGCAGAAGGCCTTCGAAGAACAGTCTGCAGAACAATATTTCGATTAAAGTACACGCAGCGTGTACAAAAACCTATCTAGGAGGCACGAAACAGGTCGGGGTGGGGAATTGTGCCACCGGAATGAAACGTGCCTAGAATCGCCTTAAAAAGGCTCGGAGGACGATGTAAAAAAATGGACAAAGATCTTGAAAAGGAAATCTTAAAAAAGCCTAAGGAAGATATTGTACGGGATTTTATGCTTTCTCTTGAATTTCTCACAACGATTTCGGATGTGTGCGAAAAAATATTCGGTCGTAAGAAAACGCTTGAATTCATTGATTTCGTAACAAAGGAAACTGTTAAAAGAATCAACAGAGAAGCAGTCACGGAAATGTTTATGGAAGCCGTCATAAACAGAGATGAATGGGTGAAGCACGAGGATTCGGACGAAGAAGACGCCATGGATTTTGTGGAAGATCTCAGGGGGATGTCGTGATTATCAACAATAACGGAGTTATTCGGCAGGTAATAGATATTAAAGGGCACAAGCACCAGACGATTGTTGCGATTGAGGAATTGTCCGAATTGCAGAAAGAACTCTGCAAAGCTTTGCGGGGCAGAGACAATCATGCGGAGATCGTGGAAGAGACTGCGGATGTAATGATCTGCCTGATTCAGATTCAGGAAATGTACAACATCAAAGACGAAGAGCTGCAGAAAGAGATCAACGAGAAATTGCGGAGACTGGAGGAAAGGCTGAATCATGAAAGAGATTGAGGCAGAGAGAATAAGGGGAGACACAGTATACAGACAGCAGGCGATTGATGAGATAAACAAATACTGGATGGATTTAAGCTTGAGACATAAGAAAATATCAAAGGGTGAGTTTGCGGTGTTCTTTGATTGTAGAGAGATCATAGAACAGTTACCACCCGCACAGCCTGAACCGATATGTGTCGCAAAAGTAACACTTACAGACGAGCAAGTAAAAGAAGCAGTTGAAAAAGCGAAGTGTGAAATTTTAACCGTGCTGTCCGCAGAACCAGAACGCAAGGTGGGGCAGTGGACAGATAATAATGCTTGCCCGTTCTGTGGATGTCTGCCGTGGTTTGAGCGTGATATACACACGTTGTCATTTTGTCCGAACTGTGGCGCAGACTTGAGAGGAAAGAAGAATGACAGTTAAAACACTGATTAAAAAGCTGTTGGAAATGCCGCTGGATAATAAGGTGATTTTCACAAATACCGATTTATTTGTAAATGGCAGTTACGAAGTGACAGAACTTCATGATGGAGACGATGGCACGGTTGTTCTTGATTCGGATCATAAGAAAAACTATTGGGAGTAAGAATGACAAAAGAAAAAGCAATTAAAATTCTCAATACTGTATTGGCCTTTGGTAAGTGTGATTGCCAAAAAGAAGAGGCAGAGGAATGTTTAAAAATGGCAATCAAAGCCTTAACCATGCAGTCCGAACAGCCAAAAAACATCCTGTGCAAGGATTGCAAACATCGTCCTACAGAACCGGCAAAATACAAAACCGGATTTGACCTGTATTTCCCGGATGAAGAATGTCCTTGTCGGTGCGATGATGGATATTATTCTTGGTACCCAGAAGATAATTGGTTTTGTGCGAACGGAGAAAGAAGATGACAGAGTATGAAAAGTGGTATCAATTCTGTATGATATGCAAAAATTCATATAAAAGAATAGATGACGCTGACACAATTTACTGCGATATTCCAAAAGAACATTGCCCATATAAAGAAGATATTGAAACGGCTGAGAGGAAAGAGGAGTGACAACACTCGAAAAAAGGGGTGATTGAGAATGGCAAAGAAGAACCAGGCAGAAGATGCACAGGGGTATTCCAGAAAATTTCTTGAATACTCCCGTGCGATAAAGCCCAGAACGAAGCTTAACCCAAACGATATTGACGAACTGAAGCGCCGGTTTGTGAACTACTGCGAGCAGACGCAGGAATACGATATGCATTATCTGAACAGAACGTGCTACAAGGCGCTGGGCCTGACAAAAGAACAGATGACCGCATACACAACGACAAAGTACAACGAGAATCCTGAAAGGGGAGATCTCCTTCAGGAGATCCTTGATTTCCTCGCCTCGTATCGTGAGAATGCAATCGCAAGCGGACTGCTTCCTCCTATCCCCGGCATCTTTATGCAGAAGAACTACGACGGGATGAAGGACACGACAGACATAAATATGTCACGAGATACAACGGAGGTCCGGGATCTGAAAGTGATAGCTGCGAGGTACAAGGACATAATCGATGTCGAATTCAAGGAAAAACGGAGGATCCCGCAGAACACAGGAGGACGGAATAAATGAGGCTTATATCGCAGAACGGAAAATTAGATATTCCGTATTCAAATTCTGTTTTTATTGAAACAGAAGATATAACTTCTGATAGATACACTGTATCTGTATGTGTATCTAAATTGAATTTAAATTTTACATTGAAAGAATTCGCAGTGTATACGACAAAAGACAGGCTGGATCTTGCAATGGCATTGCTCCGGGAAAGATACGAGCAGAAAGACAAAAAGTACTTTCAGTTTCCGAAAGACGAGGAGATGTGTATATAAATAATTATTATGAAAATGACATTGGATAATTTAAAATCATACCTGGAAGAAAGAAATAATATTTCATTCAGATATAATTTCAGCGAAAAAGACGGAGCGCCAAGCCCTGAATCATATTACCTGGAGTCCGTGCCGGCAGAAAAAGAAATGTTTCTGATATTCCGGGGAAACAAAGAAGGCACAGAACAGCTCTTCAACATGTTCAGGCAGATCGACCATTCAACCGTAGAGAGCCGTTATGACTGCGATTACGAGGCCATAGAACGTGCGTTGCGGAAGCGTGGTATAAAAGAACGGGTGAAGCAGGAACGTCTGTTCTAGGGCATAAAAAAAGGCAGGAGATTTCCTGCTTTTTTGTTTCTATGCATTCAGGCAGAACGTTTCCGTGACCGGTTCCGGATCCTGATACTCCAGTTTCCAGGAATGTGCAAACCGTGTGAGATCTTCGTCGGAGTTATAAGCACAGCGTGTATGAATGAATTCGCTGTTGATCCTGACGATTGCGTCCCCTTTCCCTTTGAGCTGCTCGCCTCCTGATTTTCCAAGAATCAGCCTCGAGGCAGAAGAGTCGATCACAGAAAGGCAGATCCTTGTGTCAAGGTTGGTTGTGATCTGACGGGACAGAACGTCTGCGGTCGGGTGCTGTGTTGCCACAATCAGATGAATTCCAGCACCACGTCCGAGGCGTGCGATCTTTTCGATGATCCGCTCTAAACGCTTTCCGCCGGTCGAAACAAGGTCTGCTATTTCATCAATAACGATATACAGGCGCTTTCCTGTCCACATTCTTTTGCCTTCAGCTCGTATTGCATCGTATCTGCGCATCATCTCCCGGCAGGCGCTTTCGAGTCTGTTTACCGCCTCTTCCGGGTCCGTAACAACAGGGCAGAAGAGGCAAGGGTTATCCCTGTAGAAGAATTCGAATTCAATAATTTTCGGATCGATAAGCAGAAACTGCGCTGTTGCTGGAGTATTCCTGACGAGAAGGGAAGAAATGATGTTATGAAGGCAGACGGATTTTCCGGATCCTGTACATCCGGCAACAAGCACATGAACCGCTTTCTCAAGATCCAGTGAGAGATCCTGAGAAATAACAGCAGTAGTGAGCGGAGACTGCATGAATTCGTCTGAAAGAACGGCCTTTCTGAGGCTTTCTGAGAGGTATTTGGCATTCGGTGCTGTGTAGGTGTATGACATGGGTTTTTTCCTCCTGATCCTTTTTAACGGCCTTCCTTGGCTTTTTCTGCTTCTCGCTGCGCTTTCTTGCGTGCGTTATAAGCACGCATGCGGAGTTTTGACTGTTCTCTGTTCTTTTCCTTGTCGTATGCATCGCTCTTGCGGTATTCCCTGGCCTTTTCGGCGTTATACTCCAGTGCGCCTTCAGATCTTTCTGTGTAGAAATTGCACACTGCCTGCATCCGTTCGGCAAGTTCACGGTCCTTTTTTGATCTTGCCTTTGCGTTGATGAATTCTGTTGCTTCCTGAATAGTTTTTAAATACTCTTTTTTGATGTAATACATGTTCTTTTTCCTTTCCTTATATATTTAAATTATTTCTTAATATAAACAATATAGCGGTCAGAGGTAGACGCAGAAGGATAAATATTTCCGTCTTCTGTTTTAAAGTTCATGAACTGCATTGTTTCCGGGTTGCGGTCCGTCCATTCTCCGATCTTCCGCCCGTCCGGAGTCATGGCAGAAACGGCCATGTGATAGCCGAAACGGGACAGGATTTTCTTATCGCTGATGGAATAGAAATCTGTCTTGTTATACTTTGCGCTCGTATGATGCCATGAGGAACGAGACAGAAAGGCTTTCAGATCGTCAACCTTCAGGCCGGCGAGATCCTCCCGGACGGTTTCCGGAAGATCTTCAGCTGAAATCATGTTTTCGATTTCCTCAAAAAATGCTTTTTTTGTCCATTTGGAATAGGGCCGTTCTCCCTGTTCGTATGCCTGTACTGCGTTGTTGCTCATGCTGTAACCTTTGTATCCTGCCATTCCTTTTTACCTTTCCTTTCCTTCAGACTTGAATGTCTGTGTATGCCTTCCTGCGAATTATCGCAGAAGGGCATAGGCCGATACTCAATCCTTGATGGAATCCATGATCTGATCTGCTTTTTCGTAGAAATGTTTTACCGCTGCCTCCGGTTCTGTTCCGTCCTCGTTGAATGAAACATTCAGACTGTAGATCACTTTTCCGTTTTTCCTGAGCTCGTAAGTGTGACAGGGGTTTCCGACAATGTTCTTGCCAATGTAATCGTTGAATGTGTAACCGTTTTTCTCCATGCTCTGTTTTCCTCCTTTTTCAGTATATCCGCACTGGACAGATTATCGCTTCACCTTTTTCGGATTTCAGGTAAAGCGGCCGGAATCTTTCTTTCTGCTGATACGGCAGAAGGTTCTTTCCAAGGATCCGGATAGCTCGTTTAATTTGCTTGATGTCGTAATAATCATTGCCGATTTTGCAGAACGTCATGCCGTCTATAGTCTTACACGGTTCCGGTGTGAGTTCCTGCAGAAAGTAATCCTTTGTGTAGCACCATTCAAACTGCCTGTTAATCGAACTTACCGGATAATCACAAGGACCCGCAGAAAGGGAAATTGTTTCTTCCGTATTCGGCAGCCGGTAAGCGCTCAGGGTATCCGTCGCATAAATGTAGTCATCCGTGTAATAAACCTGCTTCATAACTTCCCGCGGATCGTTTTTTTTGAAATTGTGCACCACTGCTTCCAGTGCTTTTTTCTGTTCTTTTGTCAGCATGTCTCTTTTTCCTCCTTTATGCTCTGATTTCCTCTTTGATCTGCTCTCTGATCTCGTACTGCTCGCGCAGATTGAGCTCTGAATAGTTCGGATAACGCTTGTAAATCGTGTCGTAAATCTTCCGCTGCATAGCGTCATATTTCCGCATGTTCTCGCGGGTTACGTCCTCGTTCATATTGTAAACATAGCTCGGATAGTAGCTCATTTTTTCTCTTCCTCCATGAATTTAATCAGCTTCTCCAGGTCTTCTTTCGCTAAAACATAACTGTAGTGTCCTTCTTCTTCTCGTGAGCTGTTGCAGAAGGCGTAACCGTAATCTTTCGCCGCCTCGTTGATATATCGCAGAAGGGCAGAAGGATCTTCCAGCTTCTCTATGATCTGCTGGGAATAATCGTCTGGGTATGTAATGTCCATAAGGTGTTTTGTGCTTTCGTAAGCTCTGCACATGAGCTCTGTTCTCTTGTCTATCATGTTCTTTTTCTCCTCCGTGTCAGCAGATCCAGTTTTCTCTGAATTCTCGCAGAAGGCCATATTTCCGGCCCATATTGCAGAAGAAGCTCTCCCAGCTCGCAAGCTCTCCCCAGCTCTCGCCGGAGCTCCCGACATCTGCCGACTGATAATCAATAGCGAACTCCCGCAGAAGGTCCTTTTTCTCTGCATAGGTTGCCGGTGCTTTCCTGGATCCTGTAACCGTGAACATATCCGGCCTGCTGTCAATCTGCACATTGTAGTGCTCAAGCATGAAGAACACGCTTTTTTCTGTGGTAGCGATATATGGGTTACTCCCATCTTTGAAAGTAAAGTGTGCGAACATTTTCTTTTATCCTCCGTTTTTTTGTTGCCGGTTTTTGGAAGGAACCGGCAGAAACCTTTTCCGCCTGAATTAAGCTGCTGCCTGCTGGACCGGCTTTTCAATGTAGGTGCTTGTGTAATCGTCCGTCAGATTGAGATAAGCTACCATAGAACCATCCCAGCTCTCGCAGATTTTCGGCTTCCGTGAGAATGTCTTTCCGGTGCTGGTATCTTCCAGCGTGACAGATTTTTCCGTTGCCTTGACTACTCGCAGAAGGTGCTTTTCGTACTCTGATTTTTGATACCGTCCGTCTTCAGAATATACCGGTTTCCTGAACTCTTCCGTGAACTCTTCGCCAACATTGAACGGCTGCGGATCTGCTTTTTTCTCTTCAGCTTTGAGAACTCGCTTGATTTCCGCATAGCTCGCTTTAAGTGAAAAACCCGCAGAAGCCTTGTAAGAGAAATTCTTAGGACCTACAGAAAGGACCTCGACCGGTCCATACCAGCTCTTTTCAAGCTCGACAATGTACCCCGGTTTAATATTCTCGCGTGAGAACTGCACGCCGCCCTGTTCTTCCTGGATCTCTCTGTAGTAGATCTCTTTTTCCATGGCCTGCTCCATGAGGTCTAACCACCGGGAAATATTGCGCTCGCATGACTCCGCGGTCACTTTCATTTCCCAGCCGTATTTATTGCGCGGAGTCTCGCCTTTTTCTATCGCAGAAAGGTAACTCTCGTATTCTGTGATGCTGCGCTCGTAGGCTCTGATATCCTTCTGCGCGTCCTCGATTCTGCGCTGACAGAATGCCCGGTCCGGTTTTTTCGCTGTCTTTGCGGTCTGTCTTGCGACTTCTGCGCGCTCCTGGTAGTACTCGCTCTTTTTGAACTCTTCCCAGCCCTGCTCATAAGAGCTCAACATTCTTTCGCGCCTGCGGGTAAAAGCACGGCCCGCAGAACTGTTGATATTGGGCTGCGTGAAAAATGCGATATCCCCGTGCATGTCATGAATAGGCTTCTGAAGCTCTTCAGCTCTTTTTTCTGCCTTCTCTGCCCGGTATTCCATCCGGTCCGCTCTGCGCTCTGCGCGCTCTGCCTTCTGTTCCATCTGTTCAGAAAAGCTCAATCTTTCCCCAATTCTGCCGCCGTCAATAGCTCCGGCATTCTTTGCTGCCTGTTCTGCTCTGTGTGTGTTCGGGTACATACTGCGAGAAACCCAGCCGCCAATCTTGCGAGAAAACAGAAACGCGCTTTTGATCTCTCTCTGAATGTCCGCAGAAAGAGCTCTGTATTCTTCCCGCGTGCTGGTGAGCTCCAGCTTCTTTGTTTCCATGTTCAAAACGTACTCCATACTTTTTGTTTTCCTCCATTCCTTTTTTGTTCGGGTACTATGCCCGCGCCTGCCTTTCTGCAGAAGCTGCAGAAGGGCAGAAACTGACACATTACAGCTCAATCGTTCTATAGACTGCCCGCAGGTAGTTCTCAAGCGTGAGGGCCTGCCCGCTTGCTTTTAAATCCTTTCCGGCTTTACACAAGTCATTAGTGGTGATATAAGTTGGCATTGCGTAGAAATCTTGCGGGTATTCAATCTTAATCACTTTCATTTTTCCGCTTTTCGGCAGAAAATCATTCTCATGATTGAAAATGTCATAATCAACCCGCCTGGAATACTCTTCCCGTGATATCTCATGATAGCTAACGGAATAATCCGAGCAGAAGGACCGCAGGGCCGCCGCCATGGGCCGTGATACAATCGTTTTCATGTCTTCTCTTTTCCTCCGTGCAAATTAGCCGACAAAACGCTGGGAAGCCGCATCCCAAAGGCAGCTCTTACCTTCTGCCGTGCGGATCTGGTATACAAAATGACCTTTTCCATATTCCGGCAGATAATCCGCGGAAATGGCGTTATTCAGAATATCTTTTTCCCGATATCCCGCCGCCGCTAACATTTCGTTAGCTTTCCGGATCTGTTTCCAGATCTTGAAACCCTTTACCACTTCATTTTTTTCCATGTCTTTTTTTCCTCCGTTCGGGTTTTGTTCCCGTGAATACCTACCGGATCCCGGCGGGTATTAGCTGGAATAAAACGCGCTTATAAGTTGATATATGTATCAGCTGCCCAGCAGTAGATGCTTTTTTGATGGTAGGCTGCAGCGAGGTCTAACGCGGTTTCTAAGTACTTACACCAATAGCTTGTTTCAATGTAGAATAAGCCGTCAGAATACCAGATCCCGCAGTTTCCGTGGAGCTTTTCAACCATCCGCGCCGCTTCTTTAATGTCCGGTGTAGCGTTTTCAGAACTGTTTTCTGTTACTGAATATTGGTATCCGTTCGGGTACTGAATTCTTTCGTACTTTTTGAGCGTCGCGCCGCTGTTGTTCTTCCGTGCTTCTTCTAAGATCTGCATTACATTTTCTTTCATGTCGTTTTTTTTCCTTCCTTTTCCTTTTCTTTACATATACATTGTAATACGTAATATTATAAAATGCAATACGTAAAACGCATATTATAAAAGTTTTTTATGTATATTTTTAAATGAAATAATCAATATTTTTTTTAATATATATATGTCCCAGAGATTGGAAATATAAAAAAGATTGGAAACATTCCAATATATAAAAAAGATTGGATCAGTTTTCTTTTTTTCCTGATCCGTATTTTCTTGAATAATATCAAAGTGTTTTCTTTTTTCCTTGCGTTTCCTTTTTTAAAGAATATGAAAGAGTATGCTTTTTTATTTATTATTAAATCTATGAATGATTGGCAATAATGTTTATTGTTTCCATATATATAAATAAAAGATAATATTGTTCTGTTATTTGTTTATGAATGGGATTTATAAGTTATATATAAACAATGTGATAGTTATGTAATATAAAAGGCATGTAATGTATATATGTTTATAAAGGTGATTTGTAACCATTTCCCGCCGATTTTTGTATAAATAATTGGACTGTTTCGACGGTGTTTCAGATGGTACCCCGGTCCGGGGTATATGGGACGCCAGGCAGCCGGCGGGGATATCCCCCCTACCACGCTCGAGCACAAAAGGAGCATGCATGCATGTACGTCCAAAGATATGATATATTAAAGGTATGAGAAACGAAGAATTCTGTGAGATTATTGTTGACTGCATACGAAAAGACGTAAGGGATGTCAGCCTGTACCGAGACCTGACGGAGACTATTATCGGATGGGGAAAGAGGAGCAAAGCTGCGTACGGGAAGGTAGACAATGCTTTATATATATTGAACTACGGGATGCGGATTGCGGTGCAGGAGAAGGATTACGAAAAGGCGGAAGAGTTCAGGAGGCTTATATTTCAGCTGCTTGTATTTTCGGCACCGGAGAATTTCGATCATTACATGCAGGCGCTGGAGTTTGACAGAGCACCGTCAGAGAGGTTTTATCTGCCTAGGAAACATGTGCTGTACAGACATGCGGAAGCACTGCAGAGGCTGTACAACGGGGAGATACAGGAGTTGTTTCTTTCCCAACCGCCGAGAACTGGAAAGAGCTCGCTCATTACTTTCTTTTATACGTGGATATTCGGGAAGGATTCGGAGCATTCGAATCTGTACTGTTCGGTTACGGACGATCTTACGAAGGCGTTTTACAAGGGAGTGCTGGAGGTCATTACAGAC
>Ga0310691_10001628_pt1 | contig 33601 bp, 49 predicted proteins | sample 176DNAGHGlowgp2_FD_203887 | JGI IMG/M metagenome (GOLD analysis project Ga0310691, IMG submission 203887) | Sheep rumen microbial communities from Palmerston North, Manawatu-Wanganui, New Zealand - 1766 DNA GHGlow gp2 (v2) (version 2) | ecosystem: Host-associated > Mammals > Digestive system >... | reverse complement strand
TAAAGAAAACGGGGGTAATGCAAATGGCCGGAATACCTGTCTTAATTCTCGGTCGCTCTGGTACCGGAAAAAGTGCCAGCTTGCGCAACTTCAAATCAGATGAAGTTTCGGTTATCAATGTGAACGGTAAAAGATTTCCTTTTCAGTCTAAGCTGGAAAGAGTAGTCGTAACCGACAATTCACAGAAGATTATTCTAGGGCTTAAAAAATCCACTTCAAAGGTTATCGTAATTGATGATTCACAGTACATCATGGCGAATGAGTTTATGCGTAATGCTCTCTGTAAAGGGTTCGATAAGTATAATCTCATTGCTAAGAATTTCTGGGACATCATCTATGCGGTTAAAGATTTGCCGGATGATAAAACTGTCTACTTTCTCCATCATGAAGAAACTGGAGACGATGGAATCGTCCGCGCCAAAACTCAGGGCAAAATGATTGATAATCATATCTGCCTTGAAGGTATGTTTGGTATTGTGCTTAGAACATTCGTCAAAGATGGCGTATACGGCTTTACTACTCAGAACGATGGTCAGGACACGGTAAAGTCACCTATGGGAATGTTCCCTGAAATGGAAATCGACAACGACCTTTATGAGGTCGATAAGATTATTCGTAAATACTACGGCCTTCCAGCTATCAGAGCTGAGAAGAAAACTGTAGCAAAATAAATTAAAGGGCCGGGCCAGCGGCTAAACTGGCAAGGAGTTTAGAATGGCTTTTATCAATGATTATCAGCCTGAAAATTATTTAGTAGTCTTCGATTGTCCAGACGGTAACAACGAAGTAATGGTTGCCGGTGCTCGCATTGTACAGGCAAAAACAAGTGGTGCTCAGATGCTTGAGATAGCTTTTAAAGTAAAGGGTTGCCCGGGTTTCTATTACGAGAGATATGTAGAGGGTGAGTACTTCAACAAGAATATCACTAAGTTCTTCGATGCTCTCGGAATCAACCGCGGTGATTTTAACTTTGACGGATGGAAGGGTAAGAAGGGTATAGCCTATTTCGAGCATGAAGTCCAGGAATATATCAACAGCTACGGCGAACAGAAATCAATCAACAAGGCAATCATGAAATATCTGATTGTTCCTGCTCAGAGTTCTGCTCCAGCAGTTCCAAATCCGGCTACAACTCAGCCAGCTCCAAGACGCTCAGCTCAGCCGCCTGTACCTGGTATGACAACAGCTGCTAACACCGTCAGAAAACCGGCTCCACAGCCTGCACAGCTTGAAGATGATGACAGCGGTTTCCCAGAGGACATTCCGTTTTGAAGTTCCCTTGCAAGTTCAGATAATTCTTGATGCCTTTAAGGGTACTCTGGTTGTCTGAATTAAAAAAAAACATTGCCCTCATATTTTTGAGGGCAATTTAATCTAAAGGAGTTTGTATGGCTAAAGTAAAATATAATTCTAAGTATGATGTATGGGCCTCTGACGATGGTTTCGTTTACTTTTCTGAACCGTTCATGATGAACGGAAAAGTTCTTTCAGTTGCTCCATCGGGCGTGTATACAGATGACGGTCTGCTTTATACAACTAGACACTGTAAGCAGGTACCGATTCATAGGGTAGTAGCTGAATGTTTCTGTTCTCTTCCTGATAATTATGCGGATTCACCTTCAAGTTTTGTTGTATGGCATAAAAACCGGGACACCAAGGATAATAGAGCTGATAACCTTGAGTTTATCACACGTCATGAAATGAGGCTTCGCTGTCCTCGTACCTATTTCGCTAAGACCAAGATTAAAAGCATAAATCCTGTAACCGCCGAAGAAAAGGTTTATGATTGTTTCAATCATGCCGCCAAGGAAGGTTTCAAGCGTGTAAGAATTCTCTCTGCGATAAACAAAAACGTATTGTACAAGGGTCTGGAATGGCATATCATTAGCCAAGAGACAAGAATGAAAAATCGTTAGGGAAGTCGCGGTATGAAAAAATCTAAATCGTGGTATCTTACAATTCAAAGCTGGATGGTTGAGGATTTACACCTGTCAGGTACAGAGCTTTTAGTTTTTGCCCTTATCAATGGATTCTGTCAGGGTGATGAAGAATCACCCGAAGAATACAACTGTCACTGCTCGGTGACAACTATAGCTCACAGAACCGGAGTTACAGTCAGAAGTGTTCAGATTGCGTTGAGGAATCTGGAAAAGAAAAAGCTGATTGCAAGTGAGAGCAGATCCGGAAAGTGTACGCTCTACCGAGTGACTGAAGGTGCTTTTGAAGCTGAACCTGAACCGGTAAAAGCAAAGAAGGAACCTAAGAAGATTGAACCGAAGGGAGACACACCTTCATCACAGATTAAGCAGGAATACATGAAGGTTGTCAAGAAAGGGGTAGAGCTTGGCATCCTTCCTACAGACCAGGTTGCGCTTAATTCTGGTTTAATCAACAAGAGGATAAAAGACCTTCTGGACAAAGGTATAACGCCTGAAAGGGCGCGGCGAACTTTTGAGGAAATGCTTAAAGACGATTTCTGCGTAAAAGAACTCGGCTTCGAGCTTGCTTCACTTTGTTCAGAAACTATCTTTTGCCGGATGTTACGCAAAGCAATTGAGGCCTATCAGAGCGAGACTAAGCATATTCAGCAGCAACCTGCATGGCGCAAAGTGTGTCCTAAATGCGGTGGCGAGCTGAACGCTGACGGCTTGTGCTATAACTGCGATATGGACGAGATAATCGACCGTATCGGCCGGAATGACGCTGAGCGTGAAGAAGCTGAAGAGGTCAATCTTGTTGAAGAATGTACAAATCCTAATGATTGATGTATGACAAAATGGAAATGGAGTATTGGAGAAAATGACTAAAGACGAACGTAATGCTGAATGCGAGCGTATTCTGTTAGGCCAGATGCTGCTTGACAATTCTGTAATTCCTAACATTTACAACGTAGTTAAACCGGATTGTTTTGAAAATACGGCTAATCGCGAATTATACCATGCTGCTTATCGTCTCTATGGTGAGGGCGTACCGGTAGATATGGTGTGCCTGGTAAATGAATTACCGAGAATAGATGCCGGTTATATAGCCTCTCTGACCGATGATGTAAGCTCAGCTGCTAACTGGAAGTATTATGCTGACCAGGTAAAAAACAGCTATCTCTTGAGAGAGATTCGCTTGATTACGGTTGAAACTCAGGAAGCTATCGCAAAGGGCGTAAAAGAGGGTAATACCAATGCTCAGGAACATATCGACCATATCAATGAGCGTCTTTCAGCTCTGACCAATAACACTACATCATCCAAAGTGTCAGGCTTCAAAGAAATGATTGTTGCCGAGTGCGAACGTATTCAGGAATACATCCACAATAAGAAACAGTGGCTTGGATATGATACAGGATTCGAGCAAATCAATAACATTATAGGCGGTCTGCAATCTAATTTTATGGTCATCGGTGCAAGACCTTCAATGGGTAAGACGGCTATTGCAATGCAGATGGCCCTCAATATCTCAAAAGAAGTAAAGGTTTTATTCATCGAACTTGAAATGAGTGAACGTCAGCTCGCCGAGCGTTCTTTGTCGTCTCAGACAAGGATTCCATTTTCCAAAATCCGTAGCGGCCTTCTGTCTGATATGCAGCTGAAACGCCTCATGGCAAGTATGCAGCAGTTGTCAGACAATCCTAACTTCATTGCAGCTCAGGTTCCTACACGCTCTTTGAGTGACATTGTAAATCTCTGTAGACAGCAGGTCCGCAATAATGGCGTTAAGGTGATATTCGTTGACCATATCGGCCTTATACGTGTAAGAGGTGCGAATAATGCGGCATCGTGGGATAAGGCTAGAACGGTAATCGACACTCTCCAGCAATTACGTCTGGAGCTGGATGTCCCTATCGTAGCTTTATCTCAGCTGGGCCGTGATGACGAGGGTAAGAAGGAACCTACGCTTAAATCCTTCAGAGGTTCCGGGGCCGTTGAGGAAGACGCTGATATCTGTTGTTTCATTGCTCGTGACCGAGCAAGAGAAATGAGCGACACGGATATTCCTACTGACTTTATCGTGGGTAAGAACCGTGACGGCGCGGTAGGGTGCGCTAAGCTCATTTTCAAGCCTGAAATCGTTACATTCCTTGAGGAACAGAAAAAGGATTTTATTCCGGTAGAAAAACCAAAGGAACCAGCTGAACCGCCGAAACCTATAGAACCGCCTAAACCTGAACCACACCAGCAGGAACTTGAAGGGGAAGAGGAAGACAACCTTGACGAGGAAGAAACCTTTGAGATTTTTTAGTAAAATAAATAAAAATAAATGCTTGACAAATCAGAAGTTAGGCATTATTATTTTAATCATAAGGAATGTCTACTTGGGTAGATTATAAATAATGGTGCATGAGTTTTTCACCTGAAAAAAACTGACAGAAAAGGGGGTAAAAAATGTTAGTTACACGTTATCAGAGAATGAAAGAAGGGCTTGACAGCAAGCGTAGGGAAATGCAGCAGTTCAAGATTGAAATGCCAAACTTCTGCGCTGCAATGATGGAAGAGCTGGCCGAAGAAGAGGACAAAATGCGTAATATGACCATTGCAGAAGCTTCTAACCTGGAGTTTGCATAATGGCCTGCGGTAAGGTTGTCTACGAAAAATCAGAGGCCGCTTATATCGTTTCGTTTGCGCATACCAGGAAAGGCGGCCACCACTACAGAGGCAAGAAAATACCGGTAAGATATTACTATTGCCGTGATTGTAACGGATGGCACGTTACATCACAGAAAACAGGAAAACCGAAATGGAAGCATTAGTAGGAATGATACTTGTATGTATCGCAATTGGTGTTTTTGCATGGAGATATTTCAAGGTAATTTTGCGTTTATGCTTTTTTGCCTTGATAGGTTTTTTAATTTGGGGCGCGGTTGAGCTTTTCGGAAATCCGGGAACACAACCGAGGGAAACAGTAACTTATGATTATATGGAGAATGCGTAATGAAAAACGTAATGAAACTTGTAAGTAATACCGGTAACGTGTGGACAGACGTTACGTTACCGTATCTTGTAAAAAATGCAACTTTTCTTGGATTGAACATATTCGGGGAAAAGGTTTTTCAAAAAGGCTCTACAAAGTATGTTGTAGACGGAGATAACATTTGGGAACAGAAGGAGATTTTTTAATGGAAAGCACATCAAAAACACAAAATCACGGAATGAGATTCAGAAGCTTTACTACGCCTCTTCTGGAATATTCAGAAATTGTGGTAAATACAAAGAAAAAGTCAGATATTACTCGTCCTTACCTTGTAAAGAACGCCGAGTTTCTCGGAAAGAACGTTTTCGGGGATGAAGTTTTCAAAGACGGTTGTAACTGGTACGCGGTAGACAGGGGTAAGAAGGGTGGTTTTATCTTCAAACTGAAAGAGGTCAAAGAAGATGGAAGTGATAGTAATTCCTGAAGATTTATTTCCTGACTACGGAAAGCTCAGAAAGGAAATGGAAGCTGACATTCTTGAAGAAGTGAAAAACAATCCTGAAGGGTATGTAAAATGGTCTGAAAGGTACAGGGAGATTGATAAACCATGTCGTACAAGATAATGCTGAAAATCAAAAAACTTGATCCGGACACGGTTACTTTTTACTTGCCAAAAGAAAAACCCTTTCGGGATAAGCTTGTAACACTTCTTAAAAAAGGTTTTGAGCGTGGTATGATTTGCGACTTTGCCGTAAATAAACCGCGCCGGTCTACAGGTGAAGGTTCTCAGAATCATCACCTGAACGGCCATATAGTTCAGATAATGCGCGAGCTTGGAATGACCACTAAACAGGAATATGACCAGGTAAAGACGGAAATTAAACGTATCGCGCATTTTGCTTTCGGCTATCCGGCTTTGGATGAAAAGTGTCACTTTTTCAAATCAGAGGCGGATTGTAATACAGAAGAGTGCGCATGGCTGATAGAAGCTGCTCATTTACTTGCAGCTGACTTTCACATCGTACTCATAGAGACGTTCTAAAGAGAGGTAAAACGGATGAACGGATTGACTGACTTTATTAAAAAGCAGCTTAGTGAGCTGCAGGAAATGAAAGTCTTTGAGACACGTGACATACGTGTTTTTTCGTTGAAAGACGGAAATGAAGACTTTGTACTCAGAGAGACCTATACGGTCACAAGGGTTCCGGGGGTGTACTTTTTCCACTGTTCAGCTACTGAGGATTTCACTGTAACAGAAAAAGAGGTACACGCTGCTATCGGTTATCATCTGGCAACGGTTGATAAGGAAAACGGAAAAAGTGAGGTGAAAATCTAATGAAAAAGTTCTTTTATCGAATTGCTATTTTCTTTTTGTTTTTCTGGGAACTCCCACAGAATCTTGCCGGATTGTTCTTGATTTACATCGTGAACATCGGCAAGAAGAAAATAAGGATGCACGATGGATTTAAGGCCGGTTCGTCAGTCTTTTTTCTGGGGCGCGGATGTCCGGCCGGTGTATGCCTTGGTGAGTTTATCTGCTTTCCGTACTGGAGTTTTACAAGCGTGAATAAAACTGACAAGCAGCATGAGCGAGGACACAGAGTACAATCACGTATTCTCGGCCCTCTTTACCTTCTTGTAGTCGGAATTCCATCGGTTGTAAGAAACCTGATATTCCGTATCAAACAGCGCAAATATCCGTTGTATAAGCTGGTAAAATGGTACTACAGCGGCTACCCGGAAAGCTGGGCCGATAAGCTCGGTCATGTTTCAGAGCGTAAAATAAACGGCGTAAAGATATGAGCGAGAATCTACAGAGACAATACGCAATGGCGGTCTCTGGTGGAGTTTGCGAGGTGTGCGGGGCAATCCTCACACCTGGTAACGCTCAGATGGCTCACCGTATCGGTAATACGATTAAGAACCGGAAAAAGTACGGTGACTATGTTATCGACCACCGTTTGAATGTCGGGATGACGTGTTCATTAAAATGCAATGCGGCATTGGATATAAGCTATAATCCGGGTGAGTGCATCCGGTTATGTAAAAAGATTTACAGCATTGATGCAGGAGATTTTGAGAATGACAGAGACTGAAAAGAGATATCACAGGGTATCAAAAGAACATTCAGACCTGAAGGAAAAAGTAGACAGGCTTCATAAGTTTGTGATGAAATCAGAGGATTTCAAGAAGCTTACGTCTTATCACCAGCTGCTGTTGAAAAAACAGCTTTATCACATGATTAAAATGCTTGAGATTCTGGACTTGAGGATAAAGGATTTAGAACAGCAGGTAGCCAAGGAAAAGGAACAGGAAGAAGAGGTGGGCCGATGATGACTTTTGAGAAAATCTGGCTTACTTATACAGTTATAGCGTGGGGTTGGTTGATTCTTGGAGCTATGATTGGCTGCTGTTCAGATGCCGGGTGTGATGAAGGCTTTATGATGCTGGTAGCTATGCCGGTAATAATATGGCTGATATTTGAGTTTGCTTACTTCATTCTGAAGTTTATATTATGTATCTGGGGAATCAACTTTGATTTGTTTCCCAGTATTTGTTTAGTGAGGTCGTAATGGAAAACTATATGACATTGCAGGAACTGACTACAAGACTTCAAAGCTTGTGTCACGATGGTTACGCCCAGCGTAATATTGTATTCGGAATCGAACACGATGGCGTAAAGGACTTTAAGACACCGAGAGAGCTTTCAATTTCCTTGGTGGATCCGGACGGTAATTTCGGAGCAGTAAACGTAGATTTGGTATAGGAGATTTGGGAATGAATTTGACTGATATGAGTAAAATCGCTATGAGCACTTCAAGAGCTAGGGGTAAGTTTTACGCTGATTTACCTGATAACGTAGAGCTTTTCTTCAAAGACTTGGCCGGTGAGGTAACAGAAGCTACGGCTGCAGGTGTTCTCTACAAAAATTGCAATAAAGGTGACAGCAGTAAAGATAAGCTTGCTGAAGAGCTTGCAGACGTAATCATAACTACAATGGTAATTTCAGCAAGATATGAAATAGACCTTGAAAAGGCTGTAATGGACAAGCTGGCGTATAACATCGAGCGTGAGAACCGTAAGGAGTGTTATTGATGGAAAACTTGTATTCTACAAACGAGATTGCCGAGATTCTGAAGGTTCATAAAACACAGGTTCAGAACGCCGTAAACGTACTTGAGATAATCGCAAAAGGAAAGCGTGTTGAATCCAGAGCAAAGTGCAGCGTATTCTCAGAAGCTCAGTTTAGTGTTATGCGTAAGTACATCGAATGGGGTGGAAAGCGTGATATGACACCGGCTCAGTTTGCTTCACTGCAGGCCGAGATAGAAAAGATTCAGTGTGGCGAGGAAACAGAACACCCTCTGGTAACTGACAAGAGATGTCTTAAAATGAGCTATTGGCCAAACGTGGTACCAAAGTGTTTTGAAGACATAGACGATGAAGAGGTGATAGCGTGATAGATATTATCTTATGGTTTGTGATTTACATTGCGGTTGTTATCACAATCAATATTTACAAGCGAGGTGATTAGAATGAGCTGTACAAAGAGCGGTTTTATTTACGTTCTCGGAATGTTTGAGGACGAGGCAAGGGAAAAGTTTAAGGGTATGACGATACAGGAAATCTTAAAAGCCTGTCCTCATTACAAGGGAACTGAATGCGGCTTGAAATCTGTCCTGTATTATCACGGTATCTTTCCGGCCAAAACAGAGCGCGTATTCAGACGGCAGATAATAAACCAGGATAAATACAAAAAGGTTGTAAAACTGAGGGAATCCGGGCTTTCATTCGGCAAGATTGCAAAGCAGCTGGATATGAGCCGTCAGCGTGTACACCAGATTTATCACCAGATGACTGACGGTGTGTCAAAATAACCCATACAGAGTGTGTCGAAATGACACACTTTTTTTTTATTTATGGCCCAGATATACACTGACAGGGATATTGACGAATGGCCCTATTAGGCTATAATTTACGGTATGGAACATATCAAACAGAATGATGAAGGTTTATTACCTGAGATTCAGAGTATAGGTTGTTTTGTACGGAGTTGCGGACTTGCTGCAGAATATAAGCTCGGCAAGAGTTTATGTAAAGAACAAATTAACGAGCTATGGAAATGGGGCAAAGCTACAGGAAAAATCAATGCTGACAACAACGTGGTTGAAAGTGCACCGATTATGACCAGAGCCTTGAGAATGCTCGGTGATGACGACCATTATTTTGCAGAAATAGGCGTAGGACAAGTAAACAATGGTGTTTACGCTGTAAAGCTTTATCCGTGGGCCGAGAAAAAAGGCTTGGTGCCTGATACGTTCATTCAGAAAATCTTGCAGGGCGGCCCGAACAAATACCACTACAGACTGATTGACGGCTCGTTTAATCTTATCGAAGACCCTCATAGACCGGCGATAGGTTCGCTGGGTATGGTTTATACAATCTGCTATAAACTTTGCCGGAGATAACCTTGAGAATGACTGTAGAACAATGGAACAGTGAGGTTATCCCGGATAACTGTAAATGTACGGCCGTAGAAGGTGATATCGCAATGATGATTGACGGTATCTGCTTTCTGCTACAGACAAAGAACGGCTATAACAATGTCGTTATGTTCCGCAAAGAACCTTCAGACGTTCCTGTAAAAAAGACCATTTATAAGTTTGCGTATGCTATCGGGCGCGGTTACGGTATAGACTATATTGCCGTTCGCGGTGTACCTGGTAAATACGCTTTTCTGTCTCGTGACTTCTCACCGTGGACTGTATTAGATGATAAACTTGATCCGGACGGCTACGAATGCCGTTACGTTCATTTAACGCCTGATTTGCTCGCTAAGCTGGAGATTTTAATTGCCTAAGTGTTCTAACCCACATTCAAAACGTTTTTATCCGGCTCAGGAAGAGTATACAGCTACAGGAAGCGAAAAAGCCTTTGCGGTGATGTACGAAGAGGTTTTAGCGGTCAGTAAGATAGAGCTGGGGAAGTTTTGCCGTGAAAATAAGCTGAAGTTCAATGAACAGGATTCAGAGGACATTATAAGCGATACGGCCGCAATGATTATGAAACGTTACCGTAAGGAACTGAGATACAGAAAGCAGGACAGGACTAAAGACTACAAAATATGTAATCTCGGAACCGTGTGTAAGCTTACTGTAAAGGCTATAGTGTGGGGATATCCGCAGGAAGCTTTTGAAAAGAAAATCGGCGGTTTCAACGACCTTATGACTACAGCGGATGCCCTTACTATATATTAAAAAGAGGTATAGTTATGGCAGGAATTTTTAATAAAGACTTTTTCGGACTTAAAAACCTTTTCGGCGGTAAGTTTCTTTCCGGTGAAGACTTTTCAGGAACACCTGTAGAAAGCCCGGATTCTCAGACAACCGCTTCACCTTCAGGAAAGCCAAAGACAGAGAAGTATGACTGGTCAGAAATGCGTAAGGCAATAAAGAATTTGAGAACTGGAAGCGGTGATAAGAAAAGCCGTTACCGTTACGACAATCCGATACTGGAAAAGTATTACGCAAACATCAACAAGCAGGAAGACAGGCTGCAGAAAGGCAAGATGATTCAGACAGATGACTTGATGTCTGACCGTTATCATTTTAAGGGTGATATCGGCGTACCGTCTGACGAAGCTGGTGGCGTAAATAAAAAGACATCCGGCTGGACCGGATTGTTCACTAAGAAGCAGATGCAGGAAGCTGGAATCGACCTTGATTCAAAAGACGTTGATACATCTATGATTGCTTCTACTGCAATTGCCGGAATCCGTTACAATCCTGAGACTAAAAACTTATACGTGAAATTCCGGGGCGGTAAGGGCAAAGAATATCTGTTTCCTAACGTTCCTGAAGAAACTGTAAGACGTATGCTGAACGCTGAATCTAAGGGCCGTTTCTACGGCAAAAAAATCAAGCCTTATGCCGTATCAGCAGCAGAAGCTCAGGCAATTGCGGCAAAGTCGCATAACAAATAGAGGTGTGTATGGAACTGAATAAAAAGATTAAGGAGATGGTCAAGAATGCGTGGGAATGGTTCAAAAAGAATAGCATTGCTTTTGTTATTGGTGCTGCTGGTATCTTCCTTTTCCTTTTCACAGGAAAAGAAGTATTACATCACGGAAAGCCAGCTGACAGAGCTAGAGAAAACGCAGAAAGAGCAAAAGAAAACATTAGAAGAACAAGAGAAGAAAATCAACGAGCAAGAGAATCAGTTGAACGAATCAGACAAGACAATCAGCGAGCAAGAGAGGATAATCAACGAATTGAATCAATCCTTGAGAAAATCCGAAATGAGCAACAGCTGGAAAGTGATTAAAGTGGGTGCCGTGACCTTTTCAATCGGTGTTACCGTAGGTGCGGCAGCTGTTATTTTATATAATGCTACGAGGTAAACGAATGTTTGAAGTTTTGAAAGAAGCTAAGAGAATTGCAAGAGAGAAAAAGCAGCTCGAAAAAGAGCGTGAAATTCTTGTGAACGGAAAAACGGATTTCGGCCTTCTTGAACGTTTCATCCAGAAGGTCAATCAGAATCCGCTCTTACAGATTAAAATTACTACAACAGACGGCGCGGTTTATGAGATTAAGACTACAATCGAAAAACAGCATAAGGCCCCAAGATTTACAGGGCTTGCCGGTGTAGAGGAACAGGAACTGTAAAATATGGCAGAAAAGAAAGTGTCTAAAGAAGTAGACAGTGAAGAGAAGCCGAAAGTAAAAAAGCCCCGAAAGCCCAGAGCAAAAACACCCGAAACAAAGATGCAGGTGGTGAAGCGTGGAAGGAAGCCGAGAACTGCTTTTAAGTCAGGAACCGAAGAGCACAAAAAGGCCATAGAACACGCTCACAGCGAGGAAGCCGAGGCTAAACGCGATTTAACTCGAACCATGAAGAAAGAGGTCGCTGCAGCTGTAAAAGGCGAGATTATGGACGCTATCCGTAATGCCCTTACTGCTGTTGACCCTTGTACAAAGAAAGCGTGGTTTGAAACATTCCTGCAAACATATATGCAGGACGCTATCAGGAATCCTAACGGCAGACCGGCCCAGCTTTTAGCTTCAAATCTTTTTCAGGCAGATATCCTCACAAAGCTCGACCAAGAGGCAGAGAAGCTTATGGCGCGGGATTTGGCATTTGCTCGATACCGTTTGCATTCTACTCTTTTCCGGCAGCAGAAACAGGTTATCGAAGATACGCTTTCAAAGTTTATCGCGGTTATCTGTTCACGCCGCGCCGGTAAGACTGAAGGTAATGCAAGACTGCTGGTAGACCGTTCTCTTGTACCTAACTCACCTTCCCTTTATGTAAATCTTACTTTTGGTAACGCCGTATCTCAAATTTACGACCTTATCATAAAAGCTGCAGAAGCCATCTCTTTTCCTATCCAGAAGGAAAGCAAGAATGATGGTGAAATCTATTTTACTAACGGCAGCTCTATTAAGATTCGTGGTAACAGCTCGATTGCAGAGCGAGAAAAGATTCAGGGTTTCAAGTATCGTACCGTAATCATTGACGAGATTCAGTCTCAGAAAGGTTTGAAGTATCTCATTGACGATATGCTTACACCGGCAATGTCTGATTTTACAGACAGTCAGCTGATTGTAACCGGAACTCCACCGCGTGTTCCTAAAACGTGGATTGAAGACATCTGGATGAACTCCATGAACGGATGGCAGAAATATCACTGGACTGCAGCTGACAATCCGTTTATGCCTAACTGGGAAAACACGATTAAAATGATTTGTGAGAAAATGGGTTACTCCATTGACTCACCATTCATTCAGCGTGAGTTCTACGGTATCGTGGGTGCTTATGATGTCGAAGCTCAGGTGTATCGGGGATATAAGACTTACAGCGGTGATATTCCTAAATCGTTTGTACCTACTGACATTGCTATCGGTGTAGACTATGGTTTTGAGGATGATAACGCTGTCATTCCGCTTGTATACAACAGAAACTCAAGAATCGGTTATGTACTTAAAGGACAGGAACGTAAGTTTAATCATGCGACCGTAGGTCAGATTGTTACGGTCGTTCAGGAAGTTATGGAAGCCTGTAAAAAGTTTATGCTCGAACGTTGCGGCGGTAATGCTGATTTCTCACAAATCCGCATTTACACAGACTGTAACGAAAAGTCTATTTCTTACGAGCTTAATGTTACATATCATTTACCAGCTTACATGGCCTATAAGTACGATAAGCCTGTAGGTATTTCTTATCTTGCCCAGACAATGCGCGGTGAAGGCGGTGCTACAATCTACTTACCGGAAAACGGCGTTTGTACTGACGAGTGTGAGAGAACCATTTACAAGCGTGATGACCAGGATAAGATTATTACGGAAATTGACGATGACGTATTCCATCCGAACGCCTTGGACGCTCTTCTCTATGCGTCACGTCAGTTTGCTTTTGATTGCGGTTCAGATACCGGGGGAGAAGGAAGTCCAATAGTATGACAGAAGCAAAGAAAGCTAAGGCGAAATTCCGCGCCACAAAAGAGTGGAAACAGTTCCGGGATTTAATGTTCAAAGAGTTTGATGGCAAGGATGCCATTACAGGGCGGCCATTGCGTAAAGGGTGGCAGCTTCACCATCTGGATTTGAATCCCGATAACTACAGAATCCTGAATCCTAATCATTTCATACCCTTGAACAAAAAGACACATGACGTAGTGCATTTTCTGTTCAGGTATGATATATTTAAGGTTATAAAGGCATTGAGTAAGGTTTTAATCTTAATGCACGAAATCAACGAAAAAGGAGTTACAGAGAATGCAGAAAGTAGTAAGACCGCCAAAAGGCGTAAAGGTGTATAAGAGTGACAATCCGCTCTTTTTTGACGTGGATATGTACGGCAATGTTTACGGCAGTTTGTGTATTTCTACCCTGATTCTTTCAGGAAAAGGAAACGACAAGAAGGCAAAGAAGCAGCTGAGAAAACGCTGGAATCATGCAGTAAAAAATCCTAATGAAATTACATGGGATATATCTGATCCGGATTTTATTAAAAAAACCCTTGCTTACTTCGGACTTACTCAACCGAAGAAATTCCCGATTGCGTTTGTACAGTCGCAGTTTAATTGTTTGTACTTGCCGTATGATGAAGCTGCAAAAGATGTTTATCCAATCCGGGAAGATGGTATTGCAAGCATTACCGTAAGAACCGGTAAAATATACCCTATCAACTTTGATGAAGAAGAGGTAAAAGAGAATGCTTAAACTTAACACCACAGATTTGATTAAGAGGGCAAGACAGCTTGCAGACCTTGAAAACAGTTCCTTTATCAGCTGGGAAGAGAACTTTATGGCAATGAACGCAGCTTTCAATGCTGTTTATCAGAAAGCCATAAATCATAATGAAAGATTCTGGTTGAAGGAAGCTTACCTTGCCGCGCCGATTACAGGAAGCAACGAAAGCCGTTATACTCTTCCTGCAGACTTCTTCCAGCTCTACGCAATCAACGATGTAAAAACAAACCGTGTACTTTTGCGTATGTCTCTTAATGAGCCGGAAACAGAATTACGTTACGACATCGTAAATAATGAGCTTGTAATTTACGGTAACAGATTTGCAGACCTTAAAATCCGTTACTTCCCTACACCAAAGACACTTGTAGTACCTGGTGATGACGTGAAGTTTGAAATGCCGGATTTGTCGTCAATCAGCGAAAAGGCAATTGATATTTACGGTACACTTCTCGTATGGGCCGGTTCAGAACTGTTCAACGGTACACCGGTTATCACAATCAATACTTACGAGCTTACTACCGGCGCGGCTCGTGAATATTATTTAAGATGGTATCAATATCCGAGCGAGGACTTTATTTCTGGAACTGTAAACAGTGTGATTGCAGGCAGAAACGGAGTTGCAATCAGTATTACAACAGATTCAGCTCAGGGGCTTTTCCTGAATCTCAAAAAGAGCTACAGCTATTCAGACCTTCCTTGTGTCAAAGCTGAGTACATCGGAAACGTATTTTTGACACCTGGTAAGGACATTACATTTATCAGCAATAACCATTTTGTTTTTGCTGACAGTAAATATCCTTACCGTGAAGCTTCACAGGACACATCTATCCACTTCAACAGTATTGACGTAGTAGCTGGTGTCGTAATGAAGGACAGTGCAATCATCAAGTACATCAATAAGGCTACACAGAATAAGATTGATTATTATAATATGGATTCAAATACGGCCGAAACAATCTTTACTTTCTACGATGAAGTAAAGCTGAAGTATCTGCTCTGCAACAACGGAATTGAGCGTGTAGTCTCAGAATCCGGCGTTATCTCCAGCCTTGACGGCGAACAGATTTTTACACATTCCGGCATAGGTGTAAATAAGATTGATTTTGATACAGGTTACGGATTGTCTGAAAAATCAGACAATAACGACCTTATCATACATTCAATTCTTACCGCAACAGAGCTTGATTACCCTAACAACTTCTTCTACGAAATGTTAGCTTATGAGCTTGCCATTCAGTACAAATCAAAGCAGAACGCCGATTGTAACGGCCTTATTGCCCTGTATCAGAAAGCTGAGGACCAGTTCTACGATACGATAACTCGTGACGACTTCCAGCCGACACGAATACAGAATGTATACTGATAATGATTGCCCCGAAAACATCGGGGCATTATTACTATATATTTTTAAGAGGTAAATATGGCAAGTTCAACTAATCAGTATTATAAAGACCAGTACGAGAATTACCAGAACGCCGCAGAACGCTACAAACAGATAGCAGAACAGAACTCAGGCGAAAAAGGTTATCAGAAAGCATATCAGACAGCGAAAAAAGACGCTGCTGAAATCTCTGACGCTCAGGCAGGAAGAGCTGCAAATCAGGCAGAAACAGGCTACCGCCGCGCCGGTCTTTCAAAAGCAGAAAGTGCGGCCCTTGCCGGTAATCAGAACGCTCAGGCATATCAGAACAGTTACGGACAGAACTTCCAGAATCAGCAGAACCAGATGAACTCCCAGCAGGCTAATGCCGTAAATGCTGCAAGTAACTACGCTAATCAGCAGGGACAGATGGCGCAGATGCAGCAGCAGGAAGGCCAGAATGAATACGAGCGTAAATGGGGTAACTGGGGTAACGCCCTTGGCATTGGAAGCAGCCTTGTTAAAGCTGCATCTGACAGCCGTTTGAAAATGGATATTAAAAATATCTCGGCTCAGGAATGCTCTGATAAAATCGGGGCTATTTTGGACCGTCATAAAAAGCATGATTATCATGAATTGTGTGTAAACTGTAAGAGGTAATGCCGTTATGAGTATGATTAGAATGATATTAAAAGAAATTGGTGGCCGTGGAATGGATGCCGCCGGTGCAATTAAATCAAAAAGTAATATGTTTGAGGGAAGTAAGAATAACGCGCCCTCTGACAAGCTTATGGGTAGTAGTGGTACCGATAACCCTCTCGTTACAAACAACGAAGGGGAAGGTGCCGGTGATGCAGAAAAACCTGCAAACGATGTAGCTGTTGAAGGTGCCGGTGATACGGACAAGCCCGCAAATGACGTAGCTGTAGAAGGTACTTCAGACACTTCAGCCGATGTAGATTCAAGTGAATTAAACAGCGGTGACGACATTACCAGCGATGCCAACGCAAAGACAGAGGTAAAGTCAGTATCGTTCAAGTATCAGCCAACAGAAGGTGGTAGAATTCGTGGAGTTCTTAAAAACTTAGACTTTTCACCATCAAAACCAAAAATGCAAGGTGCTGGTGGTGGAATGCCAGGCGGTGCTGGAGCGGCAGCTGGTACAGGCGGTGAAGGTGGTGCTGAAGGTGCTGATACAGGTGCAGATATGGGCGATTCTGCAGGAGATATGGCCGATTCTGCAGGAGATATGGGCGACATGGCAGACGCAGCAGATATGGCAGGTTGAGGTGACAGAATGAACATCATTGAAGACTTTGCAAAGATAGACGCATTTCTTTTCAAGTACAAGCCGGAAGCTCAGGAAAAACTTCCTGAAACTACTGACGATAAAGAACACGTAGGCGTTATGGCCCAGCAGATGCTCCAGACACCCACTACAAAGAATGTTGTCGAAACTGATCCGGAATCGGGATATCTTCAGCTTGATATCAATTCTCTGGTAATGACATTAACGGCCGCTGTAAGCGAGCTTTCTAAAAAAGTAATCGACCTTGAAGGTCAGATTAAAACTTTAAGAGGTGAATAAGTATGGGTATGGATTGGACAACGGTAGCAATGCCAGAAGGCATAAAACAGAAGGACTGGGAAAAGTTTACTGGGTTAATGACAAAGAGAGATAGTGGAACTCCACTTGATGAATATGAAAGCAACGCTCTTGAAAATTATATGGCTAACAAAAAATACAGTCAGTTTTTTTCAAAAGAACAGTTATCACAGTCAGCCAATGCAGGTTTACCAAAAGATAATAAATCTGGTAACAGAATAAAGTCTATATTCGGTGGTGACAACTCCAGTATTGTAGGTGGAATAAATGCTGAAAAATACCTTTACAAAACACCTGATGGTACTACAGTGAACCTGCTTGAACCAGGTGCTTATGAAAAATCTTCATTAACAGCAAATGACCTTGCTCAATACTTTAAGAATACTGTAAAACTAAAGGATAGGAACGCTATAAAAACAGCTATGATGGCTATTCCGGGTTCTACAGAAGCTAACGTAGATAAAGCTCTGGATATGTTGTTTAAATCCGGTCCTGAATATGATAACTATCTCTCTAACAAAGCAAAGAGTGCTGCTGAAGAGGTTAAAACAGAAGGTGGAAAAGCTTCAGGGTCGTCTGGACTTCAGGATGAAGAATCCAGAAAACGTTATGAAACTGCTCTTAAAGCAGCTGACAGTCTTTTTAAAGGCAATGTAGACGATGCCTATGTAGAAAACCTTCCTCACTTTATTTGGGATGAATACGGCTACCTAAAAAAGGCGTATGAAAACAAAGGTTACATTGAAAAAGATGCTAAAAAACAGGCAGCTAAACAGACAGGTTACTTCCTTCTTCAAAATCTTGGAACCGCGCTTGCAAACATGAGCCACATAATTAAAGGTGACGGTACTCAGGAAAAATCTGATTACGAAAAGGTCCAGGAATCACGCCTGCAGGGTGCCATGGAACGTTATAACAAACGGCTTGATGAAGGTATGCAGAAGGATATTGACGCTGTAAAATCTATTCTAGGCAATGAAGTAAATGTTGAAAATAGTATTAAACAGATTTATACTAATGCTTCAGTACGCAACGCCTATGCAAAGCTTGATGCAGCTCACAAAGCTATGGTTATCAACGAAATGATTAAGCTGGGAGATGAAGTTGGATGGGATAAGGTTAGAGAATTGATAAAAACTAGCTTTATTGATATGGCATCTAATGGAGATTTAGGAAATACGATTGTAGGTACCGTAAAAGATGCTGGTGGTGCCCTTATAGGCGGCGCAGTTGGTGCGATGGGTAAATAAGAGGTGACTGAATGTTTAATCTTAACGTAACAAAAGAGGACATTGAAAAACATCATAACGGCGGTAAGGCCAAGATGTCTACAAAGCAGGCTTTATCAATGCAGGCTACGCTTGAAAACGCAATGAATAAACGTCAGCCGGTAAATCCTAACAATCCGGGAAGCCAGACACAGCGTTCAGACGGTTTCGGACGTACTTCGATGTAAAAAAATGCACTTGACTTTCACGGCCAAGTGCATTATTATTTAGACAGTAATAAACGATTTTATGTTCTTTTCAGAAGGTCGTTTTCCATTACAAACTCCGTTTTCGCCGGGCCGCCCAAGCCCGGTATTTTTTTTGTCCTTAGAACTTAAAAGCTATCCAGCCTTTAGAATCAAGGTCTTCCATAAGCGGTTGGAAAGTATGATACAGCTTTGAGCCGTGTGTACTATGCACTCTGACCATACTAATACTGAACGGCGTTTCAGCCTCTTCTTCATTCCTGAATGAAGTGAGGTAATAACCCTTTTCAATGTATTTATCACTGTCTAGGCGTGTAAGATTCCAGCCTTCATTTTTAGACAAATATTTCATTGCCTCATTAAATGAAAGTGTTGCCCGGAATTCCGGCATTTTCTGTTTACCCTTACAGAGTTCGCCAAAGTTTTGTACCAGGTAATCACGGATTTTATTTATTGTACAGGCATTGCGTAAATAAGCTTCCTGCAGCCTTGGAGTTACACCTTCTTCTTTCTTGTCAGCTTTACTACCTGGAATTGTAGTAAAATTACTACAATCTATCGGTCTACCCATCCTAATAGCATATTCAGCGGCGCGGCATTCGTGGTCTACACTGTCATCATGTTTTTCTGAATCAGCCTTTTCCGGCTTTGAATCTGGAAGTTCATCAATGATGATAAGCTTGTAACCTACACCATAAAGATGAGGCGTTTTACGGCTTTTCTTATTCTCTTTTATCATAGACAATGCTATGAGTATAAGAGCACAAATACCAGCAGCTAGAAACGTTACAGAAATGACGTATTCTAAAATCTTTTCCATTCCTTTCAATCTCCTATTCCAAGATAACTTTTAATAGCTTTCAGAATCAGACTAGATACTGATTCCTCGTCCCTGTCAGCCTTAGATTTCACAATCTCATAAACCTCGTGAGGAATTCTCACGAAGGTTGTATGAGATTTATTCTCTAAGGGTGGTCTACCGACTTTACGCTTAGAGTGTTTCAATTACCACCTCGGCAAATACTTCTGGGTGAGCGGTAGCAAAGAAGCGGCTCTTGTATTCCTTATGATAATTAACATATCCGTTATCATAGGCGAGACCGCGCTCAGTTACAGCTATACATCCGGCCTTAAAATCATCGAATGACATCTGATAAAAATATGGTGCACAGAAGTTCATTTTAGATACAGCGTTCTGGACGTTCAATTCATCGGTGACTACGGCAAAAATATACGAATCAAGCTCGTTATACTTTTCAACGTACACGAAATACTGATTCCCAGCGTGTTCGATTCCAAGGCGAGTAAAGTCTGTTACTTCGCCTCTCTGAATCTGCTTTGTATTGTTTGATACAATTTCCCTCTCGTTCTGCAGATCCGGACAGATTGATGGACATGGCTCTGATGAACTCTCTGTTACAGTAGAGCATCCTACACAGCTTACGGCAAGAATTGCGATAAGGGCGATAACAAAAACATGAATCTTTTTCATACGCTTACACTCCTATTTTAGCGAATTACAAGAATTTCACCTTTGTGCCAGTAGATTTCTGGAATAACTTTTCCAGTTTTAGCATCAAAGATTTTAGTTACATCTAAAGGCGAATGATTTGGTATGTCTTCACCTTTAACCAGAATACCGTCTTTAAGAGCCTGCTTAACGGCGGTAGTATCAAGTTCGCGTGGCTTGAGGTATTCCTCTGGAACATCCTTGAGCTTTGCTCCCTCGATGGCTCCAACCTGCATTTGTGATGCCTGGATTCCGGCCGAAAACAAATCAGACTTAAACTTCTTCATCTTCAGATTATCCATACACCACTGCAGCATTGACTGAAGTGATTTAGAGCGTGTCTCAAAGCTCTTAGCCCTCTTTGAAAGACGGTCCATTTCATCCTTATGGATTTTGCGCTCGGCCTCAACGTTTTCAGCCTGCATTTTAAGATTCTTAATGTACTTACAGTAAGAATCAAACTTTCTGGTAAACTCAGCTTCAGAAACCTTGAACCATTCCCGGATAGTATTCATTTCTTCCTCGGTAGGTTCTCTTGGGTTTCCGTCTTCATCAACCAGACCTTCTACAAGGTCATACAGACCTTTAATGTCACTTGAAATCTCGTACAGACTTCCCATTCAAAACTCCTTGCAAAGGGCTTGATGTTTTAATTTTCCCTTTACATAAATAATATACATCTTGAATAAAAAACTGTCAAGCATAAAAAATAAAAATTTTCCGGATTCTGTATTTATTACTATATATTTTTAAGAGGTAATTATGAGTGAAGAAAAAGAGCTTAGCAAGAAGGAAAAACGAAGAGCGAAATTTGACGAGAATAAGTTCCAGAATGCAAGAAGCGAATTAAAGAGCTATACCGATAAAAAGAAAAGTAAATACAGACGTAATTACAGACGCTACTGCTATTCGCCTACAGCCTCACTTGAAAACATCCGCAATCCGGCCGTAATCGGTTATTATCAGGCAGATGACGAATTCGGCGGTGAGGAAGATACAACACCTACACCGGAAATCAATGTTGTAAAATCAACCATCGACACACTTACAAGCAAGATTGCAGAATCCAAAGTAAGACCGTTTTTCAATTGTGTAAACGGTTCATTTAAGGACATTCTGATTGTAAAACAGTCTCAGCAGTATTTTGATTTGTTTTATGATGAAATCAACGCAAATAAAACAGTGTCTGGTGCTTTCCGCGATTCCTGTATTTTTGATACAGGATGGATTTATATTGACCCTATAACAAGGACTGTTCGCCGCGCCTTACCATGGCACGTTCATTTTAGACCGGCCGAAATGACTTACGGCAAACTGACAAGAATTTATTACGAGCAGCCTTCTTTCCCTGTATCTCTTTTACCTGAAGAGCTTCAGAAGATTGAAAACCTTGAAAATTATGAGTTCATAACCTACGGCGTTTATTATGACACTTATAACGGCGTAAAGGTAACTTACATCAATGAAGTGAACTACATCCAGATTGAACCGTTTGATTCAGATGTTTTGCCGTTTGTATATCTGCATTTTAATTCACCGATTATGGGTGATACATCTGAATCTATCGTTGATATGCTCAACTCAATTCAGCTTGAAATCGACAATCTTATGACAAAGATTTCAGACGCTTCTCAACTCAATCCGGCAAATACTTTCTTCCTTCCTGAAGGAAGTTCAATAAAGGCAAGTCAGCTGAATAACCGTATCGGTAACGTTGTAATGTACAAGCCGTCACCAAATATGACTACATCACCTGTATCAATTTCAACTCCAGCCTTTATAAATGACCAGTACATGGTAACGGTTGAAAAGCTTAAACAGACAGCTTACGAAATGGTAGGAATCTCCCAGCTTTCAGCAATGTCTACAAAGCCTACAGGACTTGATTCAGGAATTGCCCTTCAGAGCATGGAGAATATTGAGTCAGACCGCTTTGAAACTCAGCTTAATCAGGTTATCCGGGCATACGTTGATATTTCAAAAGCCTGTATCGCTTGTTTCCCTCAGAACGAGGATATTTTACCGGAAAACAAGGCCCGCCGCTCTATCAAGTGGAGTGACATTGTAGCTGAATCAAAGAATATGACTATTCAGTATTCCGGCGCGGATGCACTGTCAAAAGACCCTAGTGAAAAGCTCAAGCAGCTTCAGATGCTCTCTCAGGCCGGTGTTATTCCTGCAAGCCGTATCGCTCAGTTTATTGAGATTCCAGACTTACAGAGCGGTTACAGTCTTACAAACAATGCTATCAACGCCGTAATGACTGTCATTGAAAAATGTATCAATGACAACATGATGAACGTACCTGAATTCGTACCGTTCATGATGCTCAAAGAGGAAATCATAAATACCCAGCTTTCTCTCTATTCCGCAAATCCTGAAAAGAATCTTGACGACATCGAAAAGCTTAATCAGCTTTACAAGGCCGTTGAAGATAAGGAAGCCGAATGGCAAAACGATACGAATAACATCAATGACGCTGCTAATGACGCTGCAGATGACCTTGGAATCCCTCAGCAGGAAAACGTTCTTACACAAGAAGCCGGTATGCAGCAGGTCCCACAGCAGCAGGGCGCGGCACCAGAAGCTGTACCTGGTAATCTTGATGTATCTGCTGATGGTGCACAGCCGGGAAACTGGAACGCAGGGGCATAAAAAAAAGATTACTATATATTTTTAAGAGCAGGTAACTGCAATATTTTTTGTAAAGAGGTAATTCGACATGGAAGACGCAGAACTTTATGAAATACTCAATTCTTATAAGAGCGCTCTCGACCAGATTCTCCAGAGACTTGACCAGATGGACAAGATGAACGAAGACTGGAAACGTGAAATTGATGAAAGAATTCACGATTTGAATAAAACGCTTTTTGACGACATCCTTGCTCCAGCTCAGGAAGCAATGGACGCTGCTAACCGCGAAAAAGCTTATGAAGAGTTCAGCGGTAAATACAGTGAAAAGTTTGCTCCGTATCTCGATTCCGCAAAGGCAATCGAAGGTGACGATTTCGACTTAATGCGCGAGGCTTTCGACAATTATAACGCCATTGAAGGTGAGAAGCCGGATGAAGCAGAATACATTGAAGTATTGCTCGGAAAAGTTGCTGAACAGGTAAAGGCCGTAAAAGAAGCTCTTGGTGCTGAAGATATTGAAATCAAGCAGGGTGAAGACGGCGAAACAGAGATTAAGGCAGACGGTAAAGACGTAGATGCCGCAGACCTTGAAAATGCTGCTGAAAACGCTGATAAAAAAGACGGTGAAGGCGGCGAGGAAAACAAAGGCGGTGAAGAAGGCAGCGAGGAAGAAGAAATCGTTGAGGACACACCGGAAGACATCGCAGCTCTTGAAAAAGAACTCGAAGCTTACAAGGGGTAACGCGGTATGGATGGTACTTACGAAATAACAGACCTTAACGTTACCGGCGCAGGCAAGATTCTGAAAATGAAGGTCAACGGCAAAGTAGTTGACGTTGTAACCGACATTAAAAGAAACGTCAATAAAGAGATTACAGCAATCTCTATTAACGGCGTTGCTCAGGATATTGCCGGTGGCGGTGGTGAAGAAGCAATTCCTACAGAATGGCATATCTGGAAAACCGGTGCTGATTCTTATGTACTTTTACCGTTTGACGATGCAACAAACGTTACAGACTTGGAAACCTTCAAAGCTCTGAAGGTTGCTGTAATGAATGACGCAGCCCAGATTGAAATTATAGACTTAGCTGATTATGCAGGATTTGATGATTTGTCATCATTTACAGCAGATTCAGCCGGTCAGTTTACCGTTGAAAATGACGGCGTGGAAGCTGTATACAAAATCGGTTCAGCTTACACTCAGATAGTTGACCTTGATACAGACATCAACCGTACAATTGATGTCTCACAGTATGCAGGGCCGGTAAATCTTACACCTGCAGAAGGTAAGAATGCTATGATAGGTGCTCGCGTAACACTTACTAACATTCCGGCCGGTGGTAGTGCAGCTGCTTATGCTTGGAAAGTAGGAAATGATTATAACTATCTAAACATAAACACCGCTCCAAGTGACCCTGCTGGTGCAAATGGTATAAAACAGATATCAAGTGATACTAATAATGTCTTATTTGTTGAATCTGTCATTATAGACGGAGTTACATATACCTATGTATCTGATACGGAATTTACTATTAGTTTTAATGGTGGAACAGTTACTTTTACACGAGATTCAACAAAAGATTTTACCTTGTGGTAATGCTTGCCTGATAACTCGAACTGATTCGGGGGCAGGAAATAAAATTGGATTCAGCCGGGAATTGATCCGGACAAATTATAACTAAGCTAACTATAGGAGAAAAATAGTATGGCAGGTATTTCAACTTCTCAGAGCATCCTTTCGATGTTGAAGGTATGGTACAAAGACGGTGTTGAGAACTTAATGTTCCGTAACTCACCTCTTTTGAAGAAGCTCAACAAAGTTCGTGTTGAGGGTAAGTCACAGAACTTCTCGGCAATGTATGGCCGGGGTGGTGCTGTTGGTGGTTCGTTTACAGCTGCAAAGCAGAGAGCACAGAATACAGCTCGTAACGTTGAGTTCAGCGTTACTCCGGGTCAGGTATTCAGCGTTTATACTGTAAACTCTAAGGAAGTTCAGGCATCGCTCTCTAAGCGTGGTGCTTATATGCGTGTAGCTGGTGCTAAGATGTTTGCTGCAGCCGAGGGATTCCGCAAGACTATGGCAGCTTGTCTGTATGGCCGCGGTTACGGTGAGCTTTGTTCTCTCGCTCTTGAAGAGACAACATCTATCGCTACTACAGGTACAGAACTTACACTTCCACCAGATGCCATTATGAAAATCGACATCGACAGCGTACTTGTATTTAAGGCTACAATCTCTAATACAACCGTAAAGGGAACTGCTGTTGTAGATTCCATCAACGGTAACAAGGTAACAGTAAAGGCTCAGACCGCTGCTTTCAACGCTGCTGACGGTGATATCATCTGTCTCGCAGATTCAATGGACGCTAACGGCTCACCAATCTTGCCTGTAGGCCTTGACGCTTGGCTCCCTACTGTAGGAAACCGTACTGGAAGTGATTGGACAACTTACATCGGTACAAAGTTCTTCAACGTAACACGTAACGTTGCTGCTGACCGCCTTGCCGGTGCATTCGTTGTTGGTGCTGCAAATGACAAGTACCAGAAGACTGTTCAGGAACTTTTGATGAAGGTTCGCAGACAGGGTTCTCAGGCAGACATGATTGTTATGAATGATGAAGACTGGTTGATTCTTGCTGACGAAATCGCAACAAGCAACACATACTTCACTCAGACATCAACAAAAGAAAAGAAAAATGCAGCTGTAGGTTTCTCAGCTTTCGCAGCTTCATTCTCTACAAACTATGTAGAATCAATTATCGACGACCCTTACTGTCCTCGCTATAAGTTCTACATCCTCGATTCAACAGCCGTTGAGTTCTGGTCATACACTAACACCGACAAGCTCGATGACGGTGTAGCTGGTAACAACCCTGGAAAGCAGGACCCTATGACAATGGATGGCGAGGGTAAAGAAAAAGACCCTTACGCCCTTATCATTGACGACTACCTCGCTGTTCAGCCTGGTAGCGGTTCTACAGACGGTCCAGACACTGATGTAACACTTCAGTGTTTCGGTTCATTCGTTGTAACAAACCCAAGCGTTTGTGGTGTTGGTATTTTCAAGGCCAAGACAGATTACATCGGATATACTCTGTAATCGGGTAGATAAGAATTAAATTGCAGAAACACGCCTCATTTTCGAGGCGTGTTTTTTTTTACTCTTACTATATATTTTAAGAGGTAAAAGACATGGATAATGTAGGAAGTGTGGCAATTAACTACGCTGTTCAGGCGGTTGTATATATAACACCGCTTGCAGCTTTAATCTGGAAGTTCAGTAAAGCGGATTCCAAAATAAAAGAGAATGAAGAGGACATCAAAGCTATGCAGAGCAAAGTAAAGGACAACGAGAAGCAAGAAGCAAGGATTGAAGCCCTTGAAAAAGCTCTTGAGTGTGAGAAAGGCCGCTCGGAAAGGCTTGAAAAATCTATGAATGAACTTCGCGGCGATATGCGCGAAGTGTCTACTAAAATTGACATCATTCTTAATTATCAGGTGGAAAGAAAAGATGGAAAAACAGACTAAAAAAAGCTCTAAAGTAAAATCAGTAAAGCTTTGGGTTACGATATGGTCTATGGCCATGATAACATATATCGTTATTGCCGGTAAGACAGATTTCTATGGAGTAGCGCAGCTTCTCTGCTCCGTACCTTTGAGTTATGTAGTAGCAAACGTAGCTCAGAAAGCCATTTATAAAAAATATGACACAAACGAATCTAGCGAGGTAATGTAAGATGAATTACACTGAAAACGAAACACTTTATCCTAATGGAGAAGGAAACAACGTAGGATTTGACAAACAGTCTCTTGAGGAACTCAGAGACATAAAAGAACGCCTCGACAGTATGAGCGATGATATTTCTGAGGTCAACCAGAAAGTTGACGGTATGGAAAATCAGGTTCAGACAGAAAATCTTCAGGCTACTCAGGGTTCCGTTCAGAGCCTGAGTGCAAACGAAATCAGCTCTCAGAGTGCATCCATAACAGAACTTGAAGCCGGAAACGTAAACGCAAATACAGTTGCTTCACGCGGAAAAGTTTCCGGCGCGGAACTTGAAATTTCCGGCAAGTCAAAGCTTAAAGACGATGTTACCGTAGAAGGTAAGGTTGACGCTGAATCCGTAAAGACAGAAAGTCTCGAAGCTGGTACCCTCACAGCTGACGAAATGGACGTAACCAATTTTGGTGTTGCAGAACTTGAAGTTTCTGAAAAAGCTGTAATCAAAGAAGAAGAGGTTGAAAGCTCTTCTGTATCTACACAGACCGTATCTTCTCAGACCGTAGAATCTCAGACCGTAACAGGGCAGGATGTAGTTTCCCAGAGCGTTACAAATCAGGAAGTAACAAATCAGGAAGTAGAAAAATCAATCGTTGAGGACGCTGAAATAAAAGCTCTTACATCCGGGGGAAATACATTTAACTTCAATTCAGACAACGCAATCACAGTAACAGAGGATTCATTTATCTGCATAAAGCCTGAAGCTCTGTCAGAAATTCGCCTTATTCTCAAAACCGCCCAGAACGTAACGATACTTGCCGTAGCTGTATCTGTAGACGTAACGGCAAACGGTGTCGCAAACCTTCACCTTGTTTACACTAACAGAGGCGCGGCTACTGATATTTATTTTGACAATAATAAAAAGCTCTGGATAAAGCTTGATACAGGAATCCGCGGAACACTTTATTTTATGCAGGGTGGAATCAATAAAATCACACCTGAAACTGATTCTGTAGTAAATCCGCCTTTTGACCCATCGGCCGAAGGTGTTATTCATTATGCAGCTGAAACTCACGGTGATATCGTCATTACCTCAAAAGTTATATTCAATGCGAATGTAGCCGTAGAAGGTAATGCCGTTTTTAATAAGGATGTAGACGTAGCCGGAAACGTACACGTTGAAGGAAATATGGATGTTGACGGCCATATTACTGTAGGCGGCCTTGCAACTGAGCGCGCTCAGTATCTCGGTAATTCTGACTACGTTACTGCAGATGATAACGGTAATCTCGAAGCTAAAGGCGGTACTTTTGACGGTGATGTTACTGCTACAGGTGAAATCTCTTCCACAGGTGACATGACAGCCGGTGGAGATGTAAACGCTGTTGGAGATGTAAACGGTACAAATGCAGGGTTTTCAGGAACTGTAAAAGCTGAAGAGGGATTTGAAGGCAATCTGACCGGCGATGTAGACGGTGATGTAACCGGAAACGCAGATACGGCCGATAAGTGGAAAACTGCAAGAGATATTAAAATCCAGGATGCAGACGGTACAAACGTTAGTGACGCTGTAAGCCTTGACGGTAGCGAGAATAAAACCTTAAAACTACCGACAAAAATAAAAGCAGATTTTACAGGTTCTTTCACTGATCCGGACGCGGTAAGTGCTGCAAGTGGTGTCAGCAGCAAGGTTGCAGGATTTGACGCAAACGGAAAACTGATACCTGTAAATCCTCTCGACAGAGATTATGATGCCATTCCAAAAGATTCAGCTGAACTGAAAGCAGCTCTTGAGGACAGCAGCGTAACATCAATACTCCTTTCCGTTTCCGGCCTTACAGTTTCTCAGAATACAACCGTAAACGGCGATAAGCAGTTTTATAAAATCGGAAACTTTGGACTTTCACTTTCATACGGTGTAACACTGACAGCTGCAGGAAGTCTTTATTTCTTCGGAATTATAATCACAGGAAATTCAAATACTCTGATAGACTGTCAGAATATTTTCCTTTACGATAATTCACGGTTAACTGTTGCTTACAAGAGGGTTTTTAACTGTACTGATTCTCAAATTGCAGTAACCACAAAGACTGGTTATCCTTGCTCGGTTTTGTCAGCAACTAACAGTAATATCTCGATAAACAAGGACCCGGCAGACGCTGTAACAGACCTTGGAAGATTTACTGATTGTACTGTAAGTTTGTCATTCTCTCTTAAAAACAGCAGTGCAACAGCCGTTTCAGGTTATTATTTTAATCTGACTGAAATCTGGAAAAACAACAAAGTTACTGTAAGATGGCAGACAAGAAACGTAAAGACAGACTACATCATCAACGCTCCGTTGACTGAAATGTTTGTAGATTGTGAGTTTTACGTTATATTCGTTCAGCCAACAAGTGCTGCATCATCAAACGCAGTATTCTTCCCTAAAGCAGTATTTGAACTTCGCTCCCAGAATGCAACAAGCGGAATATTTAATCGCGTTCACGGATGTAACTTCAACGTGTCTGTCGAATACGACAGCCCACAGCGGGCCATTACTTTTGACGGTCACTGTTATTTGTTTGAGCTTGAAAGCTGTACTCCGATAGGATTCTATAACAATTCCGTAAACCTCAACTTTTATCACAATACAAGTTTGCATGATAAATTCTTTGTTTTCGGTATTGCTTATACACAGGTTTATAACAATAACGGTACTGACTGGATAAGTGACATTAAGAACTGTTTCTTCAGACTTGTAAACACTTACAACACCGCATTATCTTATCAGCCGTCTTTTGTAAGTGCATCGAAGGATGCTGCAAATACTACAATCTTTCTCCTTATGGCTAGTTTAATTGGATGTAATTTTATAACTAAAAGTACATACAATCTGAATACAGAATTAAGTCCAAACGGTAACAGCTCACATTTCATAATGACTAACGTACAGACACTTTCTGGAACCGGTTATCTGTCAGTACCTACAATGTATAATCCTATTACGTGGGTTTACACTTATTATCCGGCTTTGTGCGATTTGTATAACACTTCAGTGTTTGAACAGTAAGGGGGAAATACAGCATGGCTAACAACAAGGCAATGAAGGCGCAGATTCCGTTCAATGCGCCGATAAACATGAATCTGAATGATTGTGAAATCAAGCAGTTTTCAGGATGGAATAAAAAGAATTCTCCGATTTACTCAGGATGCCTTTCTCCGTTTTATAAAAAGACAGAGAGGGTAATGGCAAACTCTGTCTTCAATACAGCTGGTGACAGATTCAGTCTGGAATCAGACGGTTCAAGACTTGTACTCAAAAAAAACGGTGATACAGTTGCCGGTAATTCTTTTACACGTTTATCAGCTTACAGCAGAACACAGACTGACGAGGAATCAGTCTGCTTTTGGCTCAACGGTTCAAACTATACCGAAATTGTAAGAAACGTAAAAACAGGCGAGCTTCATGTTCAGGCAATGGAAAACGGTACGGCATTTAATTACAGTCTTGAAAAGTTTTTTAATGACGAATGGATTGTAGACGGTCTTTACATTCCTGACGTTGACGGCGGTCATTATTGTGTCGTAGCTTACAACCTCTTAAACGGAAATGTTACATTCTTAAATTATTTAAGTTCCGGCGGTGCTGGAATGATTCTCAAAGCTGAAAAAACACTTACCGGCACAAAGCTTGATAACGTAAAGTCACCGTATATCAATATGGGATTTCTGGGCGCGAGAGTGGGAACAGCTTCAACCGGTACACCTGTAACTTCAAATCCAAATCCGGTTACTGCAGCCGAACTTGCCAACCTCTCTACAGACTGGCCCGGATGGAGTTCAGCCTTTGCCGGTCGTAAGATTTTTGCATTTTCCATTGTTTCTCAGTCAGGTTGCAACCTCAAGCTTTCAGACGTAAACCAGATAGCAATAAACGTAGTTATAGGGCCTCTTAATGCTGAAACGGCTACACTAAATCAAAGTAACTATCCTTTCCTTATGCGCTCTTCTGGATCCGGACTGATAATTAACGGTGCCGGTACTCCTAATTATGAAGATATGTACAACAAAAATATGGTTACATGGCTTGACAGGGCCGACCAGGAAGGTGAAACAATTCACGCTCCCGGACAGCTTGTAGCTGCTCCGAGTTACAATATGCTCATTCCTGTTCAGTCATGGATTCTTACTCCTGTTGGTGCCGACAGTAACGGAACACCATATTTAATGCCCGCCTATGTAGGTGATATATCTGACGGTTATGCCTATAACTCCACTATAGGCAGTACAAGGGTACAGGATATAGGAATCCGCGGTGTTTTCAGAACAAGCGCAATTTTCAGAAGACAGGGTAATGACGGCAAGATGTCATTCTTAGGCCGTGATGATTTTGCCGTCCAGCTCAGCTATTCTTCACTTACTGAAACAAAGGTAACAGGACTTAGTAACAATCCTTCTCAGGTCATAAATGATTCTGACTGGGCCGTAAGAACAAGCTTTACTTTGTTTAAGGGTGTCTATATACACAGAGCAAGCGTACACCAGAAGTCTACAAACAAGATGTATACCTATGAGTTCTCGGCAGGTAAGAACGGTGAAAGCCACCAGCAGTGCGGCCATTTTCCTTCAGAAGGAAATTATGAGTTGCCGGATATTTTCGGTATTGAGGGTACAACAAACTTCTTCACCACAAACAATGACACTGTAAGCGGTATCGTATCTTCATACATGAACAGCATAATTCCTCTGAATGAAATGGGAGACTATAACCCGAAAAATACGCCTAGAGGAATTCTTTACCGTTCAAGCCGTGATGAAAAACTTTATCTTCTCAATCTTGATAAAGAATGCGAGATAGTAGGATTCATAGACAACAGATACATCCTTATCAACTCAGATTCGCTTTACAATGCCTATGACACGGTTCTTGATAAATGGCGTAACTGGACTTGCGGATATAACGGAAATCTTACTCAGAAGCTTTTACTGTCTCTGTACTCAATTGCTAACAATGCTACAGATTACGGCGTACAGCTTGAATACGGTCTGTTTATCGTTGCTGCAGCCTGCAATAACGGCTACCGTTCTGACAATCCTTTTATCAGTACGACCTATGCAGCTGTAAGATATGAGGGACTTCCACCGGATGTTCTGCAGCCAAAAAGAATAGGCTCTGAGCTGGTTCAGTATTATTATTCTCAGACAGGAAGTGACAGCGGCGTACCTTCAATCAAGTACCAGATATCATTCAAGAGAATTTCAGCTAGTGAGATAATGTCACTGTATGAAAACGGTGTGACAGGATATTACAACTCTGACGACCTCTTGATTGCTCCGAGCCTCTTCAGTAAGTTCTTTCAGTCTTATAACAACCGCGCCTTTATAAGCTTTAATAATAACGGCGTGGAATATCCGCTTTTCTTCAGTAATCAGAAACAGATTCTCGGATTTTCGGCTCTGTCTTTTATTGAGGACGCAAAGGCCGTTTTCATAATTCAGGGCATGATGTTTTTTGTGACTGATAAGTACATCATCTCAGCAGTATTGAGCGGTAATTCACTCGGACAGCTTAATATCGTTACCGACATAACAGGTATGGTTTATCTGGGATGTACGCCTAAACAGGCTATTTTCTGGTCTCTGCTGAATAAAAAAATCTACTCGTTTACAGGTGATATAATTCTTAATGAACTTATGGACGCTTCAAAGATTGAGCAGATTTACAAGACTTTCTATTTGCCTAACTGTAACACAATCGTTATCAGCTGCAAAGATTCCGGCGGTAATTGTGTTTACTTAATCTCTGAGGATGATTTTATTAGGTTTGACTGTAAACCGCTTCTCAATTGTTTTTATACTGATACGCCTGATTACAAGTTTATTGCAGAACCTTTTGACACTCACGAGGAATCGGAAAATCTCAACTTCCTCACGGATATGGTCGTACTTAAATACACCAAGGATCCGGACAACGACATAGTACCGGTTGAGGTTGAGACAGCTTATTACGGAATGGGACAAGAACAGATTGCGATTCTTGACTGCTGGCTTATACGCCTTTTCAGCAATGACAGGACATCCGGCAAGATTACCTTCACCGAGAAAGCATTGACAGACAAGGGCGTAAAATCCATTACTAAGATTGTGGATGTAAACAAGGCTCAGTATGATAAGCTTACGAATACTTATTTCATCAGATATCAGCCTCAGTACCAGGCAGGTGTAGGAATATCACTTTCTGTAAAATCTGATATCCCTATTTATTCGATTGTAGCAGAGTATCTTCCAGACACTACTCAGATATCTCATGTTAATATCTAAAAAGAGGTGACAGAATGGCTTTACCAAAAATTAAAGAAACCGGTGATATAAAAGAGCTTATACGCTCAATAAATGCAGCTCTGATTGCCATTGAACAAAGGATGAATGAAATTGAGAAAAAACTCACTCAGAAGACCTCTTAAAAATGGCCGGAAATGCCCCTGAGCTTCAAAAAATCGGGGGTGTTTTCACTTTTTCGACAAATATCATCACCAACGCTGAAAAGGCTCGTTTTAAGGCCGTTTTTCAGCGTTTTTTTTTATTACAGATTTTATACCGCTATTGAGGGGTGAAGATTTTTCAGGGGTGAAATTTTTGCACCCAATAATAAATATATTATACTAGTTATACATATATTTTAAATATTAGATATTAGATATATTAGATATTAGATATATATAATATATATAATATATATAATAATTAATTAACTTAATTTTGGGTGAAATAATTTCAGGGGTGAAAAGGTTTATATATTCTGTCTACCAATTTCAGGGAGAAGCAAATTACAGGCAAATGACGAGCAAATGAAAACCTTACCTTCTTCACTAATAACCGCAAAAGGATTTGTTAATTCAGGTGGATAGCTTATAAAGCAAAAAGATTTGTTAAAACAATAAAAATAAATACACCCGCCGCGCCGCGAAAAAAAAATAATTTTTTTTTCAAAAAAGTGCTTGACAATACACCCATAATGGGTTTAAAGTAAAGACATCTTAAAGAAAACGGGGGTAATGCAAATGGCCGGAATACCTGTCTTAATTCTCGGTCGCTCTGGTACCGGAAAAAGTGCCAGCTTGCGCAACTTCAAATCAGATGAAGTTTCGGTTATCAATGTGA
>Ga0310691_10001627_pt1 | contig 33619 bp, 23 predicted proteins | sample 176DNAGHGlowgp2_FD_203887 | JGI IMG/M metagenome (GOLD analysis project Ga0310691, IMG submission 203887) | Sheep rumen microbial communities from Palmerston North, Manawatu-Wanganui, New Zealand - 1766 DNA GHGlow gp2 (v2) (version 2) | ecosystem: Host-associated > Mammals > Digestive system >... | reverse complement strand
GCCATGTCATTGATGATTTTGCTTGTCTTGATTTGCAGCACTGAGGTAAGTGAAAAATCTGACATGGCAAAATCCTGAGCCGCTCGGCTTTGCCGCTTCGCGCGTCGAAGAACTTTTTGTTGCTCAGGTACTTATAAAGAAAGTTAAACTAAAATGCTGCGGAATTAAGGAAATAGTAAAAAGCGCACATGATAATGAAGAAACTTAGCTTATCCCTGCTGGCACTCTGCGCATACATCGCAGCAAGCGCACAGAACATACAGTTGCACTATGACTTCGGGCGCAACATCTATACGGGCGAGGAGTCGAACCGCCAGAAGGTCACCATCACGCTCGAACAGTTCAAGGCCGACAAGTGGGGCTCGTGGTTCTATTTTGTCGACATTGACCTGAGCCGTCATTTCATGGAGAGTGCCTATGCCGAGCTCTCACGCGAGTTCACTTTGGGTCGACAGACGCCTTTTGCCGCACACGTCGAGTACGATGGCGGACTGAGCCGCAACGGCAGCTTCCAGCAGGCCGCACTGCTCGGTGCTGCCTATAATGGCCATACTGCCGACTACCAGAAAACCTGGAGCGTGCAGCTACTCTACAAGCAGTATTTCAAGAGCTACGACAACACACATAGCTATGCCAGTGCACAGTTGACGGGTGTCTGGGGCCTTAACTTCCTTGGTGGCAAGATGCGCTTCTCTGGGTTCCTCGACTTCTGGCGCGGCGAGAAAGCCGACGGCCACGGCTGTCTGGTCATCCTCTCCGAGCCACAGCTGTGGTATAACGTCACATCGCACTTCTCCGTGGGTACGGAGTGGGAGTTCTCTAACAACTTCGTCTACAATTCCGACCCTGCCAGCGGCAAGACCTTCTTCTGGAATCCTACGCTGGCCGTGAAGTGGAATTTCTGACCGCAGGACAGCAGGGCTCAGAACAACAACACAGCGGAAAAAGGTTGTCGTAAGTCTTGGTTTATTCTTCTCAGTCCTCCGGAAAGCCTTTATTTACAATAAGGTCTGCAACAAGTCTGCTATAAGGTTTGCGATTTGAGCCAATTTTTACGGCAATAAATTTGGCTGTTTGGCCGATTTGTCGTAACTTTGCACAGTCATGGCAAGAGAAAAGACTAGAATAAAGGACATCGCCGAGCGTGCAGGTGTCTCTGTCGGCACCGTGGACCGTGTGCTCCACAACCGGCCAAACGTGTCGAAAAAAGCTTTGGAGAAAGTCAACAAGGCACTGGCCGAGATGGACTACAAGCCCAACATGTATGCCTCGGCACTGGCTTACAATAAGGAATACACATTCTATTTCGTCATTCCCAAGCACGAGTCAGAAGCCTACTGGGAGGAAGTGGAGGAAGGTGCCTTCGCCGGTTGCGAGCGCCGCCGCGACTTCGGCATCTCCGTCAAGATGCTCTACTACAACCGCTTCTCGGTGGACACCTTCGCCAAAGTCATGAACGACTGTATGAAGCAGCAGCCCGACGGCATCATCATCGTACCCTCGCGGCTCGATATCACCCGTCGCTATACCGACCAGATGCACGAGCTGGGCATACCCTTTATCCTGCTCGACTCTTACCTGCCTGACCTGAAACCCCTCGCCTTCTTCGGGCAAGACTCTTTCTCGTCGGGCTATTTCGCCGCCCGCATGCTCATGCTCATGGCCCCTAAGGAGACCGAAATCATGCTCATGAAGCAGATGCGCAACGGCAATGTGGCTTCCAAGCAGCAGGAAAACCGCGAGACGGGCTTCCGTCACTACATGAAGGACCACTTCCCCGAAGTCACCATCCATGAGGTCAACCTCTCGCTCGACGACAAGCGCGAGGACTACGACCCTATTCTCGAAGATTTCTTCACCACCCACCCCCACGTCCACCACTGCATCACGTTCAACTCGAAGGCCCACCTCGTAGGCGACTTCCTGCTGAAGTCAAACCGCCGCAACGTGCAGATTATGGGCTACGACATGGTGCCTAAGAATGCTGAGTGCGTACGCCAGGGCAGCATCTCCTTCCTCATTGCCCAGCATGGCTACATGCAGGGCTACGAGTGCGTGGAGACGCTCTTCGATGCCATAGTGCTCAAAAAGGAGGTGGAGCCCGTCAACTACATGCCCATCGAGCTGCTGACCAAGGAGAACATCGACTTCTACCGTCGCAAGAACATCGGCTGACACTGGTCCTTTGAACTTTGAACTTTGAGCTTTGAACTTTATGATTACCTGCTATGCTTGAGAAGTACAACAAACCATATAGAAAACAACATATACGACATTACCTGACATGCTTGAGAAGTACAACAACCATATAGAAAACAACATATATGACATATCTAAAGCTTTTGCTATCAGAGTAGTACGATTATACAACTACTTAACAGACGAAAAGCAAGAGTACATTCTCTCAAAGCAGTTGCTGCGTTCAGGCACAAGTATCGGTGCTAACGTCTTTGAAGGGAAAAACGCTCAGAGCCGCGCTGACTTCTCCTCCAAGATGAACATTGCGCTAAAAGAAGCTACCGAATCAGAATATTGGCTCGACCTGCTACACGAAACCCATTATATCAACGACACGGAGTTTGAATCCATATCCAATGACAGCAATAAAATCATCGCAGTACTAACCAAAATAGTAAAGGCAACTAACAATAAATAAAACAAACCAAAGTTGAAAGAATAAGGCAAATCAAAAAGTTCAAAACTCAAAGTTCAAAGTTCAAAGAATAAAACTATGGCATTAGCAACATTTCTGAAAATCAATCCCGCCGACTCTGTCGTCGTATGTCTGGCCGCCAAGGCCAAGGGCGACATCATTGAGGTTGACGGCAAGCAAATCACAGTGAACCAGGACACACCAGCCGGTCACAAAGTACTCATCAAAGACGTCAAGCAGGGCGAAGACATCATCAAGTACGGCTACCCCATCGGCCATGCCCGTCAGGACCTGAAGGCCGGCGACTGGGTCAACGAGAACAATCTGAAGACCAACCTCTCCGGCACCCTGGAGTACACCTACCAGCCCGTAGATGCCAAGCGCGACATCAGCCACATCAGTCAGGAGCAGCGCACCTTCATGGGCTACGTCCGCAAGAACGGTGACGTCGGCGTGCGCAACGAGATATGGATTGTGCCAACCGTCGGCTGCGTCAACGGCATTGCCGAGCGCATGGCCCACCAGCTGATGCAGGAGACCGGATGCAAGGACGTTGACTCCATCTGGACCTGGCACCACAACTATGGCTGTTCGCAGCTCTCCGACGACCACGAGAACACCCGCAAGGTGCTGCGCGACATCTGCCTGCACCCCAATGCCGGTGGCGTGCTCGTGCTCAGCCTGGGCTGTGAGAACAACCAGCCAGAGGACTTTATGGCCATGCTCGGCGACTACGACAAGAGCCGCATCAAGCTGCTGGTCACCCAGCGCGTTGAGGGCGACGAGGTAGAGGCCGGCATGCAACTGCTGCGCGAGCTCTATCAGCAGGCCGCCCAGGACAAGCGTCAGGAGGTGCCCGTCAGCCGGCTGCGTGTCGGACTGAAGTGTGGCGGCAGCGACGGCTTCTCAGGCATCACCGCCAACCCGTTGGTCGGCGAGTTCAGCGACTGGCTCGTGGCTCAGGGTGGTACCAGCGTGCTCACCGAGGTGCCCGAGATGTTCGGTGCCGAGACCATCCTCATGAACCGCTGCGAGACTCCCCAGCTGTTCGACCAGACCGTCTCGATGATTAACAACTTCAAGAACTACTTCCTCTCGCACGGCGAGCCCGTGGGCGAGAACCCCTCGCCGGGCAACAAGGCCGGCGGCATCTCCACCCTCGAGGACAAGGCCCTCGGCTGCACACAAAAGTGCGGCAAGGCACCCGTCAGCGGAGTCATGGAGTATGGCGACCGCCTGCAGCACAACGGACTCAACCTGCTGTCGGCACCCGGCAACGACCTCGTGGCCTCCACGGCCCTGGCCAGCTGCGGCTGCCACATCGTGCTGTTCACCACCGGACGTGGCACACCCTTCGGCACCTTCGTGCCCACCATGAAGATAGCCACCAACCCCACCCTGGCCAAGAACAAGCCCCACTGGGTAGACTTCTCTGCCGGTCAGCTCGTCGAGGGCCGTACCATGCAGGAACTGGTGCCCGAGTTCATCGACAAGGTGCTGGCCGTAGCCTCTGGTGAGCATGCCCGCAACGAGGAGAACGGCTATCGCGAAATCTCCATCTTCAAGAATGGCGTGACGCTGTAACCCGTCAGCCCACATCCATCACCCCACACTTGACGTGAATAGTCTGAAGCCCTTGGCATCGGCGATTCACGTCAAGTGTTTCTTTTCTGTCACAGCCACCGTAATTCACACGCCTAAACGGAAGCCCCAAAAAGGGAACAGTCCGAAAAACCTGTTGTATTGTCGCGCAGCCGCTCCCCTCCCATCAAGGGGAGGGGTGCCCGAAGGGCGGAGTGGGGTCAGTAACGAAATCAGCAAGAGGACATTACAGACCCCACCCCTACCCCTCCCCTTGATGGGAGGGGAGCGGCTGCCGCCCTGTTCTATCGGAATATCGGACTGATTCAAAAAAGTTGTCTGTTTTCTTGTTTTTCTGCCCGTTTTTACGTATCTTTGCAATACGTATAACACCTATTTGCAGCATTTAAAAATGAAGAAATTGACCACGGTTACACGTATTATGCAAGTGGCTCACTGCAAGCCACTTACGAAAACCTCGAAAATACTTGATTCACGGCGTGCGGTGAAATGACACGCGGCGGACGCTGCGAATACTCGCGGCGGCCGCCGTGAATATTCGCGGCGGCCGCCGCGAGAGACGAAGGTGGCACATCGCTCCCTGCGAAACGGCACCTTCGTCCCTGCGAAACGGCACCTTCGTCCCTGCAAGGCGGCACCTTCCTCACCGACATGCGGCACCTTCCTCACCGACATGCGGCACCTTCCTCACCGACATGGGGCATCACCATAAGCGCTGAGACTGGCTGAAACTAATGGATAGCAAAATAGGGTGTTCAACAAGCTGAACACCCTATTTGCGATACTATAGTTTACTGTTATTACATAGAGAACACCTTCTTGCCCTCGAAGTAGGTGGCGGAGGGCTTGGCATCGTGAATCTCGGTCACGGGACAGGTCAGCACGTCCTTGTTGACGAGCAGGAAGTCGGCATACTTGCCGGTCTTGATGCTGCCGCGCTCGTCCTCCATGAACATCTGGCGGGCAACGTTGATGGTCAGTGCCGTGAGGGCCTGTTCGCGGGTCAGCAGCTCCTCAGGCCACCAGACCTTGGCGTGCTCCGGCTGATACTGGCCGGTGACCACAATCTCCATGATGCCGAACGGGTCGTCAGGACTGCCGCACAGGGCGGGGAAGTCAGAGTGCGACGAGAAGTTGACACCGTGGTCGAAGAACGACTTCATGGGGTAGCCCTTGTCGCCCATGCCCTCAGGCATCGTCCTGGCCAGGTCGGCCTGCAGCTCGTCGGTAGCATGGTGCCACAGCATGCCCGAGGTGACGTAGATGTTGTTGTCGGCCATGCGCTGGTAGTCGGGCTCGCTGACGCCATAGACATGAACCAGCGTGTTGCGCATTTCTTTCTTGCCGCCCTTGATGTAGGCGTTGACAATACGGGTGACACCCGCGTTGCCCATGACGTGGACGTGCATGGTGATGCCCTTGTCGTTTGCCTTGCGGGTGATGTCGGTCAGCTCCTCTTCCGACCAGTTGGGTATGCCCTGCTTGCCGCCGGGATAGAAGGGGTCAACGAATCCCGTGCCGCTCTCCACCGTGCCGTCCATGAAGAGTTTAATCCAGTTGGTCTTGATGTGAGCCGACTCGTATTTCTTCGTGCCGCTGGCTTTGGCCAGGGTCTTGTCAACGTCCATCCAGCTGTCCAGCTCCCATGCTGTGCCTAACACGAAGTGCATGTCGCCGGCCTGGTCCATCTCATGGGCGGCCTTGTAGAAGTTGTCATTGAAGAAGTACGACGTGTAGCCGTCGAGATACATCGTGTAGCCCTCAGAGAGCAGCTGCTGCTGTATTTTCGCCATATTCTCCTTGGCCACGGCTACGGAGAAGAGGTTCTCGTTGTCCAGGAACGAACGTACGTAGGTGCCGGCCTGCTCTTTCACGTAGCCGGTAGGCATGCCGTCCTTGTCGAGCACTATCTCGCCGCCGCGCATCTCGGTCTTGCCAGGCGTGCCGTCTTCGTTGATGAGTCCGGCCTTCTTCAGCAGGATGGTGTTGGCCAGTCCCTTATGGCCTTCCTCGTCGGCAATGTAGATGGGAATGTCGCTGCACACGGCATCCAGCTGCTTGCGGTAACACAGGTCTTGCGGGAACTTCAACGGGTCCCAGCCGCTGCCGAAGATGGCTTTGGCACCCGTCTCCTTGGCCTTCTTGACGGCTGCGGGAACTACCTCCTTGAAGAACTTGTCCACGCCGGCTTCACGGTCCATCACGGTGCCCACAGCCTGAATGGCATAGCCCAGCGAATAGTGTGCATGACCGTTGCCGCAGCCAGGCATGACGAGACCTTTGCCGGTATAGTCTACAACCTCGGTCTTGCCCTCCTCCACAAAGGCTTCGGCACCCGCCTTGTCGCCGACATAGACGTACTTGCCGTCCTTCACGGCAAAGGCTTCCACAATCTGGTTGCCCTCGGAGGTGTAAATCTTGCCATAGACCACAAGGTCGGCAACGGTCTTCTGCTTACAGCCCGTGAGCAATCCCATTCCGATGATGCTGGCGATGGTGACGCACGACAGCATCCTTAAAAAAAGCATTCGTCTTGTTGCTCTCATAATAATTCTTGTTTTTGTTGATTAGTAAATTGTTCTCGTTTGCCTAGATGATGCTTCTATATGTATATCTTAGTACAGAGCGCGTGGGGTCTGTATTGATAATATTCATGTTTGCATTCGTTGTACTGACATATTTGCTACAAAGATAGTTTATTCTTTTGAAACGACAATGGTCAACAGCCAGAAAACTTCTGGATTTTACAATTCCAAAGCAATTTTTCTTAATTCTTAACGCATACCCATAAGCTGGTTTAAAGGTTACTAAAAAAGCGGATGGGAATGCGCCGGTTTGGCTGAAATTCAGTAATTTTGCACCATATAGCACCATCATGGATTAGTAACGGACGAAAAAACACTACGAACACCTATGACTGAACGAGAGAAGATGCTCGCCGGGCAGGAGTATGACGCCACGGATGCCGAACTGATAGAGGCACTGGGCAAGACCCGCGAGTTGGTCTGCGACTTCAACGCCCTGCGGCCTTCAGAGACGACGAAGCTGAAGGCCATCCTGCGACAACTGCTCGGCCACATCGGCGATGACAACATCATCGTCAACCAGCCGTTCCACTGCGACTACGGCAGCCAGATTAGCGTGGGCAGGCGTTTCTTCGCCAACTTCAACTTTACTGTGCTTGACGAGGCCCGTGTCACCATCGGCGACGACTGCTTCGTGGGGCCCAACGTCAGCATCTACACCGCCTGCCACAGCACCGACCCCGTCGCACGCAACAGCCGTAGAGAGTGGGCACTGCCCGTGACCATCGGCAACAGTGTGTGGATAGGCGGCAGCGTCACCATACTGCCTGGTGTCACCATCGGCGACAATGTCACCATCGGCGCCGGTTCAGTCGTGGTGACCGACATTCCCGCTGACTCGGTGGCCGTGGGCAATCCCTGCAAGGTGGTCAAGAGAGGGATAAAGGATAAGGGATAAAGGATAAGGGATAAAGGATAAAGGAAGAATTATACAAACATGTGAAACGAATAAATAGGATGAAAAAAACATTTATCATGGCAATGCTCGTCGCCGGTATGCTGGCGGCTTGCACGCAGAAAAGCAGTAAAACCCAAACAGAGGATAAGATGCAGAAATTAGAATTGACACAGCAGTGGGACAAGGTGTTCCCGCTGAGCGAGAAAGTTAATCACCGTAAAGTGACGTTTGAAACACAGTATGGACTGACGCTCGCCGCCGACCTGTACACACCGAAGGATGCGCAGGGCAAGCTGCCGGCCATAGCCGTCAGCGGACCCTTCGGAGCCTGCAAGGAGCAGTCGAGCGGACTCTATGCCATGCGGATGGCCGAGCGCGGATTTGTGGCCATGGCCTTCGACCCCTCGTACACCGGAGAGAGCAGCGGCGAGCCGCGCCGGACGGCATCGCCCGACATCAACACCGAGGACTTTATGGCTGCCGTCGACTTCCTGTCGCATCAGGAGAATGTAGATGCTGACAAGATAGGCATCATCGGCATCTGCGGATGGGGCGGCATAGCCCTGAACGCCGCCGCCGCCGACACACGCATCAAGGCCACCGTGGCATCAACGATGTACGACATGACACGAGTGAGCGGCAACGGCTATTTTGACGCTGACGACAACGAGGAGTCGCGGCATGCCGCCCGTGAGGCCACGGCCCGTCAGCGGACGACCGACCCGGCAGCCATGGCCGGCGGTGTGGTTAACCCCCTGCCCGCCGACGCCCCGCAGTTTGTCAAGGACTACTACGACTACTACATCACGGCGCGTGGCTATCACAAGCGCAGCGGCAACTCCAACGACGGCTGGCGTGCCGTCGGTACACAAGCTTTCACCAACGCGCGGTTCCTCTACTATATCAACGAGATACGCTCGGCGGTGCTTGTCATGCACGGCGAGAAGGCGCACTCACGCTATTTCGGCGAGGCTGCCTACAAGTATATGGTTGACGGCAAGGCTGACGGATACCGCATGGTGGGCAAACCCAACCCCAACCCTGGCAACAAGGAGCTGCTCATCATTCCCGGAGCCACCCATTGCGACCTCTACGACGGAGGCTATACGGAGCTGGAAGGCAAGGGCGAGGCGAAGAACCTCATCCCCTGGGATAGGCTGGCCGAGTTCTTCAGCAATAACTTGAAGTGAAACACTGGTGTAGCACCTTATCTCAACAAGATGCTACACTAAGCTACCAATAACCACAAAAGAAACGTCCGCCGGCAGCCATGATGCTGTCGGCGGACGTTTCTTTAGTTCCTTCATCAGGGGGCATAGCCCCGCAGATGTTATCCTCCGAAGTTGTCGTACATGATGCTTTCTGACTCCACGCCAAGCGAGTCGAGCATCTGCACGACGGCGTTCGACATGGGACCGGGGCCACACATGTAGTATTCGACATCCTCGGGAGCCTCGTGGTCCTTCAGGTAGGTGTTGAGCATGACCTGATGGACGAAGCCCGGCGTGTATTTCACACCGGCGGCATCGGCGGCAGGGTCAGGACGGTCGAGGGCTAGGTGGAAGTGGAAATTAGGATACTCCTTTTCCAGCGACAAGAAGTCGTCAAGATAGAACACCTCGTTCAGCGCACGGGCACCATAGAAGTAGTGCATCTCACGGTCGCGGGTGTGCAGCGTCTTGGTCATGTGCATTATCTGAGCACGCAACGGAGCCATGCCGGCACCGCCACCGACCCATATCATCTCCTTCTTGGAGTCGAAGTGGGGATGGAAGTCGCCGTAAGGACCAGACATGATGACCTTGTCGCCTGGCTTCAGCGAGAAGATGTAACTGGAAGCGATGCCGGGGTTGACCTCCTGGAATCCACTGCGGTCGGCCTTGAACGGCGGGGTGGCTATGCGCACGGTGAGCATGAACACGTCGCCCTCGGCAGGATAGTTGGCCATGGAGTAGGCTCGGATGGTGGGCTCAGGATTCTTGCACTTCAGGTCGAACATCTTGAACTTCTCCCATGAGGGTACGTACTCCGGCGTGATGAGGTCGCGGTCGTAGTCGTTATAGTCAATGCAGTCGAAAGCGGGAATCTTTATCTGGGCGTACGAGCCAGGCAGGAAGTCCATGTGGGCACCGGCAGGCAGTTGCACCTTGAACTCCTTGATAAACGTGGCGACGTTCTTGTTGGAGATGACGGTACACTCGTACTCCTTGACACCGAGTATCGACTCGTCGACATGGATTTTCAAGTCGCCCTTCACCTTGCACTGGCATCCCAGACGCCAGCCGGCCTTTATCTCCTTACGGGTGAAGTGAGGCTTCTCAGAGTCAAGTATCTCGCCGCCACCCTCGAGCACCTGCACCTTGCACTGTCCGCACGATGCCTTGCCACCGCAGGCTGACGGCAGGAACACCCCGTTCTCGTTGAGCGTCGACATGAGCGAGTTGCCCTGTGCCACAGAGATGGTATGGTCGCCATTAATCTCAATATTCACATTGCCTGAGGGGCTGAGATACTTCTTAGCCACCAGCAGGACGATTACCACCAGAATGATAACCAGGAGGAAAACTCCTATACTATAAGCTATAAACTGTCCCATAACGCTTAGATATTTAGTCCGCTGAAGCACATCATGGCCATAGCCATCAGTCCAACGGTGATAAACACAATGCCGAGACCCTGCAGGGGCTTGGGCACATCAGAATACTGCATCTTCTCGCGAATGGCACCTAAGGCCACGATGGCCAGCGTCCAGCCGATGCCGGAGCCGAATCCGTAGACGATGGCATCCCAGACGGAGGTGATGGCCTGCGAGTTGGTGGGGTCCATAAGTATGCGCTGCTGCATGAACAGCGAGGCACCCATAATGGCGCAGTTGACGGCTATCAGCGGCAGGAAGATGCCTAAGGCAGCATAGAGCGACGGTGAGTAGCGCTCGACGGTCATCTCAACCAGCTGCACCATGCCGGCAATGACGGCTATGAACAGGATAAACGACAGATACGAGAGGTCAACGCCCTCCACCAGGCAGCCGTCGCCCAGCACCTTGGTCTGCAACAGATAGTTGACGGGAACGGTGACGGTCAGCACAAAGGTGACGGCCAGACCCAGTCCCATTGAGGTCTTCACGGTCTTCGACACGGCAAGGTAGGAACACATGCCGAGAAAGAAGGCGAAAATCATATTGTCGACGAATATCGACCTGAACAGTAATGATATTGCGTGTTCCATAACTTACTTCTCCTTATAAAAATATGCACGATGTACCCAGATGACGCAGCCCACAAGTATCAATGCCATGGCAGGCATCGTCATCATGCCATTGTTTACGTAGCCCATGTCGTAGCAGACATCGGGAATAACCTGGAAGCCCAGCAGCGTGCCACGGCCTAACAATTCGCGGACGGCACCCACGATGACCAGTATCATGGCATAGCCAAGACCATTGCCCACACCGTCGAGGAATGACGGCCAGGGCTTGTTCATCATGGCAAAAGCCTCCAGACGGCCCATCAGGATGCAGTTGGTGATAATCAGGCCGACATACACCGAGAGCTGAACGCTCACATCGTATGCAAAGGCTTTCAGTATCTGAGAGACGATGGTCACCAGTGCTGCCACGACCACCAGCTGTACCACGATGCGGATACGGTTGGGAATGGTGTTACGGATGATGGAGATAATCACGTTTGAGAAGGCGGTGATTACGGTCACGGCCAGTCCCATCACGATGGCAGGCTTCAGCTGCGAGGTGACGGCAAGGGCCGAGCAGATGCCCAATACTTGACCAAGTATAGGATGGTCGAGGTTCAACGGATTGGTAAAAACCTCCTTGTTTTGTTTACTGAATAATGCCATAGTTTACTCCTCCTTTGCTTTAGTTTCTACAGCCGTAGAGGCAGCCTGCTCTGCTTGGCCACCCGACAGCGCTTTCAGAAAATCGCCAAGTGCATGGTTCGTCTTTGTCTGAAGACAGTCCTTCAGCATGGCATCAACACCATTCGAGGTCAGCGTGGCACCCGTCACACAGTCAACCTGCGTCTCAGGGTCGTCAACCTTCTTCACGACAGAAAGCACCACATTGCCGTTGTCGTCGTAGATGCGCTTGCCGATGAACAGCTCCTGCCAGGCCTGCGAGTCCTTGATTTCGGCACCCAGTCCGGCAGTCTCACTCTCATGGTTGAAGTAGGCGCCATAGACCGTACCGTCTGACTTGATGGCCAGAAAGCCGCTGATGCCACCCCAGAGACCCATGCCCTTCAGACTGGCTACCATAACAGGCTGGCCGTCGACCTGACAGGCATAGACCTTCTGGCCGTCGACATCCTTCTCTTCCTTCACCACCTCGGCATACTTGGCTTCGGCCTCGGCACCGTCGAGGTTGCGGATGTTAAGCGAATAGAGTATCTGCTTCTTGATGTCAAGTGCTACGTTAGCATCCTGCATCGGCTTCAATGCCTGATAGACGAATGCCAGTAGGAAGGCAACAATGACTACGAGAACGGCACTATATATAATAATGTACGCGTTGGAATTAGTATTGAGTTTCATTTGGCACCTCCTCTCTTTAAACGTTTTGAGATATTATGCTCCACCACAAAGTGGTCGATAGTGGGAGCTATCATGTTGCCGAAGAAGATGGCAAGCATCATACCCTCTGGGTAGCCTGCATTCATCACACGGATGATGACGGCCATGGCTCCGATGATGAAGCCATAGATGTACTGTCCGGTAGCGGTGCGGCACGATGTCACAGGGTCGGTGGCCATGAACACGGCACCAAAGGCGAAGCCACCCATCACCAACTGCTGGCACCAGCAGAGTGATGACATGCCCGTCTGCTTGAAGACAACCGACATCAGAATGCCGCCCACAAACACTGAACACATGGTGCGCCACGAGGCGATGCCCGTCAGAAGCAGCAGACAAGCACCAAGGGCAATGGCAATGACACTGGTCTCGCCAATGGAACCGGGAATAAGACCAATGGCCATGTCGAGCACCGAAAGGTCAGGAGCCACGCCCTGGGCCACCTGCCCTAAGGGCGTGGCAGCCGAGAAGCTGTCAGGCAGCGTGTTGCCCAGTCCGAAGATGCTGTCCTGAGCTATCCACACTTTGTCGCCCGTCATCACCGACGGATAGGCGAAGAACAGGAACATGCGGGCACAGATGGCAGGGTTGAACATGTTCATGCCCGTACCGCCGAATATCTCCTTACAGAAGATGACGCTGAAGGCGCAGGCCAAAGCCAGCATCCACAGCGGGCAGCCAATGGGAATAATGAGCGGGATAATGATACCTGAGACCAGATAGCCTTCCTGTATCTCCTCGCCCTTCCACTGAGCCCAGGCAAACTCGATGCCCAGGCCGACGATGTAGCTGACGAGAATCTTTGGCAGCACGGCCAGGAAGCCGTAGCAGAACACCTCCAGGAACGAGGCCCCGGCCAATGTGCCGGCTGCCAAGTAGTTCTGGTAACCTACATTATACATGCCAAACAGCATGGCCGGCATCAACGCAATGACTACCATCGACATGATACGCTTCGAGTCAATGGCATCGTGAATGTTGACACCCGACTTTGACGTGTCATTGGGGACGTAAAGGAACGTCTCAAAGCCATCGAAGATGCTGCGGAACGCATGCAGCTTTCCACCCTCCTCAAAGTTTGGCTTTATCTTGTTGAGATAATTTCTAAGTGCTTTCATACTATGCGTTTTCTTTACGTAAAATGTTCAACCCTTCACGCACAATGCGCTGTAATTCAAGTTTCGACGAGTCGACAAACTCTGCCAGGGCAAAGTCCTCCGGACTGACCTCATAGATGCCTAATGCCTCCTGACGGTCAATGTCGCCAGTAATGATGGCCTTGATGAGATATTCGCCATAAATATCCATCGGCAGCACACGGTCATACTCGCCACTCATGATGATATGACGCTCGCCACCTTTGATACGGGCATCAAGCGCATAGGCCTTCTTCTTGCTACAGAACCAGGGATTCTGCAACCAAGAGAAATAGCTGCGGTTGACTGAGAACTGATTAAGGCGCGGCAGTATCCAGCCAAGCATCTCGTCGGCATTGTCACCTTCAGGAATAACGGTTATCTCCGACGAGTGGGCACCAAGATAGCCGTCCTTCGTGGTCACACGGCCCGTCAGCACGTTGCCATTGATGATGCGCACATGATGAGCGGCATCATAGCTGTTGGAAAGCAGCGTCGAGAGTTCCTCGCCAACCAGCATGTCTACATGGCAGGGGGTATTCACTTCACTGCCGCAAAGGGCCACACGACGCGTCAGGTTTACCTTGCCCGTATTGAGCAGACGGCCAATGAACAGCACCACCGTGGGGTCGCCGATGGTCCACACCACTTCGCCTTTGTTGACGGGAGCCACATGGTTGACTTGCACACCGACATTGCCAGCAGGACACTTGCCGTCGAAAATGTTCAGCTCAGCAAACTGGTCTATGCCCAACTGGCGAATAGACGACTGGAAGTCAGGCTGGATGCCCAGACCCACGTAGGTCTTGGCAATCTTCGACAAGGCTTGTATGCCGGTCACAAAGTCCTGCTCCTGGCCTTTCACCTCATACTGGAAGTCGCAAGCCAGCGGTTTGTCGCGCAAGGCTGATACAAAAATAGCCCTCGGCATAACCGAAGGGTTGGTAGAGACGGCGTACGGCAACTGATTGATATAGCCAAATATACCACCCTGCAAGAGGGCATCGATAACCTCCTGCCCTGACAGCTTGGCCACATCCTTCTTGCCATAGTCGACATACTCCAGTTGCTGGTCAGCTTCCACACGGACGCAGAGCACCTTACGGCGCTCGCCACGCACCACCTCGCGGACGGTGCCGCTGACGGGGGAGGCAAACCTCACATCGGGATACTGCTTGTTTACAAACAGCGCATCCCCGGCCTTGACCTTATCACCCTCTTTGACAACAACCTTCGGAGTAACTCCTTCAAAGTCATCGGGCACCAATGCATATTGCCCATTCGACTTTAACTGAATCAACTTCTCAGAGGCTTTGCCTTGAAGATGAATGTCCAAGCCTTTACGTAACTTGATTACATTTACCATGGAATTATTGATTAAGTTTTGAATAGCTTTCTCTCAAAATTGCTGCAAAATTAATAAAAAAAAGACATACGGCAGGCATAAATAATGTGAAAACTTACATCTTCACGATTTTTTAATGTAATTTTGTGGCAAATTTCAGAGGCAGGCAAAACATTTGCAATCTCGGTTTGTCAGACTGAAGCACCTTGAAGGCCGTAAAATACATACTCAACAGCATCATATGGACCATACTGGGACTATATGTCATCTGCATGCTCACCCTTGAGCTGCCCGCCGTACAGCAGTACCTTGGAAAACGTGCGGCCGGTATGCTGGCTCGTCAGCTTGGCACCAGTGTCAGTATAGGCCAACTGAGCTACAACCTGCTGAGTCATGTCACGCTGCGCGACATCAATATCCGCGACCAGCAGGGACGCGACATGCTGCAAGTCAGCCGTCTATCAGCACGCATAGACCTGCTGCCCCTGGCCAACGGCAAGATATCCATATCCACGGCCCAGCTATTCGGTGCCTACGCCCGTCTCAGCAAGGCGACAGCCGACAGCAAGGCCAACTTCCAATTCGTGCTCGACTCGCTGGCGTCAACGGACACCACCAAGCATGCCCCACTCGACCTGCACATCAACTCACTCATAGTCCGTAACACCCGCATCAGCTACGACCAGCAAGATGCCCCACAGACGCCCGGCCGTCTGAACCCACGCCACCTTAATCTTTCGGACATCAGTGGTCACTTCATTCTCAAGACGCTGACCGACGACTCGCTCAACGTCAACATCAAGCGTCTGTCGCTTAAAGAGAAGTCCGGACTTGACATCAATCGTATTTCGCTCAAGTACGAAGGCGGCCGGCACACCAGCACGCTAACCGACTTTCTGTTGCGCATGCCCCATACAAATGTTCAGCTCGGCGACATCGTGGCCGTCTACCAGCTGCAAGGCGACAGTCTGAACTTAGCCTCGCTGAAATACAGCGGAAGCATCAACCAGTCAACCATAACCCTTTCGGACTTAAGCTTTTTGCTGCCGTCGCTAAAGACGTCCAACAGCACACTAACCATAGGCGCGGTCTTTCAGGGCGAGGGCGAGCGTCTGCAACTGCCTCAGCTTACCGTGGGGTCCACTACAGGCGACATCAACATGGACATCGAAGGATGGGCCAACGACATCTTGCACGCTAAGCCCCTATGGCACGCTGACATTAACGACCTCACGCTGTCGGCCAAGACCGTCAACTTCATCACCGAGAATCTGCAGGGCGAGCGTGTTGAAGTGCCAGCCATCGTCAGCCGGATGGGCAGCATCCACCTAAAGGGCAATCTTAGCGGAACGGCACTTGACGACATCCGTACCAACAGCCGCCTGACCAGCGATGCGGGCAGCATGTCGATAGAGATGTTGCTCGACCGTCAACGCCATTTTCACGGCACGGTCAACGCCAATGCCATCGACCTGCAACGGCTCCTCGACGACCAGCACTTCGGCAAGCTGACTGCCGACCTGCGCCTCAACGGCCAGCTTACTAAGCCGCTTACGATGAATGCAGAAGGCACCGTCGGCGCATTCGACTACAATGGCTATGCCTATCAACACATTACCCTGAACGGTTCTTATGCCGATGGCGACATCCTCGGACTGCTGACCGTCAATGATGACAACGCACGCCTCGGCATCGAAGGCAGCCTCAAGCGCCAAGCCACAGGTTACCAAGTGCAGGTGGACAGCAGGGTTGACAGGCTCTGCCCGCAGGCCGTCCGCCTGACTGACAGATGGGGCGATGCCGTCATCAGTGGCCAACTGACAGCCGACATCAGCGGCAAGGGCACGACCGATGCCATCGGAGCATTGGAACTGACAGCCTTCGACCTACAGTCGCCGTCGGCCAAGTATCACCTCAACCGACTGCACATCGCCTCCGACAATGCAGGTCAGCGTCACCACATCGTTATGGACAGCGACTTCGGCCAGGCAGAAATCGTTGGCACCTTCGACTATGAGACGCTGCCAGCCAGCATCACCAACTTCGTGGCGGCCAAGCTGCCTACCCTGCCCGGATGGCCGAAGCTCAACCCGCACACCAAAAACGACTTCTCCATCCAAGCACACATCGACCGCTCTGACTGGCTCGAGCACCTGCTGATGGTGCCCGTCACCCTTCACCAGCCCGTCACCCTTCAGGCTACGGTCAACGATGCCATGCGCCACATCAATCTGGAGTGTGACATGCCACAGTTCAGCTACGACGGAGGAAACTACCGCAACGGACATGTCAGCATCTCTCACCCTGGCGACTCGCTGCACTACGACCTGCGCATCACCAGAGTGGCTGACAGTCAGAGCTATTACGACCTGCGCGTCATGGGCAGTGCCCACGACAACCACCTGACGACCTCGCTATTATGGGACAACGGCGACCCTGACAAGCCCCTCAGTGGCCAAATCAATGCCAGGAGCAATTTCGGCACCATGCCTGACGGCCAGCGCATGGCCTTCGTCAACATCCATCCGTCGCATATTAATATCTATGGTGCCGACTGGCTGCTCGACCCTTCCCACATTGCCTATACCGACAAGCATGTTGACATACACAACCTCAACATCCACCACAACGACCAGCACCTGACCATCAACGGCAAAGCCACCCCCCACGCCACCGACTCCATCACCGTCAGCCTGAAAGACTTCGATGTCAGCTACGTGCTCGACCTGGTCAACTTCGACGCAGTCGACTTCAATGGCATGGCTACCGGCCACGGCGTGCTACGCGGTGTCTTCGGCCAGCTGCAGGCCAATGCCCGCCTGACCGTCCACCAGTTTGAGTTCGAGCATGGCCGCATGGGTACCCTCGATGCCCGTGTCGACTGGAATGCCGGACAAGAGCAGCTCGACATCCATGCCATTAGCGACGACGGCACCGACGCGATGACCTATATCGACGGCTATGTGTCGCCTGCCCGTAACTTCATAGACCTGCTCATCCGGGCTGACGGCACCCATCTGGATTTCGCCCAGTCGTTTACCAGCAGCTTCATCAGCCATATTGACGGTCATGCTCAAGGCAGCGTCAACCTCAAGGGGCCGCTCGATGCCATCAACCTGACAGGCCAGCTGGTGCTCAACGGCCATGCCCATGTCAGCACACTGGGCTGCACCTATGAGCTGCGCAACGACACCCTGCGCTGCGAACCTAACGAGATGCGCTTCGCCGACTGTACGCTTTACGACATCTATGGTCGGCAAGGCATACTGACCGGCGGCATCCACCACCAGGACCTGACCAATCTCACCTACGACATCCAAGTCAGGGCTGACAACCTGTTGGCCTACGACTATAAGGACTTTGGCGACGACACCTTCTACGGCACAGTCTTCGCCACAGGCAACGTAGCCATCCACGGTCGCGAGAACGAGGTGGTCATCGAGGGCGATGTCACCCCCCAGAAGGGTTCCGTACTGGTGTACAATGCCGCCAACCCCGATGTCATCACCAATCAGGAGTTCATCAAGTGGGGCACTGCACCCGCCACCCCACACCCATCACCCACCACCCAACACCCAACACCCATCACCCAACACCCATCACCCACCACTCCACCCGACGACTTCACCTCCGACCTGCACATGCGTCTGCACATCAATACCACCCCCGATGCCACCATACGCCTGCTGATGGATGCCTCCACCAGTGACTACATCACCCTCAACGGCTCCGGCATGCTGCAGGCCAACTACTATAACAAGGGTGGCTTCCAGATGTTTGGCACCTACACTATTGCCAGCGGCACCTACGGCATCACCATCCAGAACATCATCAAGAAGAACTTCGTGTTCCAGGAGGGTGGCACCGTGACATTCGGCGGCGACCCCTACGATGCCGTCATCAACCTGCAGGCACAGCACACCGTCAACGGTGTGTCGCTCAGCGACCTTAATGTCGGCCGCTCGTTCTCCAATACCGTCCGTGTCAACTGTCTCATGAACATTACGGGCCAGCCGCGCAACCCCATCATTGACTTCGACATCGACCTGCCTACCGTCAATGCCGACGAGAAGCAGATGGTGCGCTCAGTCATCAACAGCGAGGAGGAGATGAATCAGCAGGTCATCTACCTGCTGGCCGTCGGACGATTCTACCCGCAGGGAGCGAATAACGCCACAGAAAACGAGGCCCAGCAGAGCCGGACATCGCTGGCCATGCAGAGCCTGCTGTCAGGCACCCTGAGCGGACAAATCAACTCCATGCTGGGACATATCGTGAAAAGCAACAACTGGAACTTCGGTGCAAACATCTCTACGGGCGACGAAGGCTGGAACAATGCCGAGTATGAAGGACTCATCAGCGGACGACTGCTCAACAACCGGCTGCTCATCAACGGTCAGTTCGGCTATCGCGACAACGCCGCTACCGCCAACCCGTCGTTTATCGGCGACTTCGACATACGCTACCTCCTGTTGCCCAGCGGCAACCTCGCCCTGAAGGTGTACAACCAGACCAACGACCGCTACTTCACCCGTTCGAGCCTTAACACGCAGGGCATCGGACTCATCATGAAGAAAGACTTCGATGGCTGGCGCGACCTGTTCCGCAGCAAGAAGAAAAAGAAGAAACGACAATAAGTGGGTGATGGGTGGTGGGTGATGGGTGTTAGCTGTTACATATCTCCATCACCAAACACCCATCACCCAACATCCAACACCCATCACCCAACAATATATTATGTATAAACAACTAAAAACCAAAAAGAAATGCTTAACAGATTCTTTCTGCTGTGTCTCGTGGGATGCGGGACGGCAGCAACGGCCACCGCTCAGGGCCTGACAGACATGAGCCACAGCCGACAAGCCCGTATGCACAACATGCCCTTGGGAGCCACCCAATGGACGGGCGGACTGTGGAAAGACCGCTTCGACGTGCTCTCCACCACAGGCGTTTGGTCGATGTGGGACACGTGGAATACGCCCTACGAGACCATGGATGCCCTGGGGCAGCACGGCAGCCACGGCTTTGCCAACTTCCAGGTGGCAGCAGGCACCGTCAAGGGCAAGCACCACGGCCCCCCGTTTCACGACGGCGACCTCTACAAGTGGCTGGAAGCCTGTGCGTCGGTCTATGCCGTGACGAAGGACCCACGGCTCGACGCGCTGATGGACAAGGTCATCGAACAGATAGCCCTGGCCCAGCGTAACGACGGCTACATCCACACGCCGGTGGTCATCTCTGAGCGCAACCAGGGCATTGACTCGCATGCCGGCACCGAGAATGCCGCCGGCATAGAAATAGGCAAGGACCAGAAGCACGCCTTTGCCTCGCGACTGAACTTCGAGACCTACAACCTGGGCCACCTCATCACGGCAGGCATCATTCACAAACGGGCCACGGGCAAAGAGACCCTGTTCAACTGTGGCAAGAAGGCTGCCGACTTCCTCTATCGCTTCCTGACCAACGACGCTGCCGAGCTGTCGCGCAACGCCATCTGCCCCAGCCACTACATGGGTGCCGCCGAGATGTATCGCGAGACCGGCGACAAGAAATACCTGACGCTGGCTGAGGGGCTCATCGCCATCCGTGACTCGGTGAAGAACGGCGAGGACCACAATCAGGACCGTATCAAGTTTCGCGACCAGTACGAGGCCATGGGCCATGCCGTGCGTGCCAACTACCTCTATGCCGGTGTGGCCGACCTGTATGCCGAGACCGGCGAAAGCCAGCTGATGCGCAACCTCGAGGCTATCTGGGACGACATCGTCAACCACAAGATATACATCATGGGCGGCTGCGGTGCCCTCTACGACGGCGTGTCGCCCGACGGCACCACCTACAACCAGCCCTACATCCAGCAGATTCACCAGGCCTACGGCCGCCAGTTCCAGCTGCCCCAGGAAGCCGCCCATAACGAGATATGCGCCCAGATAGGCATGCTGCTCTTCTCGTGGCGCATGTTCCAGACCACTGCCGACGCAAAGTATATCGACAACATTGAGAACGAGCTCTACAACGGCATCCTGTCAGGCATCTCGTTAGACGGCAAGGACTTCTTCTACACCGAGGCGCTGCGCCGCACGGGAGAGTTCCCCTACACCATGCGCTGGCCCAAGCAGCGCCAACGCTACATCACCTGCTTCTGCTGTCCGCCCAACACGCTGCGCACGCTCTGCCAGGCACAGGAGTATGCCTACACCATCAGCGGCGACACGCTGTGGGTGAACCTCTATGGTCAGAACCGCCTTAGCACGCCTGACCTAGACATAGAGCAGACCACCAACTATCCGTGGGACGGACGCGTGACGCTGCGATTCAACAAGGTAAAGGGTATCAAGCACATTGCCTACCACGTGCCGGCATGGCTGGGCGGCCGCGAAATGGTGGTGTGGACACCCAGCGAAAAGGTGCTGTCAGACGTGCCCTACCACCACGACGGCACTGACAGCCATAGCCGTCGGCCACACATTAGCCGTCGGGCTACAGGACAGGGCGAGACCGGCCTGCTGACGTACAACTGGAAGAAGGGCGACAGCATCGTCATCGACATGCCTGTGCGTCCACGGCTGGTAGAGGCCAACCCGCTGGTTGAGGAGGCCAAGAATCAGGTGGCCGTCATGCGCGGCCCCATCGTCTACTGCTTAGAGGGCGAGGATGTCGGCAACGGCTACCGCATCAACGACATCGCCATACCTGCCGACGTGCAGTTCAGCGAGAAGCCCATCACCATTGCCGGCCATGAGATGGTGGCCCTGGAGGCCGATGTGCCGCTGGCCGCCCACAAGGCGTGGGGCAAAGACGAGCTCTATCGCGAGGTAAGCCCCCGCAGCGGCACCGTCCACATACGCCTCATACCCTACTACGCCTGGGACAACCGAGGCCGTCAGGACATGTCGCTATGGCTGCCGCTGGCTCGATAGCATTCTGATGTCGCATTAATAAGCAAACAAACTGGTGATAGTCTGTGCCATCAAGGCCGACTATCACCATTGTCGTTGGTTCAGTCACGTGTGTTGTTCCTGTTCTGTGGTCATCTGTTGAGCGCCGAGGGTTGCGCTCGCCGCCAACAGAGCCACAGATAATACAATCTTCTCCAAAACTAATACCTCATATTGTATATTACATTCGTGTTACAAACGCGGTGCAAAATTACGAATTATTACTGACATAAACAACACTTTGAGGGTGGGCAGTAACATTTTTGACGATTTTGAAACTGATTTTGACGATTTTGCAACTGAAAGCTTCATATAACGTCACAATTTCACAGGATTTACTCACTTGCCACACACCCTTATCGTGCATGTAAGGCGGCTATAGGTCGCCTAATCCGCTGTCCGTGTCCGCCAGGCTGTTTGGGCCAGGGGCAGTGGTGGTTCGGGCTGGGGGCAGCCGTGCTATGGTACGGGGGCAGCAACACTTTGGGCAGCCCAAACTATGACTTTGGGCTGCTCAAACTATGACTTTGGGCAGCCCAAACTGGTAGTTTGGTACGGGGTAACTGGTAGTTTGGTACGATACATTCATCGCAGGCGGCCACACAGCCTGACTACAGGACGCTTTGACAGTTCGGCAGGATTGGTGCCAGGCTGCCCTTCGGGTACATCCATGCCACGGCGGGCATAGAATGTGCGCCAATAGTCGGTAATGTGCCCCGTGGCATCGTGAAAGGACATAGGAATGGTGGTGAATAGCGGCTGGCCATGCTTGTCGACATACGAGAGCTGCACCAGTTCGGAGCAGTAGATGTCGCTGTTGGTGGCCAAAAAGACATGGTCGTAGGCACGCCCCAGATAGCGGCGGGCATTCTCTACCGACTGCCGTCGGTCAGCCTGCCGCACCCTACCTATTATATAATAGCCCGGCTGACGGCGCAGCGAGTCAAGCGGTGTGATGACGACACCACGGTCCACAGCCTCGATGACACTGTCCTTCGAGAGTGCTATGGCCACATGGTCGAGCATGTCGGCTGTCACAGCGGTGATGGCATTGCCCTGCGGAGCCACGTGAAAAAGCAGGTCACCCTGGCGCAGCGAATAGGACTGACACGACGACACGGCCAAACAAATGCCCGCTGTTAATAGTCTAATAGACCACCTTCTTGCCATTAACTATCACGATTTTCTTACGAGCCGACGAGCCGACGATTTGTCGTCCTTGCAGGTCATAGACGGTGGCACGGTCCATTGTCTCCAGCCCATTGTCCACGGACCATTGCCGAAGGCCAGTGTCGCCTGCGGTCATCGCCGGCCAGTAGATGACCTCGCCGAGTTGGTCGTCGTCGGCCTTGTGGAATACGACCTTCTCTATCTCTGCAGGGGTCTGCTCGGCTACGTTCCAGGTGTTGTTCTGCGCATAGACCGTGAGGGTGGAGTTGTTGTACAGGTCGTACAGCTGGCCGTCGAAGCCGTTGTCCTTGAACACGTTGCCGCCAGGACTGTCGATGTCAGCATTGTCTGGCTGGCCGAGGTTGACATCCTTGCAACCGATAATGGTGACACCCCACAGCGAGCCCTCTATGTGGTTGCTGCTGACGACGGCCTCCGTCTGCTGATAGGGGTCGTAGAGGCTAATGGCTGAGCCGCCGTTCATGGGATTGGTCTCGTAGCGGTTGTTCATGAGCGTATTGTTCTCAATGCGTACATGGCCGATGGGGCCTACGGTACCGATGCCATAGCGGTTGTCGGTGATGGTGCAGCCGCTGACGGTGACATTGGCCTCAAAGCCCATAAAGTTCGATATGCCAATGCCTCCTACCATGTTGTGCTCAGGGCTGCCCAACAGGTTGCAGTTGCTGATGGTCAGCTGACTGGCTGCCGTGACATTGATTTGCGGAATGTTTTTATTATCCGTAGAATTATAGTAGAATGTGCAATTGTCTATCGTTAGCGACTGCGAGGCATTGGCAGCACTGCCTATGGCAGCCTTGCGACAACCGCCGAACGTACAGTGCTCAATAGTGCTCTCAGCGCCTGCCGTAATGAAATAGATGGCAGCCGCCGACGAGCCGTCATGCTGTGTGAAGCCACACGACGTCAGGTGAACACCGCCCGTGCCCATCAGTTCCAGCCCTGCACGAGTGAAATAGCAGCCCTCGAACTCTACGGCTGTTGCGCTCTTGATACACACGCCGCTGCCTGCAGGCTCGTTGCTTTCAGCAACCTCGATGCGTGACTCGTGCTGCACACGGAAATCGGCATTGCCCTCGATGGTCAGCATCGTGTTAGGGGCAAACAGCAGACAGACATCGTCGTCCATCACAAAGGTGTCGCCCTCGCTGATAGTGATGCTCTGGGGCATTTCATACGTCAGCCTTGAGCTCAGCTCGCCTGGCTGGTGAACAATGAGCTGTGTCTCAGCATGTTGCGACAGCGTCTTGAGACTGTACGTTGTGCCGTCGCCGGCCGTTACATACTGTGCGAAGGCTGAGGCACAGGCCATGACGGCCATCACACAAAAGGTAAGTCTTTTCTTCATCATAGCGATATTTTCGTGCAAAGGTAATAAATTATTGATAATTGGCAATTGATATTTGACAATAATTTACTAACTTTGCAGCCAATTATGAAAGATTCTGTACTTATACTCAGTGGTGGCGTAGACTCCACCACCCTACTCTACGACGAGCAAGCACGTATTGCGCTGGCCGTCACGTTTGACTATGGTTCCAAGCACAATGCCAAGGAGATACCCTTTGCCCAGTGGCACTGCCAGCAGTTGGGCATACCCCACATTGTCATTCCGCTGGCCTTCATGGCCCAGCACTTCGAGAGCTCGCTACTACAGGGTGGTGCCGAAATCCCTGAGGGCCACTATGCCGATGACAATATGCGGTCAACGGTGGTTCCTTTCCGTAATGGCATCATGCTGTCCATTGCTGTAGGACTGGCTGAGAGCCGTCATCTGAAATATGTCATGATGGCCAACCACGGCGGCGACCACACCATCTATCCTGACTGTCGCCCAGAGTTTGTAGAGGCTTTTGACCGTACGGCTGCTGCCGGCACCTTCGAGGGTGTGCGTCTGCGTGCCCCCTATACCAACCTGACCAAGACGGACATTGTGCGCCGAGGCATGGCACTGGGTGTAGACTACTCGAAGACATGGTCGTGCTACGTGGGTGGCGACGAGCCCTGTGGCCGTTGCGGCACCTGTGTAGAGCGTCAGGAGGCGTTTGCGGCAGCAGGGTTAGACAAGTCGTTATAGTTGACGAGTTGACTTGTCAACTAAAGAACAACTCGTCAACTAAAAAAGTTTATCCGAACAGGGCACGCAGGGCCTCCTCAACCTTGCGGACGGGAACCAGTTCAATCTGGAACTTCTTGCGGTTCAGGCCAGAGAGATTGTACTTGGGAATAATGATATGACGGAAGCCCAGCTTTTCGGCTTCCGAGATACGCTGTTCGATACGTGCCACAGGACGCACCTCGCCACTAAGGCCCACCTCGCCACACATGCACCATCCCTCGTCGATGGGTGTGTCAACATTCGATGACAGCACGGCGGCAATAACACTCAGGTCCATGGCCATATCGGTGACACGAAGTCCGCCGGCAATGTTCAGAAACACATCCTTCTGCATCAGTTTAAAGCCCACACGCTTCTCAAGCACAGCCAACAGCATGTTCAGGCGGCGCTGGTCGAACCCCGTAGCCGACCGTTGTGGTGTGCCGTAGGCAGCCGATGACACCAGCGCCTGTGTTTCGACCAGGAATGGTCGGACGCCCTCAATAGCCGAACTGATGGCCACGCCCGACAGTCCGTCATGGTCCTCAGTGAGCAACAGTTCAGAGGGATTGCTGACCTGTCGCAGTCCCGTCTGCTGCATTTCGTAGATGCCCAGCTCTGAGGTGCTGCCAAATCGGTTTTTGATGCTTCGCAGTATGCGGTACATATAGTGTTGGTCGCCCTCAAACTGGATGACGGTGTCGACTATGTGTTCCAGGATTTTAGGCCCTGCCAGCGTGCCCTCCTTAGTGATGTGACCTATCAGGATGACTGGCACGCCGCTGGTTTTGGCAAAGCGAAGCAACGCCGAAGCACACTCGCGAACCTGGGCAATAGAGCCGGCACTCGACTCGACATCCTCTGTGGAAATGGTCTGTATGGAGTCAACAACCATGATGTCTGGCTGCACCTCGTTGACATGGTCAAAAATCTCCTCCAGCGAGTTTGAGCAGAGGAGCATGAAGTTGTCGTCAGCATCGGCGGTGAGTGGTGCGTGGAGCCGCTCGGCACGCATCTTCAGCTGGTGGGCACTCTCCTCACCACTGACGTAGAGCACTCGGCGGTCGGTCATCTGCAACATGGTCTGCAGCGAGAGTGTTGACTTGCCAATGCCTGGCTCGCCGCCTAAGAGCACGATGCTGCCTGGCACCAGACCGCCGCCCAGCACACGGTTAAACTCCTGGTCGTGCATATCGATGCGTGGGTCGTCGTGGGCCGATATGTCACGTAGTCGCAATACCTTTCCCGCATGTGCTGCCGTTGACTGTATCGAGGCTCCGGTGTTCAGTCCCTTTCTGGCTTCAGCGGCCTTTGCGGCTACATTGCCAGTGGTGGCAGCCACACGTATTTCCTTAAACGTGTTCCATTGTCCACAACTGGGACATTTACCTATCCACTTGGCCGACTCCTGGCCGCAGTTGTCGCAGACGTATGCTATCTTGTCCTTTGCCATTTCTTTGTGTAAGTTGACGAGTTAACGAGTTAACAAGTTGACGAGTTAACGAGTTAACAAGTTGACGAGTTGTTTGTAGTTGACGAGTTAACAAGTTGACGAGTTGACAAGTGGACAAGTTGTTTGCACTTGCAATTCATTCAACTTGTCAACTCGTCAACTCGTAAACTTGTCAACTAAAGGGGGGCTTTAGTCTTCGTCCTTCATCTCGGCCTCATGCTGCTTGATGAGCTCCTGCTGGATGTCGTTGGGCACCAGTTCGTAGCTGCTGAAGCTTGTGGTAAACGAGGCACGTCCACCCGTCAGCGATGACAGGGCGATGGAGTAGCTTGCCAGCTCCTTCAGGGGAATCTTGGCTGTCAGCTTCTGGTAGCCAGCCTCAGAGTCCATGCCCATGATGATGGCACGACGGCCTTGCAGGTCGCTCATCACGTCGCCCATGTAGTCAGCGGGCACCAGCACTTCGAGGTCGTAGATGGGCTCCAGCACCTTGGGGCCTGCCTCCTTGAAGGCCGCGCTGAAGGCGTTGCGTGCTGCGAGCATGAACGACAGCTCGTTGCTGTCGACGGGGTGCATCTTGCCATCGTAGACGATGACACGTACGTCGCGGGCATACGAGCCGGTCAGCGGTCCCTGCTCCATGCGCTCCATGACACCCTTCAAGATGGCCGGCATAAATCGCATGTCGATGGCTCCGCCGACGACGCTGTTGATGAAGACGAGCTTTCCGCCCCACTCCAGGTCTTTCTCCTCCTTCGACTTGATGTTCATCTTGAACTCCTGGCCGTTGATGGTAAACGATGTCGGGTCGGGCATGCCGTCGGTGTAAGGCTCCACGATGAGGTGTACCTCGCCAAACTGTCCTGCGCCACCCGATTGTTTCTTGTGGCGATAGTCAGCACGTGCCATCTTGGTGATGGTCTCACGGTAAGGTATCTTCGGCTCCTGATACTCCACCTGAATCTTCTCGTTGTTCTCCATACGCCACTTCAGCGTGCGCAGGTGGAACTCACCCTGTCCGTGTACGATAATCTGGCGCAGCTCCTTCGATTGCTCTACAACCCATGTCGGGTCTTCCTGGCGCATCTTGTTCAACGCAGCCATCATCTTTTCTGTCTCGGCCTCGTTGACGGCCTTGATAGCCCGCGAGAACTTCGAGTTGGGATATTTAATGAAGTCAAACTTCCACTCTATATCCTTGCCGTTCAGGGTGTTGCCTGTCTTCACGTCCTTCAGCTTCACGGTGCATCCGATGTCGCCGGCCACCAGCTGGTCGACCTGGATACGATTGGCACCTGCGCAGGCATAGAGAGTGCCCATGCGCTCCTTCGAGCCACGGTCGGCATTTGTCAGGTCGTCGCCACTCTTTACCACACCGCTCATGACCTTGAAGTAGCTCACTTCGCCTATGTGTGGCTCCACGCCAGTCTTGAAGAAATAGAGCGAGGTAGGCCCGGCGGCATCGGCCGGCACATCCTGACCGGCGGCATTCTTGATAACGGGCATCTCGCTGACAAAGGGCACCACGTTGCCCAGGAACTCCATGAGTCGGCGCACGCCCATGTCACGGCCAGCACAGACACAGAACACGGGGAAGATGCTGCGTGTGACGAGGCCCTTGCGGATGCCCTCACGCATCTCGTCCTCGGTCAGGTCTTCGCTCTCAAAGAATTTCTCCATCAGCGTGTCGTCGCCGGCGGCAGCAGCCTCCACCAGGGCGGCCTTCATCTCCTTGGCCTTGTCGAGCTGGTCAGCGGGGATGTCCTCGATAATCGGCGCACCGCCTTCGGGTTTCCACGAGTACTTCTTCATCAGCAGCACGTCAATGACGCTGTTGAATCCGGCACCCGTCTGTATGGGGTATTGCACGGGGACGCAGTTGTTGCCATACACCTCGCGCAGCTGTGCCAGTATCTGGTCAAAGTCGCAGTTGTCACGGTCCAGTTGGTTGATAAGGAAGATAACGGGCTTCTTCAGCTTCTCCGTATTACGGAAGGCGTTCATCGTGCCCACCTCCGGGCCATACTGTCCGTTGACCAGAATGACGGCCTGGTCGGTGACGTTCATGGCGGTGATAGAGCCGCCTACGAAGTCGTCGGAGCCTGGGCAGTCGATAATGTTCAGTTTCTTGTTGTTCCACTCCACATGAAAAACAGTAGAGAACACCGAGTATCCATATTCCTGTTCTACAGGGAAATAGTCGCTCATGGTGTTCTTACCCTCTACGGTGCCACGGCGTTTGGTGATGCCGGCTTCGTAGACCATTGCCTCGGCAAGTGTGGTCTTGCCGCTACCCGCACTGCCGATGAGTGCGATGTTCTTGATTTCGTTGGTTTGATAAACTTTCATACTTATTTTGCTTTAGGTTTATTGTCATTTTGTCAGTTGACGGAGGCCAAAGGTAGTCATTTTCACGCAGAAAACCTACAAATCGTTTCAAACATTAAATTTTATTAGCACTTGATGAACGCCCTCAGTCCATTCTGTCGCGATAGTCCTCATAGCCGTAGCGTCGCAGCATCTGCAGCTCGCCACTGGTACGAAGCATGGCTATGTCAGGGTGCTGAATGCCGTTGAACATGGTGGTCTTGACCGTTGTGTAGTGCAGCATGTCGTCCATCACCACCTGCTCGCCCACCTGCAACTCGTGGTCAAACAGCCACAGCCCCATGAAGTCACCGCTCAGACAGCTGTTGCCCCCCAACCGGTAACAGTAGCCGTCCTGTGTACCGCTGTCTGACGCTTGCTCGCACACCACGGCTTTCGTGAGCCGTTCATAGTCGCCAGGCTCCGTCATCCGTCCGGCACTCACTGCTGGCATGTAGGGCATCTCCAGGCAGTCAGGCATGTGGCACGTGAAGCTCACGTCGAGTATAGCCGTACGGATACCCCTGTCCTCCACGATGTCTACCACGCTGCTCACCAGCGGTCCTGTCTGCCAGGCAAAGGCGCTGCCTGGCTCGAATACGACCTTCAGGTGTGGCCAACGGCGGTGGAAGTCCTGCATGGTCTGCACCAGCAGTTCCACGTCATAGTCGCGCCGCGTCACCAAGTGTCCGCCGCCCAGGTTTATCCATGTCAGCTGCGGAAACCATCGGTCAAACCGCTGCTCTATGTGCCGTAGTGTGCGCACAAGCACATCGGCCCCACTCTCACAGTGGCAATGGCAGTGAAAGCCTCGTATATCGTCAGGCAGCCGCTCAGGAAGCTTGTCTGCCGTCACGCCGAAACGGGTGCCTGGCGCGCAAGGATTGTAGAGCAAGGTGCCCACCTCCGAATATTCCGGATTTACACGTAGCCCTATGGAGCACTGCCCTGCCCGTGCATGTAGCCGCTCATACTGGCTTAGCGAGTTAAACGTCAGGTGGCTCGAAAGCTTCACGATGTCGTCAAACTCGTCGTCCTTATAGGCTGGCGAGTAGGTGTGCGCCTTGGCGCCAAACTCCTCAACGGCCAGACGGGCCTCCCAGAGCGAGCTGGCAGTGGTGGCATGTATGTACTCACGCACTACAGGAAACGTCTTCCACAGTGCAAAAGCCTTGAATGCAAGTATCCATTCAGCATCTGTACGCCGTGCCACCTCACTGATAAGTGTCAGGTTGCGGCGCAGCCGGATCTCGTCTAATATATATATAGGTGTCTTCATGACTGCAAAGGTACGATAAAATAAGCAATAACCAAGTATCCTTTGTATTTTTTTTCACACCCATTAGGCACCTTCAAGGTCCATCTGTTTATGAAATAGTATTTGCAGATAGGCTAAGAGTCCAGCTCCCTGCGCATATCACGCCCAATCTTGTTCCAGTAGGGTATGTGCTTCAGGGTGGAGCGCACGGGCCTGAACGTGCCACAGCATCAGAAGCAGCAGAAAGAAACAGCCAGCCAGACAAGCGACGCCATAAAGGTATTTCACGGACATCATGATGCTCTGCGTGAGGTCTATCGGCTGCAGGGCACGCGCCAGATTGTCGGCCACATGATAGCGGAACAGGTAGCTATAGACACCACCGCTGATGCTGTCGACCACACCATTGCGGATGAAGCCGGCAATGGTGAGTCCCATGAAGAAATGCTGGAAGGACATCAGTTCTTCGAGATAGACGGTGAGCGTGCAGAAGAAGATAGCATAGCCGAAGGTGCGCAGGAAGGTGGGCAGGTAGAGCCGCTCGATGTTCACTTCGGGCGAGATGTAGAAGTACATCAGCACCTGATAGGCGAGCATCAGTGCAAAGCCAATGGTGAGCAGCGAGGTGTAGCGCAGACGCAGCATCTTCATCCACCACAGACAGAACAGACAACCACTCACCGAGCCTATCCACGCCACGAGATTGAAGCGCGACGAGGTGAGCATGCCGTAGTGCAGGATGCTGCCCGTGAATATCCCTTCGAGGGCATTGTGGGTGGAGTTCATCCTCTCTTCCACGAGGTTACGATTTGGAAACCTTCTAATTTCCGTATTCTGCCGCGATATGCGTATTGTTAGAGCACTCTACTCTGAGCCACCAGCCTGTTTCAATGGCTCTTTGTCGGAGGCAAAAGTACACAAATAAATGAAATGAGCAAACTTTTGGCTGATTATTGCATAAATCTATTGTTATTTGAGAAAAAAGAACTATATTTGCAGACGAATAGAGATACTTTATAAATTTAGGAGGACATAGATATGTTGGGAGTTAATTCACCAAGAGAGCCAATTACGCCAGAATTTTCAAGAGAGATTCGGGCTGCATTGTGGCGCGCAACGACTGGCAACCTTACCCCAGAGGAAAAGGCTGCTCGCCGCAGGTGTCACGAGGCTGCCAAGAAATGGAAAATTGTCAAAATATGAACCAGATTCTTCAGCAGTTGACCTCTAAGGAGTTATCTGATTTCCATTGTCTCAAAACGTTCTGTTCTGGTGTAGAGACAAAGGCTATTCGATAAGAATCACTGCAAGACTAACCGGTAAAGGCTTGAGTACGGTGCAGAGAGTGAAACTTGAATTTGAGAAGGAGATTAACCAGTAGATGCCAGTATAATACTCTTATAACCCCAGTAATTTAAAAAAACACAGTCAAAACCATTGGTTTTGGCTTTTTTTGTTTACCTTTGCAACATAATAAACTTAAAACGAGTATGATTACTGGTGAAATAAAGAACCGTATAGATTCAATCTGGGACACTTATTGGGTAGGTGGTATCACTAATCCGATGTCCGTACTGGAACAAATGACCTACCTCTTCTTTATGAAGATGATAGATGATGCACAGTTAAAGAAGGAGGCAGAAGCCAACATCTTAGGTGTGAAGATTTCCAACCCCACATTTAAGGATGGTATGTGGCACAATCCAGAGACTGATAATGACGTTCCTTATAATTCCCTGCGTTGGCACGTGTTCAAGAACATGGAGGCTACCCAGATGTTTAACACCATCCGCAACGATGCTTTTTCCTTCATCAAGAATCTTAGCGAAGGGAAATCATCTGCTTACAGCCGTTTTATGCGTGATGCCGTGTTCTTGATTCAGAACCCACGTACATTGACAAAGATAGTGGACGGTGTGGATGCACTGGATATGACCAACCGTGACGCAATGGGTGATGTGTATGAGTACATTCTTGGGAAGATGGCAGCAAGCGGCAATAACGGTCAATTCCGTACACCTAGGCATATTATCCGCATGATGGTGGAATTGATGCAACCCACGTTGAAGGATGAAATCTGTGACCCTGCAATGGGTAGTGCAGGCTTTATCGTTGAGAGTGCCAAGTATATTGCCGAGAACTACAAACAAGACCTCTTAAAGAAAGAAAACGCAGAGCATTTCAGAGGTAGTATGTTTCATGGTTTCGACACAGACAGTACCATGTTGCGCATCGGTGCAATGAACTTGATGCTGCATGGTGTTGAAGAGCCTGATGTGGCATACCGTGACAGTCTGTCATCAAGCAACAATGACACTGAGAAATATACGCTATGTCTAGCTAACCCACCCTTTGCTGGCAGTGTGGATAGTGAGGACATTAACAAATCCTTGCTGGCAATCACCAACACCAAGAAAACGGAATTGCTGTTTGTCTCGCTGTTTGTCCGTATGTTGCAGACTGGTGGACGGTGTGCGAGCATTGTCCCAGATGGTGTGCTGTTCGGTAACTCCAATGCTCATGTAGCCTTGCGTAAAGAGTTGGTAGATAACCATACTCTGAGGGCTGTTATCTCCATGCCAAGCGGTGTATTCCAACCCTATAGCGGTGTATCTACAGCCATTCTTATCTTCACCAAGACTGGAGCAGGTGGCACTGATAAGGTGTGGTTCTACGATATGCAAGCTGATGGATATTCACTTGACCAAAAGCGTACAGAAGTCGAAGATAACGATATTCCAGACGTTGTGGCACGTTTCCATAACTTAAAAGCAGAAGAGCAGCGTACACGTAAAGACAAATCCTTCTTAGTGCCAGTTGACGAGATACGCAACAATGATTATGTGCTTTCCATCAACAAGTATAAGGAGGTGGAGCGTGAGGCGATTGAGTACGAGCCTACGGAGGTTATCATGGCTCGCATCGGCCAGTTGGAGAATGAAATAGCAGCAGCATTCAATGACCTAAAGGCAAGACTACAATGAGCTACGTACCACCATTCACAGTAAGTTCTGAGGCTATCAACCTGATAGCGGATATTTCTGCCCAGATAGAGCGTTATGCCATCCGTCTGGAACAGGAGGATGGTTTGCGACTCCGTAAGGCGAACCGCATTAAGACCATTCATTCCTCACTGGCCATTGAGGGTAATACACTCTCTGAGGATGAGGTGCGTGACATTATCGATGGCAAGAATGTGGTGGCACCTATCCGTCAGATTCAGGAGGTGAAGAATGCCATCAAGACCTATGAATTGTATCCTATGCTCGATGCCTTCAAGGAGAAGGATTTGCTGAAGGCGCATGGTGTGATGATGCAGGCATTGGTTGACAAAGCAGGTCACTATCGGCAAGGTGGTGTGGGCGTGTTTGGTGAGAAAGGCTTAGTACATCTTGCCCCTCCTGCTGCTCGTGTTCCTATGCTGATGGGCGACCTTTTTGATTGGCTGAAGCGCTCTAAGGACCATCTTCTCATCCGTTCCTGCGTGTTCCATTTCGAGTTTGAGTTT
>Ga0310691_10001624_pt1 | contig 33667 bp, 26 predicted proteins | sample 176DNAGHGlowgp2_FD_203887 | JGI IMG/M metagenome (GOLD analysis project Ga0310691, IMG submission 203887) | Sheep rumen microbial communities from Palmerston North, Manawatu-Wanganui, New Zealand - 1766 DNA GHGlow gp2 (v2) (version 2) | ecosystem: Host-associated > Mammals > Digestive system >... | reverse complement strand
AGGAAGCCGAAGACATGAAGTTGGATCAGAATCTGGGCTTGTTCCCAGAACTGTAGAAAAAAACTTGAGATAACCGCTTTGAGCGGTTCACATCAAGCCACCACCTCTGGTGGTGGTACATGACTTTGCCGATGGTTTGACTGTGCTCACCAACCGGGGGGCGTTACGGGGGGCTCGGCCCCCTGTAGAGGGGGTAGAACGCAACGAAGTGCGGGCGGAGGGGGAGACTTCCCCCCCTTTTTTTATTTAGGCTTGCTGGAAAAGGGTTAGGACTTTATCCGGGCAGGCCTTGATGCATTCGCCGCAGCTGGTGCATTTTGAGTAGTCTACGACAGGAATGCCGGAGCTTACGTCTATGCAGCTTTCGGGGCATTTTTTTGCGCACATGCCACACTTGAAGCAGCCGGCTGAACAGTCTTTGCGGATTTGCGGCTTGTTGTCGCTTTTATTTGCGCAGACTGCAACCGAGCCTTTTGTGTTTGCGTCAAAGAGGGTAAAGAGCTTTTTGGGGCAGGTCTTTACGCACTTTGCACAACCGGTGCATTTGCTTCTGTCTACGACCGGGAGTCCGTCTTTTCCCATGCTAAGGGCACCAAACTGGCAGGCTTCCACGCAGTCGCCAAGTCCTATGCAGCCAAAGGCACAGAGCTTTGTTCCGTTTGCGGTAAGCTGGGCGGCGGCACAGGTTTTTACGCCGTTGTAGATGCCCTTGCTTTTTGCACATTCATTGGTTCCGTGGCAGGCAAGGAAGGCAACTTTTTTTTGCGCACTTCCACCTGCAACGCCTAATATTTCTGCTATCTTTTTTGCAGTAGCTTCTCCACCTGCAACGCATCCTGTGACCGGGGCTTCTCCCTTTACTACAGCCTGGGCAAAAGCGGCGCATCCTGCATAACCGCAGCCACCGCAGTTTCCACCGGAAAGGAAAGAGATAATCTGTTCAATTTTTGGGTCTACTTTAACAGCAAAAACTTTTTTGAAAAGTCCGAGCAGCACTCCAAGCAGGAGTCCCAATATAGCGGCCACGATGACCGTAGCAATAATAATTTTCATCACAGCCCCCTATTTTATAAGTCCCTTGAATCCAAGGAACGCCATACTCAAAAGACCGGCTGCCACGTAGAGGATAGGAGTTCCCTTGAATGCCTTTGGAACTTCTGCGGTCTTGAGCTTTGCGCGCACTCCAGACATAATCACCATGCTAAGAAGGAATCCTATTGCGGAACCAAAAGCATATACCAGGCTCTGTCCGTAGTTGTAGTTCTTCTTGATGCAGTTGATTGTAATACCAAGAACTGCGCAGTTGGTTGTAATGAGCGAGAGGTAGATACCCATTGAAGAATACAAGGCCGGGGCTGATTTTTTAAGGTAGAATTCCACAAGCTGTACAAGGGATGCTATTACCAAGATGAAGATGAGCGTCTGGAGGAATTCAAGCTGGAAGGGAACCATTACAAGGCGGTAGATTGGCCAGGTAACGGCTGTTGCAAGCACGATTACGAATGTGGTTGCAAGACCCATGCCGGTTGCCTTTCCTGTTTCGCTCGTCATTCCAATGAAGGGACAAATTGCAAGGTACTGGATAAAGACAACGTTGTCTATAAGCATTGACTGAATAAAAATCTTTAGGAAATCCATTATTGAACCTCCTTCTGGGCTTTTGCGTTTTTAGCGTTCTGGAATGACTGGTTTATGGCGGCGACGATTCCAAAGACAATGAAGCCTCCGGGTGCGCTGTTCAAGATGCCAATCCTAAAGCTTTCCGGGATAAGTTCCACTTTGAGGGCGGTTCCTGCAAGAAGTGTTCCTGCGCCAAAGAGTTCGCGGATGAGGGATATGGCAACAAGAACGATTGTGTAGCCAATTCCCATTCCAATACCGTCCAATACAGATTCACCGATTGAATTCTTTGATGCGAATGCTTCCACGCGTCCCATGATGATGCAGTTTACTACGATGAGCGGAAGGAAGACTCCCAATGCATCGTAGAGTGACGTTACGAATGCCTGAAGTACAAGCTGTACGATTGTGGTAAAGGCTGCGATTACTATGATGAATACCGGAAGCCTTATGGAAGACGGAATGCACTTGCGGAAGAGGCTGATTACAAGTTCGCTCATGACAAGAACGAAGGTCATGCCTGCCCCCATGCCAAGTCCGTTAAAAATGCTGGTTGTGATTCCCAGGGAAGAGCACAAGCCTATGTTTAAAATCAAAAGGGGGTTTTCTTTTAGAATGCCTTTTGTGATTATTGCGAGCTTTGAACTCATTTGCCTGCCTCCTTCAAGTACTTGTCGATTACGTCGCAACCTGTCTGCAAAAGACCTGCCACACCGTTGCTTGTTATTGTGGCACCTGTTATTGCGTCAAAGGTTTGGCCTGCCTTAAAGCCGTCTGCCACCTTCTTGCCCTCAAACTGTTCGTAGAAAGTCTTTCCGTTTGCAAGCTTAAAGCTGGGGTCGCTGGCTTTAATTCCAAAGCCGGGGGAGTCAGTGTTTTCCAGGAAGCGCATTCCGGTAACAATGCCGTCTGTGCTTACACCGAACATTATTGTAGCGTGGTCGTAGGTAGGGCCAGAAACCTTTGCTACGGCACCGATTACATTTCCACCCTTCTTCGCAAAGTAGAGGGAATCAATCGGCAGAGAGTCGTCCTTTACCTGCTCAAAGTCGTCCGCGTCTGCAAAAACAGCCCGCATTGCCTCGTTAGCCTTGCGGATGTTGTTCTGCTCTATGACGGGGGCAGTAAAATTGTTTACGAGTGCCAAGACCGTGCATGAAGCCACAGCATAAACTGCAAGAATAAGCCCCAGTTTTAGCATGGAAAATACGCCTTCGTTTTTTGTGCTTGAACTCATTTTGCACCTCCCGTGTAAACCGCCGCTTTTTTGCCGTAGCCGTACTTGCGGGAGGTTAGTTTGTTAAGGAATGGGGTTACAAAGTTCATGATGAGGATGCTGAACATAACTCCTTCCGGGTAGCCACCGAATCTTCTGATGAGGAATGTGATGAGTCCGCATCCCGCTCCGAATACAAGGCGTCCTGGTTTTGTAACAGGAGTTGTGGCGTAGTCTGTTGCCATGAATGTTGCGCCAAAGATAAGTCCGCCGGTGCAGAGTGCAAAAATTGTCTGCGTTGCGTCGAAGGAAGTTGAGCAGAATGTGCATACTGCGCAAGTTGCAACCATTGCAAGCGGTGCACGCCAGTCAATAATGCCTGTAACAAGAAGGAATACAAATGAAAGCAGGATGAGTGCTATTGAGCCTTCTCCAATACAGCCGGCCCTGTTTCCAAAGAAGTACTGCCAAATGGCATCGCTGTCTGCCACAAAAGAGCCGGCCTTTATCTTGCTGAGCACTGTTGCAGAAGAAACTGCGTCTGCGTTGGAAGGTCCTGTAAGAAGCCAGTTCATTTTGCTAACTTCTGTGGCAGGGTCAAACCAAGCGCTCATTGCTCCTCCAAAGCTAAGGAACATAAAGCCGCGGCCCGTTAAAGCCGGGTTAAAGACGTTGCTTCCAAGTCCGCCAAAAAGTCCCTTTGCAACTACGATTGCAACAGCGTCCCCAACAAGAACCATCCAAGTTGGAACTGTAGAAGGAAGGACAAGGGCAATCAAAACGCCTGTTACCGCTGCGGAAAGATTTTTTACCGCAACCTTCTGCTTTGTAGCTTTCTGGAAAAGGTATTCAAATACAATGCAGCCTGTTACGGATGCAAGGATTGTTATAAAAGCCCTTAAGCCAAAAAGGTAGACTCCGTAAACGCATTCAGGCAGCATGGCAATAAGAACCGTGAGCATTATGCGCTGGGTTGTGTCTCCCTTTGTAAAGTGGGGGCTTGAAGATAGGAATATTTCGTTGAATTTTGATGTGGGTTCAGTCGCGCTCATTTTGCCCCTCCTGTTGGCGCTGTGGTTGAAGAAGCAGTATTTGCTGCCGCGTTTGCAGCCTTTGCCGTCGCTTTTGCGCCTTCCGCCATCTGGGTTCTTACGATGCCCTTTCCAAGACGGATCCTCTGGACAAGGCGCACGTTTGCAGGGCAGACGTAAGAGCAGCATCCGCATTCAATGCAGTCCATAAGGCCGTATTTTTTTGCGTCCGCAATTTCTTCTGCCTTTACCGACTTTACAATCATCACCGGGGTAAGGTGCATGGGGCAGGCGTCTACACAGTGGCCGCAGTTAATGCAGGGATCTTCTTCCGTAAGGTAGGTCTCTTCTTTTGTAAGGAAGGTTATGCCGCTTGTACCCTTTGCAACAGGGAACATGGGGCTTTGCATGGCGAATCCCATCATTGGGCCTCCGCTTACAATCTTTGCAACTGCTCCATCCTTTACGTCAAATGCTTGGGGGATAAGGTCTCCAACAAGAGTTCCTACCGGGACACGGATGTTGCAGGGCTTTTCGCAGGCACCACCGCTTATGGTAAGGGGACGGTCAATCAGTGGCTTTCCAAGGCGGAAGGCATCGCTTATTGCGCAGACGGTTCCAACGTTGCAGATAACAGCCCCTGCATCTGCCGGAAGCCCGCCAGCCTTTACCTCGCGCTTGAGAACTGCTTCTATAATGTTCTTTTCCGCACCCTGTGGGTACTTGGTCTTTACAAGTGCAACCGACATCTTGTCCGAAAGCTTTTGTTCAGCAATTTCTTTTTCCAGAAGCGGCTTTATGAATGCCTTGTTGTTTTCCAGAACGATGATTCCCTTTGCGCCAACAATGTTCATGACGATGGAAAAACCGTCAACAACTTTTTTTGTGTCTTCCTGCAAAGTCCTTTCGTCTATGGTAAGATATGGCTCACATTCAGCTGCATTCAGGAGGACTGCCTCGATGTGCTTTTCCGGGGCAATTGTAAGTTTTACGTGGGTTGGGAAAGAAGCGCCACCCATGCCAACTATGCCGGCATCGCGGATTCTTGCAAGGGCCTCTTCCTTTGTGCAGGAGAAGGGGTCAAGAGGAGGCATAAAGTCTGTTTCCATTGAGGAAATGTCTGTTGAATCTGCCTCGATTATTATGCAGGGCACCAAAGAGCTTCCCGTAACAAGGCAATTCTGGATTTTCTTTACTTTGCCCGAAACGGAGGAATGAACTGGAGCGGCCATGAATTTGTCGCTTTTGGCAATGACCTGGCCCCGCTTTACGGTATCGCCGGTCTTTACAAGGGGAGTGTTAGGCGCACCGCCCATAGTTACCGGAATGGTTACCAATTTAGTTGAAGGAAACACATCCGTAACCTTACACTCACGGCTAAGTTCCTTCATCTCGGGAGGGTAAATTCCCCCGTTAAATGTTAGCGTTTTCATGGCAACAATTATACAATATATAGGAAAAAAAAGATAGTGTCATAAAGTGGCAGTAATGGCCTTCTGAATCATCTTTTGGAGCATATTGCAATTAAAACCGGCGGTTAAAATCTGCAAACCGCATCTTGCAATTTTTCCCCTGAACCGCAAACAAGCAGCGCCACGGACGGCGCGTTGTTTCTTTGCAATACAAATGTGGCAAGTTTTTGTAAGAAAACTTGCGGGTAAAAATTGCAAGGACGCAATTTTTACCCGCTTTCCAGGGTTCCGTGGGGCCCTGCCCACTCCATTGCCGGAGGTTCGGCCCTTCGACTACGCTCAGGGACCTCACCACCGGCAACGCGTTCCGCGCCCTTCCAATCGGGGCTAAGCTTATGGGGTTGTAACTCTTTTTCCAAATTTATTCTTATGCAAAGCATTTCTTACTTGCCAAGCAGTATCGAGCCATGGAGGGCGGGTTAGCGCATGCAGAATTGCGTAGCGATTCTGCAATCCCAGGAAAAATCCAAGGAAGGATTTTTCCTGGGCAGGGGCTAGGCTTTGTTTGCAACGTATGGCTCAGTGTTTACAGGTCGTCAGCATCTTCCGGTTTTGTGGGCGTAAGCAAAAGTTCTCCGTTACTGCCTTTTGTTAGTTCAAGAAAAAGTGCAATCTCGTTCTTTTGAAACCTTGCAGGAAGATCCTGCTGGTCCCGCTTTACAATAAAGCCGTCGGAAAAAGAAAATGTCTTGCTTACGGCTATGCTTCCGTCTTCTTCATACCGCTCTCCTTTTTTAGACGCATATTGTGGTAGGCCGCTTGAATTTTTCCTCATACTCTTCTTTTAGTATAGCAAAGACCCGTCTTCCTTCGTAGTGGTCTTTGCGCCAGAAAAAATCGCGGAAGGTCCCTTCGTAAGTAAGGCCGCATTTTTCTATGACCTTTCGTGACGCTTCGTTTTCTGTGCGGCAGTCTATTTCAATCCTGTGCAGGTTGATTTTTTCAAAGCCAAAGGCAATGACCGCTTTTGTCATCTCGGTGGCGTATCCTTTTCCCTGGAAGGCCGGGCCTATAACATATTCAATTTCGCCATGCCGGTTTTTTGTGTCCATCGTAAAATAAGCGATTTGCCCTATGCATTCGTTTGATTCTTTTTCTATAACCGCCCAGCGGTAATAATCATCCTTTGAATACGAAACGATATACTTTGTGTCAAATAAACTCTTAATCGCCTCTGGGGTTGGGTAGTATGGCTCGCCGTAATCATATTGCGTCTTTTCATCGGAAATCCAATTCCGGAGCATTGAATCAATGTCTGTGTATTCAAAACGGCGCAGAATCAATCGTTCTGTCTCTATCGTTTGCGTTCCAACATGAGTAAGCATACAATCCACCTTTTTTCTTAACGATATAGTAAATTGCCCTAGTGGTCAACAGAGAAAGTATTTGTAAAAGGTTGGTACAAATGTTAGCGGTTGTATGTCGGTACAGACCCTGAAACAAGTTCAGGGTGACTGTTATTTGATACACTGGGGAACGTAATGCGTACTTGCCAATGAATACCGAGCCAAGGATGGCGACTTAGCACCATGCAGAAGCCTCTGGCTTCTGCAATACCCAAGAAAATCCACGGAGGGATTTTCTTGGGTCATACGCCCGATTGGAAGGGTGGCGTAGCCAGACCGCCGCAGGCGGGCCGGAGCGAAAGCGGAGCCCTGGAAAGCGGGTGACGCGATAGGCTTTCTGTCGAATTAGCCAAAAGACAGGATGGTAGAACTGAAAAAAGTACCGTCCAGAAAAACTTGGAGATTAATATTGGAGTTAGCTTTAGCTTACCCATCGCAGCCATTTTGCAAAAATATATAGCAAATTTTAAGTGCATGTGTTATAATTTTGTTTAATCTATAACTTTTATAGAAGTTGGCAATAAAAATTTGAGTTTTAATTTGTATTGCTGCAAGTACGGATGCTGTTTTTCCGGAAGATTGTATCTTCTGCCTGCTTCCGTGCAAGAGAGGTTTTACTATATGCCAAAAGTTATGTCTTACAAGGCCGGTTCAATAATTTTCTTTGCCGGAGACAAGGACGACAGGATTTTTATTCTTCAGAACGGAAAGGTTGAACTTTCTGCGGTTGATATAGTTTCGGAGTTGGAGATTAAGGAGCAGGTTAAGCAGGGGGACTTTTTTGGCGTAAAGAATGCGCTCATCAAGGAGCAGAGGACAGATACAGCCCGCGCTGTTACAGACTGCCAGGTTATTGCCCTTACCCCCCAGGAATTTGAGAAGAGCTTTTCCGCAAACCGGGAAGTTATGCTAAAGATGCTTACCAGTTTTAACCGCTCGCTTCGTTCCCTTCACTACAGCACGGAGACTTTGCTAAAGAAGCGCGATACTGCTGCGACCAGGGAAGACGGCATGTTTGCTATTGCAAAGGCCTATTTTAATTCCGAGCGTTATTTTTCTGCGGTTTACCAGTGCGAAAAACTTTTGCGCGACATTCATGAGCTTGCCAATAAGGATGCTATTACGGAGCTTTTGGGAGAGGCCCGCGTAAAGGCTTCTTCACAGGCGGAGATGGAGCTTAAGAGCCATTCTTCTGCTTCTTCTTCCGACGACGAAAGCAAGACCATAAAGCAGTTTTCTCTTCCTGTATTTGACCGCTTTACAAAGAAATACAGCGATGGAGACGTAATTATCTCTGAATTTACAAAGTCAAAGTCTTTCTATTTTGTTAAGTCCGGCGAGGTGGCTGTAGAAAAGCTTATCAACGGAAACATGAAGAGGTACGGTATTGTAAAGCCGGGCGAAATCTTTGGCGAGATGGAACTTCTGGAAGAAAGCACAAGGCAGGCCACTGTCGTTGCAAGAGGTTCTGTTTCCTGCCTCAAGTTCAACAAGGACAATTTTAATTCCGTTGTAGTAAATAACCCCATCATTGCCATGAACATGCTGCGCCTGGTCTGCAAGCGTATTTTTGAGCAGAGGAGGGACCTTAAGATTCTTTGCATTAAGGATTGGAACGTTCGCATTGCAGACGTATTTCTAAAGTACTTGGAAGTGCAGAAGCCTGTTGGTGCGGACGAGGAAGACCAGAAGCGCACGATAAGCTGCACAATCGACGACATTGCCCAGGATGCAAACCTTTGCCTTAACGACACCCGCGATGAACTGAACAAATATGTTTCCCGCAACAAAATTGCAATTTACGACGACCGCATCGTAATAAAGAACATAATGGACATGAAGCGTACGGTAGATTCCTACTACGCCAACAAGGAAGAAGAAAAGAAGGGGCAGAAAAAATAAGGCAAAACATGGAAAGCAGTTTTGGGGTTTACTGCCAGCATTTGCTGCTGCTTTCTTCTGTCAAGAAAAAAAGAATCTGATATGAAAAACGTTTGTAGATAAACTGGGGTTTTTAGGGGCAGTGCCCCTAAAACGTGCCGGGATGAGACGGTAGCAAGTGCGTACCGTCGAAGGGGTTTAAGGGGCACTTGCAACGAAGTTTCAAGCAGGGAAAACCCTCGCTTCGTAGTAGGCAACTTTTTTAACGTTAAAAAAGTTGCCTCCCCTTAGATTATTTCCCAAACAAATCAATGTAGCCAGCAATGAATACCGCCGCAATGATAACCGGGGCAATAAACTTGATGTAGAATTTTATGACCTTGTTGTTGGGGAATTTTACCCCCTTGCCTGTGTTCACTTCTGCAATGAATTTGTCCCAGCCCCAGCCGTACTTCCATGAGCAGAAGAGGATAAAAATCAGCGAGCCAAGCGGAAGAAGGTTCTGGCTTACGAGGAAGTCTTCAAAGCCGTCTATGCTAAGACCCAGGATTCTGACTTTTTTCCAGACATTCATGCCAAGCGCGCATGGTATGGAAAGAATTGTTACCAGCACAAAGTTTGCCGCAACAGACTTTTTCCTAGACCAGTTCCACTTATCCATTGGAAAGGCCACAATGTTTTCAAATACAGCGATTACCGTGGAAAGGGCTGCAAAAGACATAAAGAGGAAGAAGAGTGTGCCGAATATTCTGCCGGGTACTGCGCCCATGGAATTGAATACGTTGGGAAGCGAAAGAAATACAAGTCCAGGCCCGGATGAAGGTTCAACTCCAAAAGCGAAACATGCGGGAAAGATAATAAGCCCGGAAAAAATTGCCACAAAGGTGTCCAGTCCTATTACGCGGAGTGATTCACCGGTAAGCGAATAGTCCTTTCCGATATACGAACCGAATATTTCCATTGAACCGATACCAAGGCTAAGCGTAAAGAAAGCCTGTCCCATGGCAGCATAAAGCAGTGGCCAGATACCGTCTTTCATTGCGTTGCCAAAGTCTGGCATTAGGTACCATTTGTAGCCGCCAGATGCACCCGGCAAGAAGCCAGAGTATACTGCAAGACCAATCATGATTACAAAAAGGGCAGACATCATTATTTTTGTGATTCTTTCTACGCCCTTCTTTAGGCCAAGAAAGCAGGTACCAAAACCAATGACGATTACAAGGACCATCCAGAAAATAAGCGTGCGGGGATTCCCTACGGTTGCCTCAAAGGTTGCGCCAACCTGTTCGCTCGTTATGCCGGAAAGCTGACCGCTTGCCATCTGGTAGAAATACTTAAGGAACCAGCCTGCAACGACCGTATAGAACATCATAAGCAGGTAGTTTCCAACAATGGCAAAGTTTCCGTAGATATGCCACTTTTTGCCCTGGGGTTCAAGCTCCTTGAATGCCCTTGCAACGCCCCTCTTGGAAGCCCGGCCAATTGCAAATTCCGCAAGCATTACCGGAAGTCCCAGTATGATAAGAAAAACTAGGTAGATAAGGACAAAAGACGCTCCGCCGTATATTCCTGTAATATAGGGGAAGCGCCAAACATTTCCAAGACCAATTGCACATCCGGCGGAAAGCAAAAGAAAGCCCAGCCTTGTGCCTAAAGTTTCTCTGTTTTTTATATCGCTCATAAGGGCAGTCTAGCATATTTTGAAATTATGTTAAAGATTGGTGTTAGACACGAAAATCAATTTTCTGCCTCCCCTTTTTATGGACTTGCGGGGTCTGTAAAAGAATTTTTTAGCCGCCATTCCCAACTGGCTTTTGAACCTATGTTTCTTCTGGACGAAATTTTTTTTTCGTCTACCAGCTTCTTCCTTGGCTAATTCGACCGAACACTGCTTTGCGCCACCGCCCTTCCGCCCTTCGGTAACCCTCATCCCGCTTCGCGGGACTAAAGGGGCTCCACGGCGGCGTATGTCTCAAAATCCATCATAAATGACTAAATGCCTTAAATTCATAAAAATTATTTGCGAATCAAGATATTTGTAAAAAACAAAACTGGGTTCTTAGGGCGTTAGCCCTAAGCCGTGCCCAGGGAAAGGGGGAGGTTTGGAGGGGGAAAAACGGCGGGCTTCGGACTCCGAGCTGGTTTTCCCCCTCCAAGATTCGGGGTCCAAGGGAACTCCCTTGATAATATTTTCATTTTTAAATCAGAAGATTTTAAATCTGCCTTGATTTTTTTTTAACAGAATTATAATTTCTTCACTATGAATACAGTAGAAGAAAAAGGCAGTCTTGCCGAAGCGTTTTTTATGAAAGGATTTAACTGTTCCCAAAGTGTTGTTGCCGCCTTTGCCCAGGAGCTGGGGCTTAGCCAGGAGCAGGCTGTAAAGATGTCCGCTGGTTTTGGGGCAGGCTTTGGCCGCATGAGGGAAGTCTGCGGTGCTTTTTCCGGAATTGTATTTGTAATAAGCACTTTGTACGGTAACACGGATCCTGCCGGTAAGTCCGCCTTTTATAAAGAGATACAGGATTTGGCTCAGAGCTACCGGGAGCGCAACGGCGGAAATTCCATTGTTTGCAGGGAACTTTTGGGTCTAAAAAAAGCTGATGGCAGCAATTGTGTTGGCAAGGCAACCGAATCTTGGGTTGCAGAAAAAAGAACGAACGAGTATTACCAAAAGCGCCCCTGTCCAAAGCTAGTAAAACTTGCCGCAGAAATTGCCCAGGAATATATAGAAAGGCATTGAAAAAGGTTTTCAAGGGCGAGCCCTTGCACCCCGAATTTGGAGGGGAGGAAACCGCTCGGAGTCCGAAGCCCGCTGTTTCCTCCCCTCCAAACCACCCCTCCTTCTCGGGCACGGCTTAGGGGTTCCCCCTAAGAACCCCGGTTGTTAACAAATGTTTTTTTGTGAATGTTCCCTTCGACGAACTCAGGGAACGTTTTTTCTTTCTTGCCAGGCAATATCGAGCCATGGAGGGCGGGTTAAGCAGCGTGCAGAAGTGCGAATCGCTTCTGCAATCCTGGAAAAATCCATGGAGGGATTTTTCCAGACGACCTACGCCCGATTGGAAGGGCGGCGTAGCCGTTGCAGTTGGGGGCGGTCCCTGAGCAAAGTCGAAGGGCCGAACCCAACTGCAATGGAGCGGTAGCGGAACCCTGGAAAGCGGGGAAGGCAAACGGTAGTGTATGTTTGCAATAAAAAAAATTGCCCAGCCCCTAGAGTTCCGTCCAAAAATTATTTTATAAGTTCGTTTGCCCTTTTAAGAGCGTCGTTTATGTTGTCAAAAATGTTTTCGCGGCCAATTTTGTCTGCCATGCCCATTTTTTCGCAGAGCATGTAAGGCTGGGTGTGGATTCCCGAAAGGACAATCTGGATTTTGTTTTTGTCGCAGAGGGCCTTTAGCTGCTCAAGGGCGCGGATTCCGCCAGCGTCTATGTAGAGGGTGTTCCTCATTCGCAGGATAAGAACCTTGTAGCCAAGGCCTGCACGTTCCGCCGCAAGCTCAAATTTGCGTATTGTTCCAAAGAAGAGCGAGCCGTCAATTTCGTAGACCATGACGCTGTTTGGAACGTCTATCTTTTCTTCGTTGCCGTCGCCCCTGATTCCGGTTACGATTGTGCGCTGGCCGGCCTGGACTTCGCTAAGGTCGCTAATTTTCTTTATAAAGAAGAATGCCGCAAAGATAAGGCCTACGCCGATTGCGTAAGTAAGGTCAACAAATACCGTAATAAGGAAGGTTACCAAAAGAACGCAGATGTCGGATTTTTCTCCCTTAAGCAAGGCCCTGATTGCGCTTACCCCTGCCATGTTCCATGCTACGGAAATTAGCACTGCCGAGAGGGCTGCAAGGGGAATGTATTCAACGTATTTGCCAAAGAATACCATTATTAGGAGGAGGATTACCGCGTGAACCATTCCGGCAACAGGTGTCCTTCCTCCGTTCTTGATGTTTGTGGCTGTGCGGGCAATTGCTCCTGTTGCAGGAAGACCGCCAAAGAGTGGGCTAAGCAGGTTTGCTATACCCTGACCAATAAGCTCGTTGTTTGAGTCGTGCTTGGTTCCTATCATACCGTCTGCAACTACCGCGGAAAGAAGAGACTCTATGGCGGCAAGGATTGCAATGGAGCAGGCTGTGGGGAATACATCTATTATTGTCTGTATTCCCAGTGCCGGAAGCTGGGGCTTTGGAAGCGATGAAGGGATTGTGTAGCGGTCCTTGATTATGTCTGTGTGGAGGCCTGTGTAGTTTGAGATTATGATGTTTGCGACTGTTGCAAGGATGATTACTATCAGGCTGCCGGGGATTTTTTTTGTTACCTTGGGCCAGAGGAAGATTATTACAAGGCAGATGATTGCCATTGCGGATGAATACCAGTCTATAGTATGGAAGGAATTTGCATAGGCAAGTATTTTTCCTGTAAAGGTTCCCGGAAGCTTTCCTGTGGTAAGGCCAAAGAAGTCTCCAATCTGGCCGGTTGCAATCGTTATGGCTATACCGGCTGTGAATCCCGTTACGATTGTGTAGGGGATGAATTTGACAAGTCCGCCCATCTTAAAAACGCCCAGCAGAATAAGAATGAGTCCTGCAAGTAAGGTTGCAGTGGCAAGTCCCGCCATGCCAAGCTGGGGGTTGTTTACGATTTTATAGATGATAACCGTAAAGGCACCTGTTGGGCCTCCAATCTGGCACTTTGTTCCGCCGAATGCCGCAATGCAGAAGCCTGCAATGATGGCTGTGTAGAGGCCTGTCTCTGGGCTGCACCCCGAAGCGATTGCAAAGGCAATGGAAAGGGGAAGGGCAACAATGCCAACGATGATGCCGGCAATGAAGTCCGTCATGAATTTTTTTGCATTATAGTCTTTTAATGAACTGAGCAACTCTGGTTTGTACATTTTGAATTCCTGTAAAAAAAGATTACTTATTCTGGTGATTTTTTTGCTTTTATGCAAGGGGAGAGTTTTAGGTTGTAAGTTTTAGGTCGTCCTGCTTGAAGATGGGGTAGGTTATGTTGAGCAGGGTGCCGAAGAGCAGGGTGAATGCCCATGTGCGTGGGTGCTGGGCTGGCGAGAGAAAGCGGCTAAGGATGTCTTGGGCAAGGGAAGAGGGGTTTCCAACTATGTCCCAGGAATTCCACCTTAGAAAGCGGCCAATATATACCCCAAAGGCAGAAATGTAGATGAGGACTATGCTTACTACCGGCGCAAACTTGCACTTTAGCTTTGCCCTTATTATTTTTTCTTCCATCATCTGTAGGCTAACAAAGCCGTAGATTAAACCCGCAAAGGAGTAGCTAAGAAGCATAATCAGGTCGAACCAAGTGGGGGCGGAGCGCCAGTTCCTGTTTCCAAGGTGCAGCAGGTCGGTTAGTATGTAGGGCGCATTGGGGAAAAATGGCAGCCAGACCAAGGTGAGCAAAAGAAGGGGAAGGGTTCTTTTTATGTCCTTAATATAGATTATTGAAGATGCAAACCAGGGAATAAAGGCCAAAAAGAGGTTCCAAATCATAAAGGTGTAGAGCGTATAGCCCGTCATAATCCTGCGGCAAATGGAAAGAGCTATAGAAAAAAGGGATATGGCAAGCAGAATCCAGGTGCTTTTGTGACTGAACAGTTCCTTAAAATATGACTTCATGAAAAAATATTACAATAAACTGGAGCGGGGATGCAAGTGGGAGCTTTTTTTCAGAGGGATTTTTCTTAGCGGACTACCGTAATCTGTGAGGCCTGTTTGCCGTCTGGGGCGTAGCAGCGGATTGGGTTTGTGCGGTCTACGATGGTGTTCATGCCGTTGTAGAAGGCGTACTGGTAGGTTCCAGGGGGGAGGGGAAGGTCAAATTCGTAGATGCCGGGGGTTGTTTCGCGCATGGTGTAGATCCAGCTGTCCCAGTTGGTGAATGAACCGCCAAGGCGGATTTGCTGGCCTTTTGTTCCTTTGTAGACAAAGTGGACGCGGCCGTCTTTTTTTTGTTCGGTTACGAAGGGGATGCTGCGGTTTGCGTCTACCTGGGAGACGAGGACACCGCACTTGTCGCTGTATGTTTTGTTACTGTTGTAGGGGTCGGTTGTCCAGAGTCCGTCGATTATTAGGCGGTAGCGTACTACCTGGACGTCTTTTGGCAGCTTTATGATGAAGAACTGGAGTGATTCCTGAACTTTGTAGTCTGCGTCGTAGATGTTGCGTATCTTGAAGGAATGTATGGTTTTATATTCTTCGTGTTCAAAGGCGATTCCGATGTGGCGGGCGTTGTTTTTTGCGGTAAAAACGAGGTTTTGTCCCTGGATGAAGGGGGCCTGAACTGTGTCCAGTTTTGCCACGATGTTGGCAAATTCAGCATCCTGGTCATCTTTTGGGGCAATATAAGGCCTTAAGGGTACAGAGGATTCTGCTGCGAAAAGCTGTGAAGCTGAGAGTAGGGTAATTGTAAATAAAAATAATATAGGCCTAAAAAAACTATTCTTATTCATACTTCGATTATCGGTCATTTTTTAATTTTATGTTAGGGGGGGGAGGGGGTTTTTTGCATAAAAAATTTATTTTTTCAAGGGGGGGCCCTTGGACCCCGAATTTGGAGGGGGAAAACCAGCTCGGAGTCCGAAGCCCGCAGGTTTTCCCCCTCCAAACCTCCCCCTTTCTTTGGGCACGGCTTAGGGGGTTCCCCTAAGAACCCCAACTTTTACAGGTTTGTTTTTTTGAGAATGCTCTCTTTAACAGGTTCAGAGGCGTTGTTTCTTTCTTGCCAAGGAATGACGAGCCATGGATGGCGGGTTAGCAGCGTGCAGAATTGCGTAGCGATTCTGCAATCCAGAAAAAATCCATGGAGGGATTTTTTTGGCGTCCTACGCGGGATTGGAGGGGCGCGCGTAGCGCGTTGCGGAGCAATGGAGCGGGAAGGGACCCGCGGAACCCCGGAAAGCCCGTAAAAAATGGCAAGTGCCGATTTTAGCCAAGGAATGAATGGTGGAGCGGATAAAGGTTCCGTCCAAATTCAGAGGAAAATGGATTGGGAACTTGGATGGACAGGAAGTTTCCGGATTGAAGGTTTTAAACTTTGGGTTGAGTAGTAGAATTTATGAGTGCGGAATGTTATACTTTTATATATGAAGAAGATAGTTACTTTTTCTACGAACCAGAGGGTTATTGATACCGTTCAGAAGTCTTGCGAGCTGTATTCGGCTTTCTTTAACTCCGAGATTTTTGGTTCTACAGAGAGTGCCGTTAGCTACATTAATTACGAGATGCCCGAAATCAAGGTTCTGGATTATACTTCCAAGAACATTGACTGCGCCAAGATTCTGGAGACAATTAACTCGGACGCTTGGCTGCACTACGGCGGTATTATTGCGGTTGCGCGCGACGCGGAGCAGGTTCAGCAGCTGGAGGAGCTTAAGGACAACAACATGCTTACGGTTCAGAAGCTGGACGACTTTGAGAGGCATTTTAGCAGAATCCTCCGCATTTTGTACCAGAACCAGCAGTTTTTGTATACCCGCGGCATGCAGGATATTATTGGCGGCCAGGAATCCGGGCTTTTTCTTTGCAACAACGACCCCATGGACATCCGCTTTTACACGAACTTTCTTGTTAGCTATCTTTATAACACCAACCGCATTTCTGATGACGACCGCTATGCACTCCACATAACTTTTATGGAAATGCTTACCAATGCCCTGGAGCACGGGAACCTTAACATTACCTACCAGGAAAAGACCGACTGGCTTATGAAGGGGCGGGACATGCTGGAGCTTATTTCCGAGAGGCGAGTTGACCCCCGCTATTGTGACCGCAAAATCCATATTTCCTACGCAATCGGAAAGACTGTTTCTGCTTTCCGCATAAAGGATGAGGGTGAAGGCTTTGACTGGCGTGCCATAATGAACAAAAAGAACAATTTTGACACCCACGGGCGCGGTATTTCGCTTAGCAAGCAGTGCGTTAAGAAGCTTACCTACAACGAGAGGGGCAATCAGGTTACCTTTACTATTGCCAACAAGGTGAATGCGGTTAACACTATTCCGGGCATAATGAAGCCTTTTGACACGATTGAATACAAGAACAAGGAAGTTGTCTGCCGCGAGAACGAGATGTCCAACGACCTTTTCTTTATTGTTAGCGGACGTTTTGCCGTTTACGTAAAGAAGAAGCTTGTTAACGTTCTTACTCCAAACGACATGTTCATTGGCGAGATGGCCTTTCTTTTGAACGACCGCCGTACTGCAACGGTTGTTTCTGTTGGAAGCTGCCGCGTAATCAAGGTGCCAAAGTCTGCCTTCCTTTCGCTTATCAGAAAGAATCCCCACTACGGTATTTTCCTTAGTAAGGTTCTTGCCCAGCGCCTTGTGAACCAGACCAGTGCTACAATTAAGGCAAAGAATTTGGGTAAGTCTGCCGTCCGCACTTCGGCTAAGTCTTCTGCTGCTTTAAGGACTGCTTCTAAGCTTGCTTCCAGAGGTGGGGCTAAAGCGGTTAGACAGGCAAAGTCACCGGTTAGACCCGCTGCTTCTAGACCAACTGCTTCCAGGCCTGCCGCTTCGAGACTTGCTGCTGCACGTCCGGTTCAGCGTAAGGTTTCCAGGTAAGATATGTCTTTAAACTGTAACGAAATAAACCAAGTGCTTTCTGAGCTGGACCTGGCGGATACTTTTATTCAGGAGATTGTCCAGCCGGGCTACGATACGCTTACCTTCCGCGTTATAAAGCACGGTTCTTTGCGGACTATACTGATTTGCACTTGTGCCGGTGCCTGCCGCATAAACGAAACTTGGGGAAAGATTCCCAAGAACCCAAAGCCCCTGCGCTTTAACGAATTTCTTAAGAGCCATGTTCAGGGTATGAGGATAAACAGTTGCGTTCAGATTGGCCTTGACAGGGTAATAAAAATGGATGTTTCCACCTGGCAGCAGAAGTATTTTATTTACATTCGCCTTTGGTCCGGGGCTGCAAACGTTATTGTTACGGATGAATCTGGCAACATTCTTGACTGTATGTACCGCCGCCCCAAGAAGGGGGAGGTTTCTGGCGGAACTTTTATTATGGAAGAAAAGGAACCTTCACCGGATGAAAAATCTGCCGCTTTGCAGAGGTTCCCGCTAAGGACTTTTGATGAGCTTAAGGATGCCATTGAACAGAATGGGGGTATGCTTAACGGCCGCAAGGTGCTTGGCCAAGACGGTGATTTTGATTCCCTTTCCTTTAACAAGAAGGTTGACCTTTTTTATTCTGAATATTCATCGTCCCTTTCCCGCGATAATCTTCTTTCTCAGGCGGAAAAATGGTTCAATTCCAAAAAGAGCAGGATGGAGCAGGCTCTAGAAAAGCTTTTGCAGAAGCAGAATGACTTTGCGGGGGCGGAAAAGCTAAAGCACACCGGGGACCTGATTCTTGCCTATGCCCAAGAGGCCAATGGTTCTAGTCTGGACTGCACGGATTACGATAGCGGCCAGCAGGTTCACATAAGGCTTGACCCAAAGCTTAGTCCCCAGCAGAACGCACAGGTCTACTATTCGCAGTACAAAAAGGCTGTTAGCGGACAGGAAGCCCTTGCCCACGACATAGAGCTTTCGCGGAAGAATCTTGCCAAACTGGAAGCGGAATACAAATCGCTTCTGGAAGAAAAGAGCGTAATCAAAATTGAGCAGATGCTCCGCAGGGACACAGCCCCCGCACAGACTAAGGAAAAGCCGCATCCGGGGCTGCACTATGAAATTGACGGCTGGACAATTATTGTTGGAAGAACCGCTTCTGAAAACGATGACCTTTTGCGCCATTACGTGAAGGGGGCGGACATGTGGCTTCACACCCGCGACTATGCAGGCGGATATGTCTTTATAAAGGCTCAGAAAAATAAGACAGTTCCTCTGGAAACTCTGCTTTACGCTGGTAACCTTGCGGTTTACCATTCAAAGGCACGCAAGAACGCGGAGGCAGACCTTTACTACACCCAGGTAAAGTATCTTAGGCGTGCAAAGAACGGTCCCAAGGGGCTTGTTATTCCCACTCAGGAAAAGAACCTTCACATAAAGCTAGACGCGCAGAAGCTACGTGAGCTTGAGGAAAGGGGCTAGCGGCACTTGTTTGTAACAGCCATTTCCGCCGGCTTATTCCCACCAGTCTTCAACCTTTAGCATGCTGACTTCCTGCAAAGTGGCAAAGTCTTCCGTGTTGTGGGTTATTAAAACCATTCCGTTTGCTATTGCGGTAGCGGCAATCTGTGAGTCGTCAAAGGGTAGTGTTTTGCCCTTTTCTTCACAGCGGGCACGGAGTTCGCCGCAGATTTCCGATGCAAAGCTGTCGTAAGGAATTATTTCGTAGGAATCCTTTATGCTCTGCATTGTGTCGCCAACGAGCTGCTTTTTTCTTCCTTCCGGCATCCTCTGGTAGCCATAGACAGTTTCTTGCCAGACCGTGGAAGAGATGGCGCACAGGTTGCCGTGGTTGAGAATTTTCTTTATCAATTTCAGATTTGGTTTTTGTTTTGCAAATTCTGAAATTACATTCGTGTCAAGCAGGTAGACTGGCTTCATACTTCGCTCCAGATAGAATCGATTTTTTTGTAGTATGCTTCATCGGGGTATTCATCCGGTGGAATGGGAATGCCTTCGTTGTCACCTTCGGCTTCCATTTCTGCAAGCACATCAGCATATTTTTCGCGGATTTCAAGCCAGCGCTCATAAAAACTCTTCTTGGGCTTTGTTGCCTTGTATTCCTCCCAGCTTATAAGAACTGCAACCGGCTTGTCGTGTCTGGTAAGCTCAACCGGTTCCCCGCCTTCCGCAAGCTTTATTAAGGAAGAAAAATTATTGCGCGCATTGTAAATTGATTCCCTGCACATAGGCACCTCCTTTTAAGGCTCTCTTTTTATTATCGCCTTTTATTGGCTAGATGTCAAGTCTTATGGCTAGAAAATGTTTTTTTTGAATTTTTTGGAGCATATTCCTTCTTTATACTGTGTCCGCCACTCTGTGTCGGCCAGACTCCGCGTCATTTGTTAGCAAAAAGGACTGGCAAGTTTTCGCCAGAAAACTTGCGGGATAAAATGCCACGGAGGGCATTTTATCCCGCTTTGCAGGGTTCCGGCTTACGCCTCCATTGCTTCCAGGTTCGGCCCTTCGACAAGCTCAGGGACCTCACCCTACAGCAACGCGTTCCGCGCCCTTCCAATCGGGGCTAGGCTTTATTTCGAGAAAATTGATTTCCACTATATTTTTTTATGAAAAGCAACTGGAAATCAGTTTGGTGCGTAGCGGAAGGCAAATCCGTCTGAAAACTCGCATTGGAGCGGAACGTACCCGGCAGCGTAGCTTCAAGCCGCAAAGCGAGTTTAATTTCCTATTCCGCGACACCGCGGGTTTTCAGACGGATTTGCCTGGGAGCGGAACACCAAACTGATTTCTGTGTATGATATTACTTGTTGATAAAATAAAGCCCGGCAAGACAAATTACAATTCCTGCAATTTTTGAAATGCTAAGCTGCTCTTTGTATAAGAAGAAACCAACAAAAATCAAGACAGCTGCAAGCAATGTATTTGCCACAAGTGCAAGCGTATTTACTTTCCATCCGGCTTTGTAGGCGCAGATGAATCCAACTTCAAGCCCTGTAATTACAATTCCAAGAATTATGGTTGCCCAGTTTGTGAGTGCAAAGTCCTTAAAGCTTGGATGTCCTTTTGATGAGACGAGGAACATGACAAAAGAGAAGACTGATGCTACGGCATAAGTAACAGTCATTGAGGCATAAGTATTCATCGCCTGAGGAATTCCTTTTGCGCAGATTTGATAAACGGTGTTTGCTGTAACGATTAGTAAAATTGGCCAGATGTATGAAAACACTATGGACACTCCTTTTAGTTTGATTGTCCATCTTCTAAGACCTAACGATGAGACTGAATGCCTAAAAGCATTCCTACCCGGTGGCAGTAATAAGAGAATATCAGATCTTGCCTGAATCATCAATGAGAAAGTTAATGCATAACAGCGTTTTTTCTACTATAATCAGAATATGCAAAAAGCAAAAGAGATACACGCAGAATTTTGGAAGTATGCACAGCTTGGCTCCGGGAGGGCCTTTCTTATTTTCCGCGAGCACCAGGAGCTTGACTTTACGCAGGAAATAATTCAGCTTTGCCTAAAAAACTTCAGCTATGACCCCCAGTGCGAAGGTGTCAGAAGTGAATATGCAATGCAGTTTATACGTGCCCTTCCGCAAAAAGAGCGGGAGTGCGTGTTTGCAAGCATAAAGCCCCATCTTGAAAATGACGAAGTTTCGGACGACTGGGATTGCATTCATTTTTTCTCTGTGGTGGTAAAAATTGCGCATGAATTTGAACCTTCTTTTGGTGAGCTTTTACGGAAGCGTTTTGATGAATGTGATGATGACGCTTTGATTGAAGGATTTCCTGCGTCGGCGGTTATAGAACTTGACGGATTTGACGGCATGGTTCGTGTGGCAAAAAAATTGGGCAAGGCATTCAAAGTGCACGATGACTGGGCAGAAGATGATTATTATACATGCTGTGTTCCAGGAATGAAAAGTGAAAGTGTACGCGCAAAACTTGGGGAGCTTGCAGAATCAGACCAAGACATACGCGCTTACTTAGAAAGAATTGAAGAATGTGAAAAGGATGCGGAAGAAATAAAAGCTGAACGAAAAAAGAACGAGCCTGAAAGCAATTTTGAGCGGGTAAAAAAGGCCCTTCATACCGGTCGTGGCCTTGCCCCCCGGCGCTACGTAAAGCAATTGACTTTGGATGAAGCAAAATATTTTGCCGATGAGATGAAAACTGTAAAGAGTCAGAAGGAACTTATAAAATATCTCAGGATGTTTAGGCTTATTCCTTATCCCTATGATGCCAAAGATTTACTTTCGCTGTTTTCAAAACGGAAAAATTCGCATTTTAACGAATGTTTGGTTGATGCACTTTCTTTCTTTTCTTCTCCAGAAATCCGTTCGCTTGCAGAAAAGGCATTGGATTCCAATAAATATTCGCCTTTTTATCTTGCCCTGCTTACAAAAAATTACCGCGAAGGTGACGGTGCAAAAATTGCCCGGAAGCTAAAAGAAATAAAATATTTTGAAGATGCCCATTACGATGTTAGTGATGTTAGAAAAATCTACAAAGAAAATGTAACGCCTGATTGCCTTGAACCGCTTACAATTTTTTATGAGCGTACAAAATGCGGTCTGTGCCGTACTCATGCCGCTGAACTTATGGAAAAAGCCGGTGTGCTTCCGCAAAACATTCGCGAGGAGTTGCCCTTTGATTCAGAAATCTTGTATGACCAGGAATTGCAAGAGACCCGGAATCAGTAGAAGATAAAACTTGGGCTTATGTGGCAGCGGTCATTCCGGGCTTGACTCGGAATCTGTGGAAGGTGAATGGTTGGGTTAGACAGACCCTGAATCAAGTTCAGGGTGACGGTTTTTTCGTCAGAGTGACGGTTTTTTCGTTGATTTTTTCCAGGGCGTCTGCCAAGTGCTGGCCTATGTTTTCTATGGTGCTGTGGCTGCCCTGAACTTTTACCGTAAGGCCGGAAAGCTTATTGCAATTGTCGTAGTTGCCGGAAATAACTTCGTCTGATTCGCTGCAAAGGGTATAGGCCAGTTGGTTTTGGGAAGAGGGGGTAAGTTTTTCGTATTCATCCAGGAAGGAGGAAGGAATGCCCGATTCCTTTATTAGCTTAAGCTGGTGGGGAAAGTAGCAGGGGTTTGTGAGTATGCAGGGGAGATTGAATTTTCTGCTAAGATTGTCCGCAAACCAGCCGCCAAGGCTCTGCCCCACAAAAATAAAGTCTTGGGAGCTAACCATGGAGGAAAGCTTTTCAAGAATCTTTTCTGGGGAAGTGCCCATGTAGTCAAGCTGAGGGGAAATGATGTTCTTGGCGGGCATCATTTTGCAAAGAGCCTTGTAGTTCTTGTTGTCTGCCTCGCCAAGAAATCCGTGTATGTTCAGAATTAACATTAGAAGTCAGCCAGCTTTGGTGCGCGTGGGAATGGAATTACGTCGCGGATGTTTGCCATTCCTGTGATGTAGCGCAAGAGGCGGGCAAATCCAAGTCCGAATCCTGAGTGGGGGACTGTTCCAAAGCGGCGGAGGTCAAGGTACCACTGGTAGTTGGTCATGTCCATTCCGCGTTCCTGGCATACCTTTAGAAGCTTGTCGTAGTTTTCTTCGCGTTCTGAACCGCCTGTTATTTCGCCAAGGCCTGGAACAAGTACGTCTACTGCGCGTACCGTGATGCGTCCCTTTTCGTCGGGTTCGTTCTGCTTCATGTAGAAGGCCTTTACGTCCTTTGGATAGTTGTAGACCATTACAGGCGACTTGTAGATTTGTTCGGTAAGGTAGCGCTCGTGTTCGGTCTGAAGCTCCTTGCCCCATTCGATTGGGAATTCAAACTTGTCGTTGAATTTTTCAAGTTCGGCAACGGCTTCCGTGTATGATATGCGCTTGAAAGGTGTGTCCACAACGTGCTGAAGCTGGGCTGTAACGCCTGGCTGGATTCTCTTTTCAAAGAAGGCCATGTCTTCGCTGCATTTTGTGAGTGCCCAGTTTAGAAGGTACTTGATGAATTCTTCTTCCAAGTCCATGTCGTCAAAGAGGTCAAAGAAGGCCATTTCCGGTTCGCACATCCAGAATTCGCTAAGGTGGCGCGGTGTGTTTGAATTTTCTGCGCGGAAGGTTGGCCCGAATGTGTATACGCGGCTAAGGGCTGTGGCAAGGGTTTCTGCTTCAAGCTGGCCAGATACGGTAAGGTTTGCCTTTTTGCCAAAGAAGTCCTTTGAATAGTCAACGATTTTGTGTGCGTCTTCTATCTTCATTCCGCCGGCTCCGGCTTTTACGCCAAGCTCTGCAATCTTTTCCAGCGAAAGGGTTGTTACCTGGAACATTTCTCCTGCACCTTCTGCATCTGAACAGGTGATTTCCGGGGCGGATATGTAGACAAAACCGCGTTCCTGGAAGAAGGTGTGCAGGGCTATTGCCATCTGGCTTCTCATGCGGAATACTGCACCAAAGGTGTTTGTGCGTGCGCGGAGGTGGGCATTGTCGCGTAGGTATTCCATGCTCATCTTGTTCTTCTGTAGCGGATATTCTTCCGGCGGGCAGATGCCAAGAACCGTAAGCTTTTGCAGGGTAACTTCAACTGCCTGTCCTGATGCCGGGGAAGGGATGATGACTCCCTCTGCGCGGACAGAAGCGCCTGTTGTTATTTTTTTAAGTTCTTCTTCTATATTATTAACGTCTGCATTACCGGGATTGTTGCGGTCAAAGGTAAGCTGGATGTTTGCAAAGCAGCTTCCGTCGTTCACCTGAACAAAGACTAAGTTTTTTGAGTCGCGCTTTGTGCGCACCCAACCGCAAACTGTGACTCCGCGTCCGTCTGGGGCAGAGGTAAGCAAATCTTTAATAAGAACTGGTTTCATAATTTATTGATTATAGTGAATTTGGGTGCTTCCTTCAAGGGTGTTCCCTTGGACCCCGAATTTGGAGGGGAGGAAACCGCTCAGAGTCCGAAGCCCGCTGTTTCCTCCCCTCCAAACCACCCCTCCTTCTCGGGCACGGCTTAGGGGTTCCCCTAAGGACCCCGTTTTTGTTTCTTGCCAGGCAATATAGAGCCATGGATGGCGGCTTGGCAGCGCGGAGAATTGCTGTGCAAATCTCCGATCCATAGAAAAATCCAAGGAGGGATTTTTCTATGGCAGGCACGGCTTAGGGGCATATCGCTCAACGTATCGCGATATGCCTAAGAACCCCACTGTTTAACAAATGTTTTTTTTGTGAATGTTCGCTTTGGCAGGTTCAGAGGTATTTTTTCTTTCTTGCCAAGGAATATCGAGCCATGGAGGGCGGGTTGGTAGCGTGCGGAGATTTGTTTGTGCGGATTGCCGGGTCGAGTGCGGCAATGACAGCGTGTGTGGTAGTAGTTCTGTTTTTTGAATGATAACCTCGTGGGCTCTTCCCAGCTTTAGGTCAATTTTTTTAGGGCAGTCCAGGTCGTATTCGGTGCGGCTTTCATAAAGGAAGTCATTCTTGGAAATAAGGGATTTTTTATGCTACTTATCGTGGCATGGAGGAATTTTACTCGTTTCTTACTATTTCTATGCTGTCGGAGTGGTAGAAGCTGTCGGCGTAGATTGTGAAGTAGCAGTAGAGAGGCTGGTCTTGGCGCTTCCTTAGTTCGTCGGAGATGTTTACTTTCCAATCGTAGCTTATGGTCTTGCCTGTTATTTTGTAGTCCATGATGCTTGGGGCTTCAAAATGGTCAAAGAGCTTGTTGTCGTCTGCGTCACATATATAGATGCTTAGCTGCACGTAGGCTGAACTGTAGTATTTTGGGCGGACTTTTGCGTATACGGTTATTGTGTCGCCCACTTTTGCGGAGGTGATTTTCTTTTTGCCCTTTTTTATGCAGAGACCGTAGATTCCGTCGTACTTGGATGGCTTTTGCCAGGGGGCAGAGTTTAGGTATTCTTCTAGTTCCGGAAATTTGATTTGGAAGTGTTCAAAGTTGTCTGGAAGCTTTTTTACAAATATGTAGCCTTCGGCGTCTGTTTTTAAGGTGAGGTTTCCCAAGGGATTGCCGTCTTTGTCGTAGAGGCAGAGCATTATCTTCTCGTTTTTAAGGACACCCAAGTATTCGTCTATTAGTTGCTTGCAAAGTTCTTTTGAGCCGTCAAGCTTTACTTTTTCTGTTTTGATTATTTTTGAGGGCTTTCTTTCTTCTGAAACGCTGTTGGTTGCGCAGGAGCTTAGGGCTAGGGTTAGGAATGCGGCCAGGATAAGAAGGGGGATTTTTCTTTTCATGAGGATAAAGTAGTGGATATTTTTTTGTTTTTCAAGGGTGAGCCCTTGGACCCCAGAACTAAGGGGAGGGAAAACCCCCTACTCCGAAGCGAGGGTTTTCCCTCCCCTTAAACCCCTCCCTTTCCCGGCACGGCTTAGGGGGTTCCCCCTAAGAACCCCCGTTTTTGTTTCTTGCCAGGCAATATAGAGCCATGGATGGCGGGTTGGCAGCGCGGAGAATTGCTTTGCAAATCTCCGATCCCAAAAAAAATCCAAGGAGGGATTTTTCTTGGGCAGGCTCAGGGAACGTAATTGTTACTTGCCAAGCAGTGCCGAGCCATGGATGGCGGGTTAGAGGCCCGGAGATTTGCAGGGCGAATCTCCGATCCCCAGAAAAATCCATGGAAGGATTTTTCTGGGGCAGGCACGGCTTAGGGGCCGTATCGCTCAATGTTTCGCGATATGCCTAAGAACCCCATTTTTGCAAACAGGTGTGTTTTTTTTTGGGGGAATGCTCTCTTTAATAGGTTCCAGGACGTTTTTTTTGTTTCTTGCCAGGCAATATAGAGCCATGGATGGCGGGTTGGCAGCGCGGAGAATTGCTTTGCAAATCTCCGATCCCTAGAAAAATCCACGGAAGGATTTTTTCTGGCGACATACGCCCGATTGGAAGGGCGCGGGACGCGTTGCCGTAGGCAATGGAGCGGGAGCGGAACCCTGGAAAGCGGGTGACGCAGGGCATGTTCGGTCGGGTTAGCCGAGGGGCAGGATGGTAGAGCGGATAAGGCTACCGTCCAAATTTAGAAAAAATTCAAAAAACTCTATTTTAATTTTAAGAAAACAGTATTATAATGGAAACAAATGGGCCTTATTAATGCTTTGAAGTTGCAATGGAAACGAACTGCCTCTTTGTTTAGGGAAAACCGTGATGCGCTTTATTTGTACAACTACCGTTTTCTCTGTGTGCTGAATTATGCAGCTCTTTTCATAATGTTTTCGCTAGTGCTGATTTCCTACATTCCTGCAAACACTTTCTTTAACAAGCCCTCCTACCATAAATTCTACATGTCATTCTTCTTTGTCTTCCTTTCGATTGCGATTGCAACCTTTTTGTTCGGGGAGTATGTAAAGAAGCATCCGCTCGTTTTTTTGTATGTTTTTACATTTTCCATGCATATTTTTGCAACGGTTATGTGCTGCATGGCAAGGGTTCCAGATCCGTACACGATAACCCTCTGCTTTCTTGTAGTCTTTCCCATCTGCATAATGGATCTTTCGTTCAAGCTTTTCGTTCTGAACAGCCTGGTTGTTGCGGTGGACCTTTTCTTTTCCTATAAATTCAAGGACGTGGGTGTTTTTGTAACGGACATAATTGACTGCGTTATATTCGGCATAATAGGCGTTGTGCTGGGCGGAGTCTTCCGCAGCTACTACCTGCGCTATGCCACGATAAAGGCCCACAGCCACGACAAGGATATGGAGCTTCTCAAGGCAAAGGATGAGGCTAAGTCTACCTTCCTTGCCAACATGTCGCACGAGATACGCACTCCTATAAATGCAATCATCGGTTTTGACGAGATGATTCTGCGCGAGTGTGCGGACAAGACAATCCTTAACTATGCAAACGAAATCAATTCTTCCAGCCGCAACCTGCTTTCCATAATCAACGACATTCTTGACTTTTCCAAGATTGAGTCGGGCAAGATGGAGATTATCTGCGTAAAGTACGACATAAACTCAACTCTTAACGACCTTATCAATATGATTACTCCCCGTGCAAAGGAACGCGGGCTTGAATTTATTGTTAACGTTAACCCAATGATTCCCTGCCAGCTCTACGGTGACGATATAAGAATCCGGCAGTGCATTCTGAACCTTCTTACAAATGCGGTCAAGTACACGAACAAGGGAAGCGTCAGTTTTACCCTGGACTTTAGGAACGGAAGCGATGACGAGACGGTTAAGCTCTTTGTTTCCGTCAAGGACACGGGCATAGGCATAAAGAAGGAGAACATACCCAAGCTATTTGATTCCTTTGACCGCTTGGAGGAAAGAAGCGTCCGTTCTGTTGAGGGAACCGGCCTTGGCCTTCCCATTACCAAGAGCCTGCTTAAGAAGATGGGCACGGAGCTTATGGTGGAAAGCGAGGAAGGCGTTGGTTCCACTTTTTCATTTGAGATTGAGCAGAAGGTTGCCAGTTCCGAGCCGATAGGAAACTTTAGCGCGCGCATAAAGAGCATAAACGAGGCACATTCGACCTATTCGGAGTCATTCCATGCGCCGACGGCAAAGATTCTCGTCGTGGACGACATGAAGATAAACCTGACGGTTATTGCAAACCTGCTCAAGAAGACACAGATTCAGCTGGACACAGCCCTTAGCGGTGATGCCGCCATTGACCTTGTAAAGCACAACAAGTACGACGTGATATTCATTGACCACCGCATGCCCGGCAAGGACGGCCTTGAGACCATAGCAGAGATGCGCAGCGACCACGAGAACCTTAACAAAAGCACGCCCTGCATTGCCTTTACCGCAAATGCAATCTACGGTGCCCGCGAGATGTTCCTGAGGCACGGTTTTGTGGACTATATAACAAAGCCTGTTGACTACCAGAAGTTTGAAAAGCTTCTTATGGACTATCTGCCGCCCGAGCTTGTCGTCCGCAATGAAGAGGCCAAGGAGGAGCAGCCCCTTGCTGTACACGAGGAACCCCAAGAGCATGACGACACCTTCTTTGCGGCTTACAAGAACGTTCCGGGTGTGAACATTGAATCTGCCCTGATGCACTGCGGGGAGGAAAGCATACTGAAGACCGCAGTCTCCGACTTTTATGATGCCATAGACAAGAACATTTTCTTTATTGAGTACTACCAGCGAAACGGTGACTGGAAGAACTATACAATACGCGTGCACAGCCTAAAGAGTTCTTCCAAGCTGATTGGAATTGAGGAGCTTTCTGCCGAGGCCGCCTATCTGGAAAAATGCTGTGACGAGCACAATTACAGGGAGGCTGATGAAAAGACGGATGCCCTTGTGCAGCACTATGCTTTCTATACGGGCCATCTCTTTCCTGTCGTTACGCCGGGAAGCAGCCCGTCCGGCATGAAGGAAGTTATGGAAGAAAAGCGCTTTAACGAGGCCTACGCGGCAATAAAGGAATGCGTTGCAGTGGATGACTTTGACTCTTGCGAAAATATAGTCGTGGCAATGTCCATATACGAGATTCCTGAAAAGCTGAAGAGCCGCTACAAAACCCTCCGGGCCTCTGTATACACAAGGAACAAGCAGGCAATTCTTGGAACTTCCATTTAATCTATTTTTCCCAAACAAGAACTTTGTTCTTTCCAGCCTCTATCTTTTCAAAGGGGCCGGGAATTGGGCTTTTAGAGCGTTCGTTACCGCAAATGTCCCTGTTAAAGACAATTTCACTTCCGTCCGGGGCTTCAAAGCGGAAGTTGCATATCCTTGGCCTTCCAAGCATTTTTGTTTCTATAAGCTCTGTCTTAGTCTTAAAGAGGCTTTGGTCCGCAGTAAATTCTGCATAGAATTTGCCCTTTTCTTCACGGATTTCTAGCATTGGGTTTTCCTTGCTAAAGGTATTGTCCTTTTCTCCGCTAAAGGCTTTTGCGCCAAAGCAGTAGTGGTTGCCGTTAACGTAGGCCGCCTGCATTACCCTCATGAACACGTCGTGGTCTCCGTCACCTGCTTCTTTTATGCGCTCCTTGTATTCCTGCCAGCTTCTTGCGCATCCAGTGTTCAGCTGTTCTGTCTTGAACCACTTGTTCATCTCCTTGCACATGGGGTGCATGATGCATTCATCGTAGCCGTCCGTTCCCGACTTTGACTGGGGGGTAAAGGTTTCCTGCCCGCCAACAAAGATGTTTTGGTAAAGCCTGTCGTCACCGCTAAAGACAAGGGCTGTTCCCAAAAGGTCTGTGGAGTGGGGAAGGTGGTAGGGGGTGGAGCGGTCTACAACCTGTTCCCGCCTCATGGTTCCTGCGCAGAAGTTGTGTATGTATGCCCCGCCCTGGGAGATGTTGTCAAAGTTGTAGGGGCTTGCAAAGATGTTGTTGTCTACAATATAGGGGCCGTGGGAGACTTCCACCATAAGGTCGCGGTCGTTTGCGTAGTAGAGGTTTCCGCTTATGCGTACACCCTGGGTCTGCCAGTCAAACCAGCTGCCAAGGGTGCAGTTGTGTATGTTGTTGCCTATAACCTGTACGTCAATTCCTGCATGAAGCTTTATTCCTGCAATTTCGTAGCCAAAGTATTCATGCTTAACCGCAATGTTGTAGATGTGGTTGTGCTCAATCTTGGAGAAGATGCAGCCCATGTGCCCAACAATTCCGTTTTGTCCGCAGTCGTAGATTGTATTGTTGCGTATTATGTGCGACCCGATTTTTTCCTTGCTCCAGCCGTCCTTTTTTGCCCTAAAGACAGCTTCCATCTGGTACTGGTAGCCCGGCTTTTCGCGGAATTTGGTGCAGTCGTTGTCCCCGGTGGAAATTTCTTTGCCAAGGCTTACTGCGCTGCACTTTGCGTCGTGGAAGATGCAGTCTTCTATAATCCAGCCCTTTGCCCAGTGGGGGCCAATCATGCCCGGTTGGTCTGCCGTTGGTGGTGCCCAGGGACTTGCGGCTTGGCACATTTCAAAGCCCTGGACTGTTATGTAGTCAAGGCCTGTGCGGTCTGGGTAAAAGCAGCTCTGGCGTACGCTTATTTCCACAAGCTCCTTGTTGGGGTCAAAACCGTGGAAGTTTGCGTAGATTTTTGTTTCTTCCCTGCCCACTTCTGCAAACCACTGGTAGACTGTCTGCTCCACTTCAAGAATTGCTTCCTCGTGCTTGGTCCACGGCGGATTGTAGCCTGTAAGGCGCTTTTCTGCCTTGCGCACTTCTTCCAGGGTGTGTGCCTCGTAAAAGGACTTTCCGTTAAGGTACACGTCGCCAAGATGGACTTGCTTTTCATTTTCTTTTTCAAGAGGCCAAACAACCCAGTCGCCCCAAAGCGGCTTTGCAAAGGGGTTGCATTCACCGTAAGAAGCTGCCCCTTCAAAAATTGAATTGGGAACGCTTGCACTCCATACGCTCCCGCCTTCATTCTTCCAGCCCTTGAGCTCCTCAGAGCCTTTTATTATTACCTTTTCTCCCTTTGCTGCCCGGTAGACTATGCGCTTGTCTTCTCCGCTTCCACCGTTTGCGGGCTTAACCCATTCACGGTAGGTTCCTGCCCCAACGGTTACGCTGTCTCCCGCAACTGCAAGTGAAGCTGCTTTTGAAATAGTCTTAAAAGGACGATCTTTGCTTCCGGGGCCAAAATCATCCCCGCTAACGCTTACAAAATAATCCATCTTTTACCTCCGCTATATAGGCAGTTTCAAAACTCGTTTTGTCATGCTGAATGCGGTTGCTCGCAACCAATTCCAGCATCCAGCTTCATAGCTTCCGAATCCGCATTCGCAGAAAGCTTGTGCAAAAGGCCAGTTATCTTCCCAATAGGGCATCCAGTTCGGCATTCTGGGCAAGGAATTCACTGTTGCGCGGGTCAATTGCCACAACCTGCTTTAGGTAATACTGGGCACGTCTCCAGTCCTGCTTGTTATAGTAGATTCTGTAGAAGCGGTAAAGCGCGTCTTTGTTGCGCGGGTTTGCGGTAAGGCTTGCCCTTAGGTCTGCAAAAATCTCGTCTTCGCCAGTGGCAAGAAGGCTCCTCTGGTAATAAAGAAAGCTCTTTGTCTTTCCGGAAGCAGTTTCAAGCTTTGTGTTTATAAGCTTCTGCGCCTGCTCCCTCTTTCCGGTTGCAACAAGCATGTTTATGTAGGAGCGAAGGACATCCTCGTCTTCCGGGTAGGCTGAATACAGCTTTGATGCCGTCTCCATGGCCTGGGCATTGTTCTTAAGGGCAATGCAAATGTCTATGTAGGAAAAATAGGTCTCCTTGGAAACATTGTCTTCCTTTATAAGCTTTGAGCACATCTGGTATGCTTCCTGGTAGCGGCCGGCCTTGTAGTGTTCGCTTATAATAATCCGCTGGGCCTGGGCATTTTCCGGCAGCTTGGCAAGAACCTTGTTGGCAAGCTCCATGGCGCTCTTTCCCGCAATAGGCGAACTTGATTCCGATGCAACGGAAGCTGCGCAAAGAAGAACATCCACGTCTTCGGGGTATTTTTGCAAAGCCTGTGCAATTGTCTGGGAAGCCGCAGAATTGTTCTTGTTCCATTCGCGGAGCAGCCTGGTGCGCTCAATCAGGTAGAGCCTGGAAGTGGAATCCGTCTTGGCAACAGCGTCCAAAAGGGTAGAGGCCTTTATGTAGTCGTTCTTGCTCATAAGGATGTCTGCGCGGTAAAGCGTAAAGTTGGTATTTTCCGGCTCATTCTGAAGAACCCTAAGCACATAGTTTTCCGCCTTGTCCACATTGCCTGTCTTTAGGGCAGCGGTGGCGCAAATCTTTAAAAGCAGGGAATTCTGGGGTGAAGATGCAAGTAAAAGCTCCCCTTGGGAAAGGGCCCTTGAATAGTTCCCCAGGTTGTACTGGATTGCAGCTTCCACACCCTTTAGCTCAGTGCAAGAAGATGCTCCCTTTTCCGCCTTTTTAAGGTAGGCTGCGGCAGACTCGCTCTTTCCCTGGGTAATTTCCATAAGGGACATGAGGTAGTTTGCAAGTACGGAATCTGGCCTCATGGCAAGGGCTTTGTCCAGGTCGTTTTTTGCCTTTGCATAGTAGGTCTTGGGGTTTGCCTTGGAAAAGACAACCATAGCCGGAAGAACTGTAGTCAAAAAGTCCGTCCGTTCAGTGGTGGAGTCATAGATTCCGTTTGCGGCAGACTGAAGAATGGCCGTATAGGGGTTAACCGCCTGACTTGCCGGAACTTCCCAGCTGATTCTTTTGGATGGCCATGCGGTTTCGATTATCTGCTTGCAGACGTTCATCAGGACTGTTTCCTTTTCCGAGAGCGTCCCCTTTGAATTCTTGTAGATAAGGGAAGATGCCTGTTGAAGGGAGTCGGGCGAGCCGTTTTCCACCTGGGCAAGTATCTTTGTGTCTATCGAATAAAAATAGGAGCGGTAAGAGTTGTCTGGCAGGGGAATGCTCGTAACAATTTCCTCCCCTCCCTCGCTTTCCTGCTTGGAATTGGCATCTTTCCCGTCTCCGGCAGAAGGGGAGGGTGTGCTTGCGCATGAGAAAAATACTAGCGGAGCAAGAGCAATCATGGCCAGCCGTTTAAGATTCATTGCTTTCTTCACCTTCAATAAGAGAATCATCGTTCATGTAAGGCAAAATCTCGTGGTGCTTTTGCTGAACCACAAACAATATTATAAGCCATATTCCGCCAAAAATCAAAATAATAGGCCACCACATGAATATAAAGTGCCTGAATGAAGACTTAAAGATGTGCATGGAAAAGAGCAGGAAAAAAGTGCCCATAAGAATCATCAGTATTGCGGGAAAAAGGTAGATGGTGCGGATGCGCTTGAGGTTGTAGAGGCCGGAGGGAATCATGGCAAGTCCGCAGATAATTATGGTAAGCGGCCAGGTCTCAATAAAGGTGAATGGCAGAATCTTTGCGTCCAGAAGCAGAAGCTGCACGCCAAAAAGAAAAAATGCTATGCCCAAAAAGACCCATATTGCCTTTTTTATCAGCGTAATGGATATATATAGAAGAAAAGCGCCTGAAGCGGTAAGAAAAATGGACTTCCAGCCAAAAGAATCCTCCCCTGAGGAAAATTTAAACGCGAGCAAAAAAACTCCGCAGAGCAATATTCCTATACCTATGACGAGTCCGATGTGGTATTTCAAAGGCATTTTAACCTGATTTTCCGGGGCCGTATCTTTCATTCAGTCGTCCTTACTCTCCCTAATTCTAGAATACTCCAAGCATACTTAAAAAACAAGTTGGCTGGCAGACTGTTATAAATTATAACAAATTTTTACCAATATTTTTCTCTGGACGGTACCTTAATGCGCTCTACCATCCTATTCCTCGGCTAATTCGACCGCCCATGCCTTTCGTCACCCGCTTTCCAGGGTTCCGCTTTCGCTCCAGCCTCCTCACTTCGTTGCGGTGGCCGGCTACGCCGCCCTTCCAATTGGGCGTATGTCGCCTCGGAAAAATCCATCCTTGGATTTTTCCGAGGATCGGAGATTTGCTTTGCAAATCTCCGGGCTGCTAAGTCGCGCCTCCATGCGCTCTTTGTTTGTTGGCAAGAAAGAATAAAACATGCCTGCAAGAAAATCCCTCCATGGCTCAATATTCCTTGGCAGAAAAAACACACCTGATTAAAAACGGGGTTCTTAGGGGCTAGCCCCTAAGCGGTGCTGGAAAG
>Ga0310691_10001622_pt1 | contig 33686 bp, 23 predicted proteins | sample 176DNAGHGlowgp2_FD_203887 | JGI IMG/M metagenome (GOLD analysis project Ga0310691, IMG submission 203887) | Sheep rumen microbial communities from Palmerston North, Manawatu-Wanganui, New Zealand - 1766 DNA GHGlow gp2 (v2) (version 2) | ecosystem: Host-associated > Mammals > Digestive system >... | reverse complement strand
TTGAATATACAGCCTATTCTAGGCTAGAGGATTTAAATTATAGTGGTTATGCACATATACAAGAGTCATTATTAAGTATGTTTAACAATGACTGCGATACATATCTATTTATTAATGCAATAGATAAAACTGCAAATACTGTTTATAACTATCTATTAAATAAAGAAAAAATTGTAATTGCTAATGAAAAACAATATTCACTTTCTGAATATGTGAACATTGGTGATAATTTCAATTGTGATTTATATTTTGGTTATGTAAGTGATACTATTATAAGTGCTCTTAGGTATCATAGACCAATAAAAATTTATTACTCAACAGCTATACTTACATTTTATAATTTACTTATTAATAGTATACAGTACATTGCAAACAGTCTCGATAAGTTGAATATTGCAAATACTACTATTAAGGATTCAATTAATGAAGAGCTTGCTGAACAGTTAGTTGATGTTAGGTGTAATTCAGTAGTATTATTTGATTCAGGTGCTCCATCAGTTTATGGAAATAAATCATTATCTAGGTCACCTAATTTACAATATAGTCATATATCACGAACATTTGTTTATTTACGTCGTTTAATACGTGAATATTTAGAGACACAAAAGTTTGTTTTAAACACAGTATTTGTTATAGAATCAATAATAAACTATATTAAACATGAGATACTTGATCAATTTATAACACGTGGAAATTTACATAATTATAATATAAATTATACTACAGATATACCAACAAAAACAGTTTATATCACAATTGATCTTTTGTTCTATGGATTTGCAAAAAGTATTACATTAGACTTTACTATATAAATATATAATTATATTTGGAGGATAATATGGCAACAGATGTTGGTACATTAGCAGGTCAGCAATACGGCGATGCTGCCCATTTTGCGAGTGCTTCCGGAAATTTTGAAGTTCAGCGTTCAAATCATTTTGAGGTTGTACTTGACTTAGCCAAATTACAATTAGATGTTGATGGTGCTACAGCTTCCGAGCATATTAGATTATCTGTTAAATCAATTGGCGCACCAAAAGTAAGTGCTGAACCAATTCAGTTAAAACATGGTAATGATACAGTAAAAGTTGCGGCCGCGCCACAGTTTGAAGACTTGGATATTACTGTATATGATACTATTGGGCAGGATCAAGTTAATTTAATGCAGGCTTGGTTTAATAAAGTATTTGATCGTAATACAAAATTAATGGGTCTTGTTAGTGCATATAAAACAAGCGGTACACTTTATATGTATTCACCAGATGCTTCTATTATTCGTAAATGGGATCTTCAGGGTGTATGGCCTAAAGGCTTTGGTCAGGCAAGTGAGTTCTCATTTGATTCAAGTGAAGCACAGACAATTACACTTAGCTTATCAGTAGACCGTTATTTTGAAAGCCGTGTAAAATAGCTTACAAAAATAAATTATAAGCTGTATATAAAGGGTATAGAATTCTATACCCTTTTATTTTTTGAGGCTTATATGAAAATAATTGCACTTTCAGATCAGCATGGAAATTTAGAATCTATAAAAGAACCATGTGATGTAGTTGTAATTGCCGGAGATTGGTCACCTCTATATTGTCAGCAAGATTGTATGTCAGTTTTAACTTGGTGGGATAAGAAATTTGCACCATGGATGAAGACAATCAAGACAAATCATATTGTTGTTATTCCAGGTAATCACGATTTTGCTTGTACTTATAAGTTTTTTAAAGAAGACCTTTACAAAATTCTTGATCGCCATAAATTATTAGACAAGGCTCATTATCTTTGTCATGAATCAATAATTATTGACGGATTAAAGTTCTATGGAAATCCAAATAGCGAATCACCAAATGGATGGGCTTTTTCAAAGCAATATAATCAGCTATACGAATTTGATGATGACACTGATATTTTAGTTACACATCAACCACCACGATTTGGTAATATTGGATTTGTTAAAAAGTTTAATAAAGAGCTTGGATCTGTAGATCTTCGTAATGAAATTCTTAGGTCAAATATAAAGCTAAATATTTGTGGGCATATTCATACTGGTGATCATAATCTTATACAAGTTATTCTTAATAATGGAAAGATTGCTAATATTAAGAATGTATCTATTTTAGATGAAGATTATCGAGTTGCATATGAACCATCTGTAATTGAAATATAGGATTATACATGATACACTATTTGTGTGATACAAGCTGGATTTTATATAGGGGCTTTTTCAGCTGTTCAAAAGTATGGCCAGAATATCCTGAAATACATTTCTTATGTAAGAAAATTGAGTCTTTATTAACTAGAAAAGATTCAGATTTATATTTATGTCTTGATGGAGCCAACACTAAAGGTCGTAGAATTTTGGGTGAAAGCTATAAAAAAGACCGCAATAAAGAAATGCACAGAAGCGTTTATGAAGCACTTCCAACATTTGTAAGCTTACTTCATAATGACAAAATAAAAGTTTGTTACAATAATAATTATGAGTCTGATGAAATTATCTATACTTTATCAAAAACATTAGATGGTAGAAAAAAGATTATATCAGGTGATAAAGACATATTTCAAGCACTATCAAGTGATGTTGTAATTGATAATGGTAAAAATTTAATTATCACAGAAGAATCATATAAGTTTGAATATTCTGATAAATTTTTTGAAATAGAACCTAATAAACTACCAATTTTTAGAGCAATTACAGGTGATATAAGTGATACGCTATATCCACCAGTAGCTAGATTTCCAAAGAAATTGGCAGCATATATTGTAGAGTTATTAGATTATAATGGTGAATGTCCATCAATATATCAATTATGTAATGTTGAATCATTATTAAAAGATTCTGATAAGAAGTGGCTCAATAAACTTATTGATGCTTATGATAAATTTAGTACTAACTTTAATATTATGAAATTAAATGTTATTGAAGATAACTTTAATATCAAATATGACAGAGAACTTGTTACAATAAGTGATTTTCTTAAATCAAAAATCGAAAGATTAAACACATTGTGAGATAAATTATGGATAAGAAATTAGAAGCAAGAATTGCTAGACTTGAGAAATTAGTCTCTCGTAAGTCTGTTAAAAATGAAGCATCAGATGAAGTTGCTAATGCTGTATATAGAGCAGTTGATAACATTAGACAGATTGTAAATGATCTATGTAAAACACTCGCATATAGTAATATTACTAACTATAGAGATGTAAACATGGCACTTCAAATATGCGAAAATTCATTTTCAAAAGAAGCATTCGATAGACTCGAATCAATTTTTGAAGATAGGAAAAACGGAAAAGAATTCTAATTTTTAGAATATACTAACTTTAATAAAACCAAGTTGCAATGTATACTAATACTTGTTACTTGGTTTTATTTATATAGGTTTACTTATGAACTTTGAGTTATCTGAACTACAAAAAGAATCAATAAAGAAAATGCAAGGCATGTCTGCATGTATTCTTGCACTATCTCCTGGCTGCGGAAAAACTATAACATGCCTATGGCATGTTAAATATGATCTCTTAAAAGATAATAATGATAAGTGTATCTTATTTATTCCAAAATCAGCAAGAGCCGCATTTAAAAAAGAACTATCTACAAAGATGGAAATTCCAGAGAGTGAATATATATTTGTTACTGCTGGAAAAACATTTAAATATGAAGATTTATCAAGCAGAAGATATATTATTGTAGAGAATTCAGTTGCAAATAAATATGTTGAAGATTTAGTTGCTCTTGCTAGTACAAATACATGCCATCTTGTTATTGATGAAGCACATTCATTGCAAAATCCAAAGTCTGTATTTGCTAGTGCTGCATGGGAAGTTAGGTGTTATTGTAAGAAAATTATTGCAATGACAGCAACTCCATTATTGAATGACATTGAGGGGTTATTCAATGTATTGCATTTCGTGTACCCAAGAGTATTTCAGTCATGGTTTAAGTTCAGAGCTCGTTATTGTATTACACAGGAACGTGTTATAAGAATGAAAAATCGTTTTGGTGCCGTAATTCAGAGAAAAATTATAGAAATTACAGGTTTCCAAAACATGGAAGAGCTAAATGGTATTCTTGATAAACTTATTATTAAAGGTTGCATACATTATAATGTAAACTTTAATTTCCTTGATTGTGACATTGATAAAGAATGCGAAAAATTATATGCAATGGCAGCAAAAGGATTTTTTGATATTCTATACCACCCTGAAAAAGTAAAAAAGAAATCAAAGAAAAAAGATGATGATTTAAGTAATCCTGCAGATGATGCAAAAGATTTTGGTGCTAGATTACATGATTTACAACGTGTAGTTGATTTTGGTAGTACTGAACCATCACCAGATATTATTTCTAATAAGATGAAATTGATGATGCAAACAGTACATGATATAATGTCTCGTAATGAATCAGTATTAATATATTTTGAATATACTGAGTCACTTGAATTAGCTGAAAAGATATTACTACAACATAAAGATTCAATTGGTTTTAAATCAATATATAAACTTACTGGTGCTGAAAAAGAAGACCAGCGTGCTAAGATTGAAGCTAATCTTGGTCTTAAAGAGATTGTTTTATGTTCACAAGCTGCATCACAATCAAGAAATCTTCAGCGAGCAAATAATATTGTAGTTATAAATGCACCGTTTTCAATCGGGCGCGTGGTACAGCTCTCGGGACGTGTTTGTAGAATGGATTCTACTTATAATGTACAGAATATTTATTTTATATCTGCAAAAGATACAATTGATACATATAGAACTTCATTGCTTAAAAAACGTATTGGTTTAATTAAGCTGTTACTTGGTGAAGAATCAACTGGTGCACTTGATAATTGTGAATGTAACTATATTGACATTGATTATTCAGATACTAAGCAATTAAAAAAGAATTTTCTTTGGAAAAAATAAAATATATTCATTAATATAATGTCCTAGTAATATACTGCTAGGACAAATTTATATATCAATACTATATTAGTTCAATATTACATAAACATACGAGGTAATATAATGGCAGCAATACCAGCTTCATATAAAGAAGTTTTCTCACTTAAAAATGAAGATGACTTTTTAATGGCAATGTTTTTAAATGGTCCATCAAAAGCAGTAATGAATAGTGGTAAAGTATTTATTAAAGATACAAATAATACCACACCTGATAAAGATGCAAAGGACAAAGAAAATAACACTGAACAAAATATAAATACAGATAAACCTGCTGATAGTTCTAACAATGCAGATAAACCTGATAATGCAGATAGTGAAAAAGCTTCTAGTGAAAGTTATAACTATTCATTATTTGAGGCATTTTCACGTTTAAATAGAACTAGATTTTATGAAGATGATGCTGATACACCACAAGCCAGTGATGATACACCACAAACAAACAATGATACTGCATCATCTGATAATAAATCAGACTCAGCTGAACAAAAAGACAGTAACGCTGAATCTAATGAAGATGAATCAGAACATAGCGATGATAATGTATCAGACACGGAATTTATTGTTGTAGTTGATCTTCCAAATGAAGGTTGTACAAAGTGGCGTGTTCGCTTAGATAATGTCTCAGATGTCACAAAAGTAAAGAATGCTATAATATCTAAAAAGTTTAGAACAGCACGTGATCTTGCGAATAAATTAGCAAATGTAAATAATACAAGTGATAAACCAATAGAAGCACTTAAAGTATTATCAGTTTCAACAATGATAAATAAAAATAATGAAGCTTATGCACCATTTGTTGGTAGATGTCGATGGGCATTTGATGTTGGTTCTGATAATCCAGAAGATTCAGCTGAATTAGAAATTGCAATTGCGCCAATTAATGGTAAAAAGCAACCACCAAAACCAGATGAGAAGATTATATATCATTCAGTATACAAAATTATTGGTGATATTACAGATGGATCACTTGAAGGCTTTGAAATGATTGGAAAAGTAAAAGATTTCTTTAATGGTGATGATAATCAAGAAGGTAATGATCCATCAAAATCATTAAGTGATTGGTTACATAAGCAATTTAAGTGCGTTGGTGATTCTTCAATGTATAAACAATTTTTAACTGTACGTAAATTTGTACAAGAGCATATTAAAAATAAAACACTTGAAGAGATGCCTGAAGCAAAAGGCGCTTCTAATATAAAAAATTATGCTGCTGCTGTAAAAAGTGCTAAAGCATTTATTTCGTTTTAGTGTATATATAAAATGCTATAACTAGTTATAGCATTTTATTTTATCCAATTTATATTTAAACTATATCTATATAATTAAGTGTAATTTTATGGATTTACAGCCAACTAATATAGATGAAAATATCAACACAAAGCTTGAGCTAAATGTTATTGATTATTATTGTACATTTGAATACTTGCTTAAGTATGCTGATATAAATTTTCCAGATTATACATCTACATGTTTTTGTCCTTTTCATGAAAATATAAATACACGAGCTGCTAAGGTCTTTTGTGAAGAACATAATGAACATTTATTTTGTTTTGCAGAGAATAAACTGTATAGACCACATCATTTGTTAACAATGAATATAGTACCTTTCACTGTATCACATGTTTTTTCTGCAATTTGGACTAATTTATCTAATGAAGAAAAATCTATATTTTCAACTGATTTAAAATATCACAAGATTGAAGTTGATTTTTCTAAGTATTATTCTGATTATAAAAAGTGTAAATTGTCATATTTTGATTTACTAGACATACTTAAAAATTCATAATCTATTATGATTAACCATTTGACTATCTAATTAGCAGCTCTTATTGAGAACTTTTATATATTTAGAGATTTAAAATATACACTTGTGGATATTCTATGCCCATAATTGAATTTAAGGGAGAGTTGAAATATGATTAAAAATGAGACACGTGAATCTGCACATTTACGTTCAAGAGTCAAAGACCTATCTGTAGTTCCAAATGTTGTTTCCTTTACAGGATTATTTGCGGCAATTACACCAATTGCAAAATTAAAGAAAAACGATGAAGGTTTATATGATCCTGTTTTAATTCGTGATACTGATAGCTTAATTGCAAACTTTGGCGATCCTCGTATTGATCCAGAAAAATATATTGATCTTTACAGCATTATGCAGGTTGTTGGTAATGGTACATCCTGCTATGTTGCAAAAGTAAATTCAGGCGATGCTGGTGTTTATAAGTTCCCATTTGTAGCTGATCCTGATTATCAAACGGATGATAATGCTAGTAAACAGTTTAAAGTTTTACCAGATAACATGCTATCTGCAGATAATAGAACAGTAACGCTCACTGGTTTAAAAAATAAGTATGTTATAACTAAAATTTTTGGCTATAAAAAAGAAAAACTTGCTGATGTAGCTGATCAAGACTGGCATAATATTGTTGATGCATTTTCATTTTATGTTGATAAGTATAAAGCTTTTAATGATGGCAATATTGCAGATCAAGGTGGCATACCACAGACTATAACTAGTGATGAAAAATATGGTAATGATCTAAATGACAAATATACATGGGACATCGTTGCTGATGCTAAGCATGCAGATGAATTTAAACTTACAATTACATTTGTTAGTGATGAAATTATAAATGATTATAATATAGTTGTTTATGCTGCAATTGATCCATCATGGGGTGCAGAACCTATTACATTAAAGCCAGTAACATATGATCATGATAAAAATAGTGAAACACAAGATGTGCTACTTGTAAATCCGGAAACAGGTACTATTACACTTGAAAGTACAACACAATTAAATAATGAATATATATTATTAGAAAGCACTGTTAAAAAGCTTAAAGCTGATCTTAAATCTGCATGTAGTGCTGATGATGTATCTATTGAATATACTTATACATCAGGTATACTTGTAATAACAGCAACACCACGTCTTGCTATACCGCATGAAGGTGATTGGACAGATGAAGATTGGAATTTTAGTGGTTGGGATTTTAGCGGTAACAAAGGTATTCCTATTCAAGGTGTAACAAGAGGTTCACATGCAGTTATTGGTTATTCTTCAATGGCTGAAGATTTAACATTTAAAACATATATTTCACAGACTAAACCATATTCACTCCATGTTTATTATCTAAATGTTGAAGTTCTAAATGCTGATGGTACAAATACACTTGGTAAAGCTCGTGTAAAACTAGAAGATACAACTACAAATCAGTCATTAGTTAATAATTTAAATTCATCATTAGGTACAATTGTTAGATTTGAACTTATTGATCCATCAACTGAAGGTGCTTGTATTAAGAAAGAACGTGGTGCTAATTCAATTGTAAAAGCAATCATGGATGCACATGTTGGCACACCACAGAAAACTTTAAAAGTTCCTAAAGATTTAGAACCATACATTATCGACTGCCAGCCAAAGTTTAAAGTTTCAATGCAAGATTATATTGATGCATTAGAACAGTTTAAAGCTAAGAAATATGTTGGTTGCTTAATGGCCGACTTAACTGCACCAGTTTCACGTGATCTCGAAGATGCTGATAAACCTGATGATAGTAATGATGAAACTTATAAAGCTAAACAGTATGATCTACTTAAACCAGGTGAAGTTTATCTACCAAGCTCAGAAGATCGTAGAGCACTTCATTATAATCTAAAACAGATTGCATGTGAGCGCAAGGATTGTACAGTTATTCTTTCAACACCTTATTATCCAGATCGTGAAAATCAAACTGCATTTACACTTGATGATGCATGCGATTGGGTAACTTCACAGGGTCGTTACTCTGATTTATGGGAATATGGTGTTTCAAATACTGTAGATTATTCAATTCAGAGCTTCTATCTTGAAATTTACTTCTCTTGGTTAATGCAGACATGCACAAAGATTGAAAGCGGCCTTGCTAAATCTGTTAAAGTTTTAACAGCCCCAGCAAACTTAGTAATTAATAATGTTCTCACTTCATATCGTGAACGTGGTGTACATCTCCCAGTTGCTGGTGATCAATATGGTACACTTCCTGAAACATGTACTATAACAGTAAATCCAAAAACAAAAGCTGAACGCGATCAATTAGTACAGTGTAGAATAAATCCAATTTATGATACTGGTACAAGAGGTATTCAGATTTATGGTAATGAAACATTAAATGCCGCTTATACAGATCTTAATGCTGCACATATTGCACGTACATTAGTTCGTATTCGTAGCCAGGTTGATGAATATACTGAAACACTTAAGTTCTTAATTAACAGCCAGATTCTTTGGGATCAGTGGAAGAATTATGTTAGTATGTATATTCTTGAGCCATATAAATCTGTTAACGCACTTGCTGAATATAGTGTTAAGATGGGTGAAGATACAACATCTCGTGAAGAGATTGCAAATCGTACCATCAATGGTATAATCAATTTGAGATTCTATCAGTCAGCTGAAATCTTTGATTTAACATTTGCAGTATATTCTACAGCAACAACTCTTGAAGCTGAAGGCGTTCTTTAATAATTTAATTAAATAAGTTAAAACCCCATGTATATATTATGCGTGGGGTTTTATTATATTATTCAGTCTTTATGTATAATTGTCACAGAATATCAAAATAACATATTTAATTATATTTATTAATCGCAGGTGTTATTATGACAAATAAAGACTTTATCACTAAGCTTAGTGATATTATGCTTTGTATACAAAGCATGATTCATACTAGGTTTCATAAGCGTGTAAAAATTATTTTCACTGATGGAAGATATAAAAGTGCCTATATATCATTTTATAAGAACTACACATGGCAATTTTATGTAGAAAATAAAGTTGCTTATTACAAGATATATCTTCTTAAGAATGAAAAAATTGTTAGACAAGATATTATTCGAAATAATGAAACTATAGAGAGATTCTATCAGCGAATGTTTTATTTCTTTAGACTTATGTAATGGAGCTTTATTTTAAGTATGTCAATAGTAAATGGAATTCTTATAGACGAAGGACTTACTGATATTTTAACCAAACTTCGTAATACTGAAATAAATAAATCTAGTAAACCAGCTGAAGCAAAAACTGAAAAGCCAGTTAATACAGATAAAAATAAGTCACTTGCAAGTCGCTTTGCAATGTCAACTGATAATACAAACACCACCTTAGTTAATACATATAAACAGCTATTGGATGATGCAAATAGCAATGGTGTTACAGTAAATGATTTAAATAACTATGCTCAAGATTCTGATTTAGCTGATGCAGATATATTGCCATGGTTTTCACATGATGACTGTGATACACAGTATTTTCATTATATGGATCTTTCAGGTGAACATAAATATATAAAAGCTAGTACACCTATAAAAGAAATTACAACTCTTCAGTTAAATAAAACATTTTTATGTTCATTACAATATTTTAAAAGTAAGCACAATGTATTAAGTGTTCGACAACTAGTAAGCGATTATTCTTATAGTAGATCATTTATTGCAGCAAATGAATCTGTAAAAAATAATATTGTTTTAGAAGATGTAACATTAATTGAAAGCGATAATAACAATCCAACTTTAACAAAAGCTGCAACTGAAGATGTTACACAGAAGGTTGTTGATAGCTATACATATTATCATTTTGTAGTTTATACTGATTTAGGTATTGCAGACTTTGTTGCTAAGTCTGACGATATATCTTATCCATATAATGAAAATGATTTAAATGATTGGTTTGAAAAAGTTTCAAATTTAGTTACTATAAAGAACCCACACTTTGAATCAAATAAAGATATTCAGCTTGCAGCTTCTTTAGAAAATGTATTAGATTATAATTACAATTTAATTTCAGTTGTAAGACCTGGTTTGATTGTACTTGATTCATCAGACAATACAAATGATGATTATAAAGTATTCTTAAAAGTTAAAGACGAATATTCATTTATTCCTGTTATACAATTTTTAAGATGCTTAAAAACATATTCAATAGACAAAAAGTCTAATGATGATTTAAAGTTATTCTTAAACAGATACTTTGATGTTTTTGTATAGTCTATAATATATCTTACTTATAATAAGTAGCTAAGTCCATATATCAATTGATGTATGGACTTTATTTTTATATCTTAGAGGTGTTAAAATGGCTAATTTGAATGAGTCTTTACGCAATATGAACTTTGAAAGTGCTGCTACAAGGGGTAGCACTGATGTAACTGTATCAGCATTTGGTAATAATGCGCTTAAAGGCATTTTAGAAGCCATATCACGCCAAAGTTCTATTATAACATCATTAGAAGATGAAGTTGAATCTCTAAGAGAGGCACAAAGTAAACAAAATAACGATAATCGTAAAGAAGATCGTAAAAATAATTTAGCATCTGATGCAGCAAATCGTAAATCTCGTGCTACTAATGCAGCCATGTATGGCGAGATTAAAAAAGGTAATGTCTTTAATAAGATGTTGCGCGAAGGTCTTATGTCTGCATTAGAAGGATTAACCGGCTTCTTAAAAGAAAATTTAAATAAAGCCCTTAAAACACAAACAGATCTAGCTGCTACAATGCGTAGAGCTAATTTAACACATGATCAGAAGAATCAAATTCAAAACCTTGCAATTTCTATGAAAGGCATTTTAGCTGAAGATTTTGCAAAGCTTAATATAAGCAATGAGCAAGCTAAAGACTATATAACCGATTTAATATCTGCTGGTAAAGATGTCACTAGGATGTCTAAAGAAGAACTTGCTGGTTATATGGCAATGCGCCGTAGAAATATGGATGCTGATAAAGCTTATGAGTTAGCAAAAGTATCATCTTATGATTCAATGAAGAATCTTGCTAATTCACTTGGTGATAATCAAATAGCAAAATCATTGGGCAATGTTTTATCATCATTAGATGCAAATCAGCGTGCTACATTTGGTGGTACTGATAAAGCTATTGCAACACTTACACCATTAGTTAAACAACTTGAAGCTCGTGCTGGTGGAGTACTAAACTCTGAAGAAGTGTCACAAATTGTTATGGCATATGCCACAAAACAAAATCCTGCATTACAAGCTAGTGGTAAACTACCACAAGGTATTGAAGCACTTGCTGCAGTAGGCGGAAATGCTGATAACATAGAAAAATTCTTTGATAATATTATAGCTTCATCAAGTTACGTTACATCTGCTGGTGACGTTTTATCTAACTTTGCAGCCCGTGCAAAAGAAGCAGAGGAAAATGGGCATAATATTAGAAAAGAATTATATACAGATAAGCAGATTGAAAAGGCTAATGAAACTAATACAGCTGAAGGTAAGTTACCAAATTTATTTGAAAATGTATTTAATAAAACTCTTGGTAAAGTCACAGGTCCATTAGCTAATACGCTTGATGAATGGTTTGGTGAAGGTGTAGATATTGCAAAAATAACAGGTACTGGATTTAAGATAGTTATTGGTTTATTAGGATCACTCGTAGCTGGTAAATTTTTAGGTGGATTTACTAGTAAAATAACAAGTTTAATAGGTGGTCTTGGTAATAAACTAGGTGGGCCGCTTGGTAAAATTGTAGGTTTACTTGGAGTTGGTGGTGGAATTGCCGGTGGAGATGGTCTTGAAGATTTATTAGATGTCGATGATATTGATGAACCTGATAAAAAGAAAAAAAAGAAAAAGAGTAAGAAAAAAGGTAAATCTAAAGCCGGCAAAGGTAAAGGTAAATTAGGCAAACTTTCAAAATTAGGAAAAGCTGGTTCCAAAATTGCAGGCGGTGCTGCAAAAGTTGGTGCTAAAGCAATTCCAGTTGCTGGTATCGCAATTGCTGCTGCAGATTCAGCTGTTGATTTATATGATGCATTTACATGGGAAGCCGAATCGCTTGCTGTAGAATCCTCATCTGCTGCTTTTAAGAAGATGGAAGAGGGTATAAATCAAAGTACAAAAAATGGTAAAGTCGCAGCTGCTACAGCTGGTGCCATTGGTACATTTGGTGGTATGGCCGCAGGTGCAGCTATTGGTTCAGCTGTTCCAATTGTTGGTACTGCAATTGGTGCTGTAGTTGGTTTAGGTGTCGGTGCTATTGCAAGTGCTATTGCTGATGGCAAAGAAGCATTAAATAATACTAGAATTCATATTGCTAATGTTGAAGACTTAGAAAAAAGCGCAAAAGAATTAGAAGATGCACTTAAAACTGAGAAAGACCCACTTAGAATAGAAGAACTTAATAAAGCTTTAGCACAAACAAGAAGCGATTTAAACTTTGCTAAAGATGCACAGATGCAAGATCTTGTTAATAAGTTTAATGACAAAAATGAAGGTTTTGCAAATAATGCTGAAGCAATGAGTCAAATCGGCAGTCTATTAAATAATTCTGATAAAGAGATCACAGCATTACAAGAACAACTAAAAGACTTAAAAAGCCGTGGCGGTACTGATCGTGAAATTGAGATGCTAAATTCACAAATAGAAGCAGCTCAAAAACAAAATATTGATTATCGTCAAGCTTTAACTGGATTAGCTGGTGGTGAATTTAAAATAAATGAAGGTGAGTCTTTAGAAGCTGCCATAAAGAGAATATCAGCTGATGTTAGAGGTGATGGTTGGTTTGATACAAGTGAAGCCGTTGAACTCGCAGCAGCTGAATCTCGTGATAAAGTAGATGCATTTTTGAAAAAACAAGCATTAGACTCATTGACAAATGGTGTAATGCATGAATCATTAGATGATTTAAAAATATCTAATGCTGATACTATTGAAAAATTTGTTAAAGCATCAAATCTTGGTGCTGGTATGTCAGAAGAAGCCCTTAAAGATTTAACAAAAGAAGTTATAAAAATGGCTAAGGGCGAAGATGAAGCTATTAAATGGGAGAAAGCCAGAGAAAATAAACCTGTTGATATAAATGTAAAACCAAATGCTCTTGGTGGTTTATATACTAGTCCAACAACTGCTTTAATTGGTGAAGATGGAAAAGAAGCTGTATTACCATTAGAAAAGCCAGGTCAGCTATTTAAAATACTTAATAAACTTACAACAAATGAAAGAGCAAATATATTAACTGCATTGCTTTCAGGTAGTTCAGCAGATAGTTTATCTAGTATGCTAATGAAGATTTCTGGTAGTACACAATCAACTACAGCTGGTTCACATTCTATAGCTAATATAGGTGGTTCAGTACCAGGTGATGATCCTGAAACTATTAAAAAGATTTTAAGTTTTGCAGGTCCATTTTCAGGGTTTGTATATAATCTTTTATTACATGGCAAGAGTGGTAAATATAAAAATGCATTTGAACAGCGTAAAAAATGGTATGATGAAGCATTACAAAATGCTGCAAATCAAGAAGGCCGTGATTTAATTCGTGGTACTTATGCAGAGCGAGCTCTTGCTTGGGGTGTTACACAGCTTGGTAAACCATATATTTTAAGAAGTTTAGGTAACATTGGATATGTATGCAATGAATTAACAGATGCAGCATTAAGAGCATCTGGATTTGATATGAAAGATTTTCATATTCATGGCGTTGGTGCTACATTTGATAAATTAAAGTCTGGTAAACGATCAAAACTTAAACGTGGTGATAGAAAAGGTGAGCTAGAAGAATTCCCAGATTTCAGAATACGTGATGATTTAACCTTTGATACAGCTACACCAGGAATGTTATTCTTCCAAGTTGCAAAAGGTAAAACAAATCCAGGTCATATTGGTCTTGTATATTATGGTCATCAAAAATTACATTCATCTGGCGGATCTGCTAATTATACAAAAGGCGGCTTTTTAGCAAATTGGCAAACACCTTGTAGAGGTGTTACTGTTACACCACCTAAATCAGGTGAGCAATACATAATTGGCGAACTTCCAGGATTATTCGCACAAGCTAATGGTGAATTTAAATTACCAGAAGGTGCAAAATTTGGTCCAGGTTATAACTCTAATACAGCTGCTGAAGCTGAATCTGCTAAGCTATCTGCTTTAGTAGATGAAAGCATATTTACAAATAGTGCAAGTTTGCATGATTTTATATCACAATTTATTGGTACAGACTATCAAAATCTACAAGCAAGTAGTATATACTCTGAACTTGTAGCAGATTATGAGTCTGCTATTGCTGATATTGCAGCTTCATCATCTTTAGAAGCAAAACGTAATGCAATTGAATTTAGTAAATCTGCATTAAGCTTACTTGGTAATAAACGAACTTCACCTGAAATACTTGAAGCACTTAGTACAATGATTAAATATTTACGTGATATTGCATTGTCACCTGCAAATAAAAAAGCAATAACACCAGTATCACGTCCAGTTAATGCTTCATTTGCATAGTTAATAATTATTTATAATATATTAGGAAATTCTTATGGCTGATACAATTGGTAATACTGAATTGAAACAATTTAGCTATAGATTATGCTTAGGTGTCAAAGATACAACTGTGTATTTTTTTGACAAATTAGTTAAAAAAGCGAAATATAATAAAAGTACTAATTCAGAAAATAATAATGATAATCAAGATTCATCTGATAGTGTTGATGCTGTACAGCCATTAGAATTTACAAAAGAGCTATATGATGAAGCTTTAGCATTGCCTGAAGCAAAATCAGTTCAACTTGAATATTCTAATGATGCAACACTATATCAGTATGGTAAATTTAAAGGCGGTAAAACATATAAAAATTTTACAGGTGAAATTGATCAAAAATCAGCATCATCTGCTTATGGCTGGATTCAATTAGTAAACTTTACTGATGAATATTTTATATTTACATCTGCTGGATCTGTATATATTATAGCGTGTAAAGATTTTAGTCCAGAACCTGTTGTACTGGATTTCATGCCACTATATGAAAAATTAAAAATGTGGGATGATAGTACAACTGAAAAATATAAAGATCCTGTAGTATATTCTGTTACAGATAAACAGCTTAATAAAGACACTGGTAAATACAGAATATATAATTTTGTAAATGAATCTTCAAAAATAAACGAAGAGAATGAAAAAGAGATCGATAAAAGTAAACCAGCAGAAATTAAAAATGGCAGCTTTTATTATCATGTGCCTGGACAAATTTCAAACTCAAATATAGAAGTAAATAAAGATAATAAAAGTAAAATTTCTGCTTACAATGATATACAGGCAATGATCTATGATATGCCTAATAATGATCCAACTTATGGTAATTCTATTAGTCAATTATTATGTTATCAACAACCAGAAAGTATATCATATAATGCAGAAGCCAGCTATGAAGCTGTAAATACTCGTGGTACACAACAACCATTTCAATTATATTCAAATGCAAATGCAATATCTTTATCATTTGTTTTAAAATGGCATAATGATGAAGTTAAAACATTTAGTACAGGTGTTGAAGGTCCTACAACAAGTAGTAGTACTTCATTGTCATTACAGACAATTGCTGATATAGCTGAAAACTTTACACGACCATGGGAACGTGGAAATTCTATTTCACCAAAATTAGTAAAAGTAATATTACCAGGTATATCTGAAATTGGTTATATGACATCTGCACAGATTACGTATAATGGTGACATGACAGGTGATCTTACTAATGCTGATACAAAACTTGATGGTTTAAATTCATCTTGGCAGGGTGCATATTTGCGCAGTGATGGCTTAGGTGATCATCAATATGCAACTAATTATTATTATACACAATTAGAAATTACATTTACTTTATTAATTGTAAAAGATATTAAATTAATGGCTGAAACTGATAGTAAAGCTACGTGGTCAATTGTTGCTGATAATAAAGATATGTCATATGACTCCGATGATAACTCCGCGTGGGAACGTGTACGCAAAGAAGCAGAAGAAAATCGCAAAAAATCATCAGAACAAAAACAAGAGGCTACAACAAATGATGATGTTAAACAAGAATTATGGACTGAGGTAGATTATTTAACAGAAGAAGAAAAGTCATGGTCTTCATCAGAATCTGATACATCTTCAGCAGAGGGCGAATAGTATGTTAAAATATAATCAAAATTCAAGATACTATAATTCAGATAATGAAAATAATATACCACAAAATAATTTTACAACAAATAATTATCAATATGATACTATTACAGTTTTAGCAAATGAAGACCATCGATTAGACTTAGTTTCATATAGAGTGTATGGTACACCAGTTCATTGGTGGTTAATTGCAAGATTTAATAGTATAATTAATCCAACTGATATTTCAGTTGGAGATAAATTAAAGATTCCTAGACTTTAAATGGTATTTATATGCAGTTATATCCTGAATATAAAGATTATAATGTTGTAGAAGTAAAATTCTTAGACTATGTTATTTCAAATATAAATAAGCAAGGTACTTTACCAGGTAGAAAAATCGATAATGTACAACTACAGTCAATTAGTATAAAAGGCCCTGTTATTGGCGGCGGTGATCAACCAGTTGCACAAAATGGTGCAGAAGCTGTAGCAGCAAATACAAAACAAGTTGGCGCTAGTGGCAGCATTGTTGTAGCTGATTATAAACACATGCTATTTAATGTATTAGCTGATAATTTAGATAAAGTAATAAAAGATCCATCAAGCGCCAAATTAACACCAGCGATATTAGTTAGGATTTCATGTTATACTGGAACAACTGAATATAAAGGACATATACTTAGTTGGAATATGTCCTATTCTGGTACAATGGCGACTATTACAATTAATTGGAGTGTTATTGCACCAGATAGTATACCTCCAGCTAAAGTTAGTCCAGGAACATATAAAACACCATCAGGCTGTGTTAAAGGATTACAAAATCAAGCTCAAGCTGAATATCCAGTTGTATTTGTTGATGAAGGTAAAGAGTGCACTGATTTAGATAGCAAGATACAATTCAACGGTAGTTTTTATTATGATCCAGATAAGCTAAGCTCCACTGGTAATTATCTTGTTAGTGCATATTCAGAAATGGCTAGAAATGCAACCACAAAATCTGGTGATCCACTTGGCTATCGTGTAGAAGATGGTAAATTTATAATTTATAATGCAAACCCACAAAAATCAACTGCACTAAAATCACCAGATACTGAGACTGAAGGTTTTGTATTTGTACAAAATGGAAAATGGTTACCATACCAAAAACGTAGCGACGGTAAAATTGTTATTCCATTATCTAGTTTTTCTACAGAATTTACAAATTTAAATATTGCACTAATGGGTAATGTTCGTGGTGGTTTAAATGGTCATTACTCAATGTATACAAATGGCTATTCGAAGCAAACTGGTGATGCTAAACAGGCAGCGGCCTCAAATACGGGTGAAGCTGGACAGAGTGATCCAGTTACAGTAAAAGTTGAATGCTATAATGTAATGTGTTTTTCTATAAATAATATAGAACAAAAGATTGCATTAGAATGCTATGACGAATCTGGTTTACCAATTCAAACATTATGTGTTAATGCAGTTGTACGTTCAGTTGAATATGAATGCTCAGGTGCTGTAGTAAAAGCTAGTATTGAATGTACTAATGTATTTAATACAGATGAATCAACTATATCTGTTGATGGCGCATATAATGATAAACAATCGGATGATAATATGAGTAGTGCTTCAGATAATGCAACATCTTCGTCAGGCACCAGTTCATCAGACGCTAGTTCATCTTCACAGCAAAGTTCAAATAGTACACCAGTTGATTATAAAAAGTATTTATGCTCTGAAGATAATAAAATTACATCATTATCATTAGATCGAACAGAAATATTATTGAATAGTGGTGAATTTGATAAACATGTTAATGAATTTCTTAAAGGCTATGGATCTACAAATGGTGCAAATCGATATATACCATTTAACTTTGTAAATAATTTAATTGGATCTGGTAATTACGGTTTATTAGCACTTTTAATTGCAGTTGCAAACTATGGTGTATCAGGTGCTCCAGCAAATTGGTCTTTAGATGCTGTAAACTTAGATCCAGACTATAAAAAGAAAAAGCCATTCTGTGCAAGCAACACAGGTAAAGCACCATTTGATTATACAAAAGGTGGTTTAGGAATTGCACATTGGGATAGCGGAAACTTAGATGATATTTATACAACAATTGGATTTGATCCATCAGAAGTTGCCACATCTGAACAAAAAGATCATTTTAAATCATTACTTGTTACAGACAATAGCATAACTAGTTGGAAACCAATTAAGTTTGCTAAAATTGATAGGATAGCACCTGTATTTTCTAAAAAGCACCCAGACATAAGATTGTTTGATAAAGGATTAAAACAAGATAGTGCTTGGTTAGCATGGGCTAAAAAAGTAGTTTATTATAGAGATGATGATGACGATTATATTTATAATAAATATCTTTTTAGATTATGGGTGCAGAAGTTTTGGGTACCAACTGTAAATAGTCTTAAAAAGAAGCAATCTACGGCAGCACATAAAATTGGTATACAAGACGCTGTTAGAATCGCTAGAGCTGGTAATTCAGCAACAGGTTTAATATATTCGTCTTCAGGTAAAAACGTACAACAACAATATCAAATTTATTATAATGATAAAGAACGTTATATGCGACAAAAGGCATTCTGTAGAAGATGTGCTGATATTATAGGATATTGTACATAATATTCATTATTTTTGGAGCTTGTATTAATGATTAATTCATCAGATAAGTTTACAATACCAAATAATTCATTATCAGTATACATTGGGCGTATATGCGAAGACGTTGGCGATAAATTTGCTGAAGATGGTAATTTATGGGTTGATATATATGATGTTGCAGGCACAGAAGGTAAACCTGATCATGGTGAAGAAGGTACAACACAGCTTAAAGCAAAAGCATCATGGACACTTAGAGCTGCTTATATAGCATGGAAAAATCCACCAAAGATTACATTCAAGGGTAGTGCTAAATTAAAAGGCAAAATTTCAATGCCGAACGCACAACTTAGTAATGTAACATTAGCAGGTGGGCCGCCTTTAATGGGAACAACTGTAACAATCCCAGCATTACCTGGAGTGTCAACAACACCATTTACAATTTCAGCTGCAACAGGAATGGCAAAAATAGAACAAGCTATTGGTGCCGAAATTGATATGGCTACTGAAGGTGATAATCTCGATATTGAGTTAACTTCACAAAAAGCCGCACAACTTCCTTGGTGTGTAAAATCAGATGGTGCTTCTGAAGGTGATGAAGTTGATGAAGAAGAATTATTTATAAAAGCTGGTGATTTAGCACTTTGTATAGCAACTGGTAATGATGTACAAAATTTATATGTAGTGGACATTTTAAGATGAAAACTTTTATCGGAAATTATAATGAAAAGAATTTTGTTTACGCAAATGATATAGAATCAATTCGTGCACAACTAATTTCAATATTAAATACACCATTTGGATCTAGATTTTATTATCCAACGTATGGAAGCAATTTAAATAAATTCCGATTTAGTATATTAAACTATTTTACAATAAATATGATTGGTCAGGAAATTAAGAATGCTATAGCATTGCTTGGTGGTGTTACATTGTCAAATATATCATATTATGTAACAAATAATCAGTTATATTTTAATATAGTACTTAATAGACAGTCTGAAAAAATTTCATTAAATTTAAAAATTTCAGATGGTATTGCATCTTAATTTAGTTATTAAAACTTATAAAGCCCAATACATAATGTATATTATTGTATTGGGTTTATTTTTTATGCCCATATAAATAAAATTTATATCTGTTAACTATCCATTCTTTATATAGTTATATAATGTAGGCCTATTAAGTATATAATAAATAGTGAGGTTATTAAATGGCTTCTAGATTTTTAGGTAGAGACTATTCAACTTTACGTGAAGAAATTATACAATTTTTAAGAACACGATTACCACAAGATTGGGATTACACTAATTTAGCCGACCCAGTTGTTATATATGCCGAAACATTAGCGCGAATTGGTGATCAGCTTCATTATACAATCGATGAAATAAGACGTGAATGTGATATTTCAACAGCACAGCGAGCATCATCAATATATTCTTATGCTCTACGTGAAGGTTATAATCTTATGTTACCAAATTCATCATTTGGTACATTAACTATTACAGCAAATAAAGACTTTGAAACTGGTGGAAAAGTACAATTACAAATAAATAAATTTGATGAAATTAAAGTAAAATCTACTGGTGATGTTTTATATGCTGCAAAAAGTATTGATTCAATATTACAAGAACCATTAGATAATGAATATGTTGAAACTATTCGTAATTATATAAATGAATCAAACTTTGATGATCAAAATACACATGATGATTTAGAGAATAATAGAGACATTTATTCTAGGTATGCTAATACTATTTATAATAGATCAGTACATTTACCGGTAGTATTAGGTAAAAAGGCAGATTTTCAATTTACATATAATGACATTAACCAAGATTCAACAGTAACATTGCCTGATGCAATGATTGATCGTAGATTATTTAGACTTATACATCATATAGCAAGTGAAAATACTGATGAAGAGTTGCGGTACGTTGTAGATGTAATTAGTACTGGTTATAGTGAAAAGTCATATTCATTAACACCAAAATTTATTGGAAATTCACTTGTATTAAATATTGAATTTCCAACAGACTACAGTGTTTTATTTAAGCCATCAGATACATTTACATTTGAATACATTCAAGTTATGAATAATGTTATAGAACCAACTGATGAAAATACTGAGTCTATTGATTTATCAAATTATATTACAAAAGCTGTAGCAGTAGATGACATTGATATTAAAACTTCGTATAAAGTTGATTTAGGAAATGGTATTAAGGGTTATAGAGATTATGAAGATCCAGTTGTAACTCGTGAGCAATATAAAAAGTATCTGCATGATTATTCAGCTTTACTAACAAAGGATAATTATTCAACATATATTAAATCTGCATATTCATCTTATTGTACTGTATTTGATCATGGTGATAACTATAAAGATATATTACCTTATGGCACACAGCTAATGCCAAGAGTAATTTATATTTCCACTGATGATAATTTCTCAGCAAGAAAACAGATGTGGGAAGATTTAAAAGAACGTTCATCACGATCAGATTGCATTGTAATGGTTCCTTATGGAAAAGACCCATATACAATCGTTGTTAAAGCTGATTGTTATCTACTTGGTGTTTCAGCATCTGAGGTAGCAACAAAGATACAATCAGAATTAATTAATTATTATGGTTCAACAATTGGTGAGCGAAAACCTGAAATTTCTGTAATAAATTATTTAGTACATAAAGCTTCAGATCATGTAATTCGCATGGAAAGCTGTTTAGTACGTGATACAACTTTTGGCACAATTGATACAACATTTGCTAATACTGCAACACTTACAAATGATGAAATTGATCACTTATATGCTGCGTTAGAAGATGGTGATAATAATTTAAATTATTCATACACGGTTGATCGTGTTGACAGCGATGGAAATAAGTATAGTGATACTGTATATCCATTACGTGATGAATTCACTGGTACTAATGGAACAGTTTATTACTATAATAAATATCCAAAGTTTGATTATGATGAGAAATATAGAAATGAATCTAAATCAGACAATTATAATTATCCAAAAATATATCATTTAATAAGTTATAATAATGATGATCCTGATTCATCAAACGAAGATCCAATTACTAGCTACGATACATTAGTTCAGTATCAAGATAATTATGGTGAATTAGACAGAAAAGAATTCGATTTAAAAGACGAAAATTTATTTAAAATTAATAGTGATTATATTAATAACAAACATAATTACCAATACTGTTATTGGTTAAATAATGGACAAATTGAGTCTGGTTTAGTTGAGAATGACTCTATTAAAGATCATTATATTGGTGTACCACCTCATTTAACTCATGAATTTTATATATCATCTAATAGTAAAATTTATGAAAATGATTTAGTTACTATAAAGTTAGTAGCTACAAAAGATATACCAATTCAATCAATATCTGGTTATAGATTACATTGCACATATTCTTATGAAGTACAGACTAGAGAAGATGCATCTGATAAATTTGAAACTGATTATAGTAAACCTGAAAATTACGGCACAAAAACAGGATATATAAATTATGCATCATATGATGAGTCAACTGGTCAATTTAAAACCGATGCTATAGATAAAAATTTATATAAAGATGAATTTTTATTTAATAATGACGGATCAGCCGCTAATGATACTATATATAAATATGACGAGCTTGCATCCACACCGATAGATGATAATACACGTATAGTGATAACACTTTCAAACGTGACTGATGGTATATTAACACCAAAATGCTATATAAAACCATATTATATCAAACATCACTTTATGATTCCAGTTTTAAATAATGTAGTTGTGTTAGTTAAGGCAATATCAAAATAGCATAAATAATATCCCGACATCATTTATATGATTATCGGGATATTGTTTTATATATCAAATTGTAATGGACCAATTTATTCTATATAGCATCTATAAATTATAGTGAGATTAATTATGAAATTATTACCAGATTATATAATTGAATATATGCCAGACGTGGAAGATGCTGTAGAAGAGTTACGATTATCAGTTATAGATCATGCTTACGAGCTGATACAAAGTCTGGATATAGATGAATTAACAGCAGATAATATTAGAGAAAAACTTGCACTTTGGGATATTAAGACTGAGAATATGTCTAATGAATGGTTACCAAATGGTAGATTTTACCGAATATATGCTGCAATTAATCATCACCGTACACGATTAAATACATTAAAAGCAATAGCAAAATCAGGTGGCCAATTTGAGGGTTTATGGTCGAATGAATTTAAATATAAACCAGCATATAAATACAGATTTATACAAATAAAAAGACATTATGAAGAAGGCTCTGAATTAGACGGTTATTTCTATATAAGTGGCAATACACATAGATCTATTGATGGTAAAATTCTAAGTTCAGCTAAAACAGCTTTAATGAATGATATTATCATGAATCAAAGTTTGCCAGCTGGTTATACTTACTTATATATACCATGGCCGCGTCCAACATACCCAGATGAATCAAATTATTTTTATCAAGTACATATGCTTGATTATGATAGAATTGTATATGAAAAAGACTGTGATCATCGTTGGACTTCACTAAGTAATCTTGGTGAAGATTATAAAAATGTATATTACTGTCCAGAGAATTCTGCAAATAATCAATTTTGCAAAATTACAGATACTGCTATTAAGTATGGCAGTGATAAAGATAATTGTGAATCAAGCTTTGATATATTAACTAATGACAGCGATCGAGAATATTTCAATATAGACAGCAGCTATGTACCGGCATCTACATATTACGATTGGTCATCAGGTTCAAATACACCATGGCATACACCATATTGGTTTGATTATCATTATATGAACGATATGCGTCATTCATATAAGAAGAATAGATGGCCAGTAAACGAGTCTGGTTTATACTATGCGTATGACAAATATGGTGAACGTTATATAGAAGACCCAGAATATTCTGTAGATTATGTACTTAATGATAATTGTACAGAGCTTGCTAGTACTAAATCAGTTTTCCCAAGTAAATGCAACATGCACACACGCTATGTATTTACGCCGCCTAATAGAAAAGCAGCTAATACTGGTATAGTAGGCACATATGATGAGTATCAAATTATTATAAAAGATATTCCAACTGATAAAGATAAATTTATAGCAAAAGCAGCTGAACTTACTGGATTTTCAGAAAAAGTTATTGCAGATAAACTTTCAAATTTAGAAAACTCTACTGAAGATAATCCAATTGAAGTTGCACTAAAATCATATATTGATGAGACAACTGCCGACAACATTATTAGTGAACTTTCTAGCTATGTTGAATTAATTAAACATCCAATGTTTAATGATGATAGTGATGAGCTAGCTAGATTTAGTGATACTTATACACAAGATGAGCTTTATCATACAAATGATTCTGTTGATGATCCAAATGATATTAAACATATAAAATACTTTGCACCATATAGACATGATGTTTTATTAAAACGTGAATTACATAATAGACTATTCTTGAATCATTTTAAACAGTATAAACCGTTTTGGAATGAAAAAGCACCATTTGTTGATATGTTGCAACGCGAACGATCACATGAACTTGAACCAGCTGATAATAAAAATCAACAAAATTCATTATATAATCAATTTTATTTGAAACAAAGCGAGAATAGAATTCAGCTTGATGGTGATATAATTGAACAACGTAAAGAATATGCAAATGGAATTGTTAGAGATAATAAACCACCAGTATCAGAAGTAACATTTACATCATATGATAGACCAACAAGATCACATTTAGATAAAATTTATATTGGTTATTTAAAAAGTGATACAAATCTTGCAAAAGGTATTATTGATTCACAAGGTGAAAATAAAATATTTCATAATGACTTTTTAGAAAACACAATATATTATTATGATGAACAAACACCAATTAAGTATGATCCAACTGTATACTATACATTAGCATCACTTGGATATAATAGTGATGCAAATCAGTATATTGATGAACAGTCACTTGATTATGAATCAAGTAAGTACTTAAAGCTATTTTTATATGGAAATCCAGCTACTGGTGGGCTTTATTTAAATAAAGGGTCCGGTGTTATTACACCACATAATGCATATAATTATGTTTCATATAAAGCATCTAATGTACATAAATTATGGTTTAATGCTAATCATATAAATACATCATTAGGTAATGAAAATACATTATATAATCAAATTGGCACTACTGATTTATATCATTACACAGAGAACTCTATTAATTTAGAATATCATATTATTGGTCTTTATGATCAAACTGGAAACAAGATTGAATTTGATTTATCGCACATCAATATGTACTGTGTAATATTTAATTATAAATATAAGTTAAAGTTTGAAATTGATGGTGCTATTGATAATATAAATGCCGCTTATGTGCTATTTACTGTTCAAAGAATACCTGGTGTAATGAATGTAATAGAAGTAGCTGATACCATTGAAACAAATATGAATGTAAATCACAGCGGTACAACTGTAGCGATGATTTCTGGTAAAGTTAATGGCATTGCAAAAGAAAATTAAATTTCATATATAAATATATATTGGAGTAGATTATGCAATTTCAAAGCTCTTTTATAACACAGGCTGGTAGTAATTTATTTGCTTCAGCAACATCTAGTACAAATGGTGATCCATCCACTCCAATAGTATGGATGTATGCAAGAACATATAATTTAGACACTAGTGGATATTCGCCAGATGCTATGCGTGCTTTAGATGCATCGGCGCTAACAAATGGTAGTGGTAATAAACAAACATCAATTGGTAATGTAACTTCCGCTGTACCAGCTACAGCAACTGATAGTTCATCAGGTGTATCTGTACAAATACCAGCCGTTAGACTTACATGTGAATTGTCAAATACAAATACATATTATGGTTTAGCTAGAAATTTAGCTGTTTTTGCTAAATTAAATGGGCAACCTGATACTAGTGCTGTTCTTGCTGCAATTGCTAGAGTTGACACAGGCTATCACGTTGATGATATTCCTAAAAAATCTGATGGTGATTTTAGTGCTACAATTGATTTTATATTAGTTGTAAAAGACTCGCAAATAAATACAATTCAAGCACCTACTAGTTATTATGCGTCAGCACAAACTGTTCAAGCTTTAGCTGATCGTGTAGTAACAACACATCTTGCTAATAATACTACAACAGGTGAAGATCAGAACATTTATGGCATAAAAACGTTCAAGAATAACACAAAGCATACAGGCGATATATTACCAACTGTAAATAATACATATAGTCTTGGTAATACAACACTTGGATGGAAAAATATTTATGCTGCTGGTAATAATAGTCACTATATATGTATAGGATATGACAGTAACTTAAATACGAATTCTAAATTGTCTATATCACCAGATCAAAATGGTTTTGGTCAACTCGGCACATCTGATAAGCATTGGTCTAAAATATATGCTGAAAATTATTACGTTGGTAACACAACTCTAAGCTCATATATAGCCGGTACGACAGTTACTAATGCTACAACTGCTACTAATTTATCGGTAGCACCAACAGTAACATTTTCAAATGCTACTAGTTCATTAGCAGGATCAACTTTATCATTAACTATTGGAGATTCATCAATTAGTACAACGATAGGCACTGTAAGAAGCGCGATTAAAGCCACATTAGATGGTGGTGGTAATACAATAACATCTTATTATTGTACATTATCTACAAATCAAACTATCTCAGGTAATAAGACATTTAGTGGAACTAATACATTTAGTGGAACTAATACATTTAGTGGAACTAATACTTTTAGTGGTTTTTATAGCTGTAAAGTAAAATACATTATGTCTGACAGTGGCTTTGGTACTAACACTAACGTTACATTATACTCAAACTTATTGCCAGCGAATGATACTGGCCTTACGCCTTCATTAGGAAGTTCAAGTAAGAAATTTCATGATATTTATGCATATAATTTACATGGTGTAATCCCAACTATAAATAGTAAATCAGATATTCCGCTTGGCAGTATTGTGTTGCTTAAGATTGGATTTGAGGTAAAAGTTGGTGAAGACGTATGTAATCTTACAAATAATGGTAAGTGGTTCATTAGAACAGATTCTTCTAGGCAAGCTGACACTTTGTATTTAGGAAGTGTTGAACCGGATAGTTCTTATAGTGAAGCTGTTTCAAAAAATGGTTACTATTTTAGAGTTATATCTCATGCTAAAGCCGATTATCCATTTTTAGCTATTAGAATAAATTAAAATTATAATAATAGTATTACTATTATTATGTGTATTCATTAAATTTAAACTATTCATTAAAATATAATACAATGACACAACCTGTAACAGGTTTAATAAAAGCATAAAATAATAAATAATTTAATATAATAAAACCCAGCTTAGGCTGGGTTAATTTGTATATCAATACTAATACGATTAGTAGCAATTAATCTCTACAAGGGAGTATTAAATATGTCAGTGAATCAACATGATGATTACGAAAAATTAGCAAAACTTTTATACCCTTCAATAGAAGCTTCTGGAAATGTCTACTATGGACAAACTAGAAAGCTTACATTAGATGAAGTACTAAAAAGAAATAGTCTTGGTTTTGATTCTCATATAGAGTCATTTTATAATGACAATGGCTATTACGATAGCTATTTTTGCTGGCGTCTTGGATCTCTTCATGGGTCTATACTTGTAGATCAATTTGTAGACAGTATAACAGTTAATAACTTCAGCGTTGATTTTATTAAAAGAATCTTGTATGCTGATAGTGAAGAGATCATATATGATAATAATTTAATATATGCACAGCATTGGGAGGATAGTAACACTTTACATACTAGTACAATACCAATATTTGGTACTATATTTGCTAAATATCGTTTAGATAAACATAGTACTACAATTACTAATGAATTAAATAGCGGCTCATATGACTCTTATGAATTTGATGTAGAACCAGTCCTTGATGGCATTTATGTTACTGATGATTTTAATCCTGTAAATTCTATAGATGATAATATATCAGAGCGGCACTTTTATATCTCAAAAGAGAATGGCATTGATTATTTATATATTCAAATTCTTACAAGCAAAGATACTAGTAAAATTTTAACATTTACAGCCCTTAAAGATTCTGAAATTTCATTAAGTATGGGGCAGCCATCTGATGGTTTTAGGGTTGTTGAATATAGAATTTCACAAGGTGGTGTATTTCCAGATACTTGGGAAACTTATCATTATGACTGGATGGCGACAGCAGCACCAACTGGCCCTATTTCTCTTAGTAGCGGTCAACGTATTCAGTTTAGAAGTGATATTGAAAACGCAGTACTTTTTAATAATACAGAATATTGTTTAAAGTTTGTTATAAATAGTGGTAAAGTATTTGTATCTGGTAGTTGTATGTCAATGTGCCATCCAGATATAGATGAGTCTACAATTACTAGCCTTGAGAACTATGCATTATATGGCTTATTTTCAGGTGTAGAAAATATGTATGGCACACCAATGCTTCCTAATATTAGGAAACTTGGTATTGGCTGTTATAATTCTATGTTTAGTAATTGCACGTCACTCACTGTTGCACCAAAGTTAAAATCATCAGTTACTTATGATACTGATCATATAGACAATAGTTACTGCTACTCAAACATGTTTAATGGGTGTATAAGTCTAGTTTCACCACCTAAAATGATGGGCTATGATAGTACTGATCAAAATTATCATTCTGGTATTGGTACATGTCATAATATGTTTGTTGGTTGTAAAAATTTAAAGTCTTCACCAGTGATACGTTATAAGACTTTAGACTCTTATAGTTGCTATCAAATGTTTAGTGGTTGCTCATCATTAAAAATTATTCAATGTGGGGCTAAATATATTCAAAATAGTGCAACTACATTATGGGTAAATAATGTACCTAGTAAAGGTACTTTTATAAAATCATCTGCTAATTATTATTCTAATGTTAATGGTATACCAACTGGATGGACTAGTATTACTAAAGATGATGAATATTTTGCAGTTCATAAAGATCCGGAAGTTGGATTTAGAATAGACAAGCATATACCAAACGGTAACTATAAAAATGACTACTTAGTTACATCGGGTACAGATTCTGAGACGAACGGTAGAGGATATATCGATAGTCATAGTAATACACTTGGAAATATGGAGCGTTCATTTGATGAGAATGGTACCCATAAAATGAACACATATAACTCAGATGGCTCATTTAACCAAGAGATTTGGGGTTACAAATCATTTAATAGTCCTGTAAAATTTAGAAATGGTATTTATGGAGAGACAGCTCAACTAATAGCATCTACAGCACCACATTGTACAGAGTTATCAGGATTTACTGGCTATGGCGGTGGCAGTTTACCTATAATTAAAGAATATCGTACAGAGCTTAAAGGTAATGAGTATAATGATAGCAATACTTTTATTAGTATTGCGAGTTTATTTACAGATAAAATACGTAATGTAGCAAATATGCCTGGCAATACTGGTGATAAACCAAATGAACCATGCTATTTGATACAGTCTAGTATATGTGCATGTGATAATTATAGTGTTAGCAGTGATTCCTACTCAAAAATAATATCAAATCCTGATACATTCACTGCAGACGATTTCAGTAATATTGCGTGTGTTTGCGTTAAAAACAGATCAGACTACACAATACAGCATAATTCACATTGGAACACATATACATATACTAAAGCTGTAGAATACTCTATAGCTTTAGGCGCAAATGAAGCTAGCATTATTGTAACTGATGCACCTGTTAGAAGAAGCAATATTGTACTTACAAGTCATAATACATTTATTGATGGATCACTACGATATGCTTTTAATCCAATTAACTATAATATTAGCCGGCAAGTATATAATTGTAATATACTACCTAGACCAGCATCATTAAAAGGAATTTACTTTACTGTTGCAACAAGTAGCTCAATATCAGATTATAGATTATATGGTTTAGAAGCAAAATGCTCGTATGGTAAATATCTTATATTTTTTGCAAATATAGAATCATCTGGTGGTGCGCATAGAGATGCATCATGTATGTTTACATTGAAGTACAGTGCTCTACAAGATCTTGCAGCTTTAGAGCCACTAACTTTAAGTAATGATAAATATATAGTAAATATACCAGCTAGCAATAATTATATTTATTCAAATAATTCATATGGTCCAGTAGCAAATTCAGAGTGTACATACCTCGAATGCGGTGACGATGTATATCCAATAATTAATAAAAAGATAGCAAGTACACCATTTGGTACAACAGCTAATTACAATAGTACTTTAGTTAAATTTGGTGAATTTCAAAGTAGTGATTATCAAGCTTTTAGATCACAAATTGGTTTATTCTTTATATTTGAAAATATAAGTTTCTTTGTTCCTGAAACCGCAACTTGGACAAAAAATGGCTTAATTTTTGAGTCTGATACTTATTATTCTACTAATACTGGATTTAGTGAATTATCTACCGCTATGTTACAAAAGCACTGTGCTACAATAATAATTGATGCTTATGACTCATCATCTGCTAAATATGGTGCTATTAAATATAGAACATATATTGGTAAAATGATTTTTGATATCTACTGTTATAAAAAATCAAATCAATTTTTTAATTTCAGTGCAAGAATAATAAATTCAAATCTTACTAATACACAGATGATGACATCATCTGTATCAGATATATATCTTTATGACAGCTCACAAAATACTATTTCATCAGTATATACTTTAACAACATTTAATGGTAATGATAAGCCATATTATACAAATCAATGCGGAAATGGTATTATTACAGCACAATATGATACAGATACTATTGTAAGAAATGCAACTATAAAGATTATGGTTGGAAATTATTATTCAGATGCAATGTATTTTGCAAATTCATGGTACCCAGTTAAATAATATAGGTAAGTCTATGGCAATATATACTAATTATGGCAGATTCTTAAAGGCTAAGTACTTTAAAGAAAATCTTGAGAATAATAATGATACATATATGGTACTTGGTATGGGTGATCCAGATTGGGATAGCAACAGATTAAGTTTACCAATTGCACCATATAATAGTTCAATAACAAACAGAAGTGGTTTATTACCAGATTTTACAGATTCAGCAGAAAAGAATCAGTTTTTTGATAATAGATTAGCAATGTATTTTTTAGCAAAATCTGGCTTTGTTAAAAATCCACTTAATAAATATAATACAATACTTCCAAAGTTTCCATGTTTATGGAAATATGATGAAACTCCAGATGAACCTGGAATATTATTTGTTGGCGGTACACCTAAAATTTCTAACAAAGACGACTATTATAAGTATTATATTAAAAAAGACGGAAATGATTATAAGCTATGTAATATAGACACCACTGATGAAGAAATTATTAACTATAATAGTATAAATGATGATGTTTCACGTGAATATTTTGCTGAATTATATTTACGTGGAATGGCTATTGAAAATGATTGGATTACAACGCCAGGTTTATTAGGTGCAATAAAATGTAAAATTGAATTTGTAAAAGATATTGGTGCTTCTGAAACAAATTATACAGGTGGTATAAGACAATTTTATTATGGTGATCGTTATTGGGAAGTTGTGCCGGATGCTGATTTAGCATACTATAATGAATTTGAAAAAGAACATGGACTTGATTCAGAATCTCAATTAAAAGATAAAGTTAATTTTAATTATCCAACACATTTATTAATTAGTACACTTGTTAATCCAGGCTATTTAATGCAAGATTTGAATTTTGATCAGCATTTATGTGCAAGACAAATTGCAATTTGTACATCTCCAAAAGTGGCTGAACCTTTAACATACTATAGAGCTGGCGATTACATATTTAACTTTGGACAATATATTGTTGAAAAATCTGGTGATTCAATTAGTTATAAAATACCTAATACCACTAATGTATATAATCCAATTCCATTTACTGAAAGTGTTAGTTTACCTGAAAATAAAATCTTAGATTTTACATTACCATATAAATTTAATGATGCTGGAACTATTTTATATCCAACAGAAGCAGACCTTTCAACAAGTGCTGCAAGAAAATTCAATTTTATTCTACATGACTATATATTAGGTAATAGGCGAGATGCACATTCAGCTGATCGAATTGGCTATGTTATAGGATTTTAATTACATTATATATTATATACTCACTTAAGATTTAAGGATGTCATATGTATATCAAATATGTATGACATTTTTATTTTGGAGTTTAGTATGGATCGTTATAATTTATTAAATAGTAGACAAAAGCAGATTCTTGATAGAGTTTATGAATATCTTGGATTTAATGAAATTATATCTTTTGAAGAATATATAAAGTATTTTTTCTTAGATGTAAAATATGGCACAAATTTTGATCATATGTTAAATAGGAACTTTGATCATATAGTTTCATCTTTTGTAAAAGACTATCCTGAATATAAAGGATTTAAATGCTATTGGTTAACTGAGAAGAATGCACTTGATCATATGAAAACTGGTGAAAAAGAAGACTTTGATCCAAAAGGTCTACTTAGATTTTATGTGAAAAAAGCTTATCATAAGCTTAGTGCTACAAAGATTCAATACTATATTAAATAGGACACTAAATGATGAGTAACCATGTAATTAGTCATGGTAAAACCATGTTTGACATTTTTAATATGATTAATCCAAATTGTTATCAAGCACTTGCAATGCAGGCAATTATTGAGAACAAAAAAGATGAGGCACTTCAATTTTGTAATGAACTTTCTATTGCTTTTAACTATTATAAATGGGATTCTACTGGCAAACAAAATAGCTATACTGATGGTTTAATTTGTGATTCGAATCTTGAAAAATGGCAAAAATTAGCTCTTATTAGAATTATTTCAAATAATGTAGAACAGTGCAAAGCTATTATTTTAGATGAACTTGAATCTGAAAAATTAGCTACTGAACAGCGACATGAATTTGCAAAGCAACATCGTGATAGTAAAAATATAGCTTTAGATAATTTAAGTCAACTTTTTGGATTTAATTCTTTTGTTAATTTATAAATAAAGTGAAATAAATAATGGCTGCAAAAGTTATATATTATTATGGAACTGTTAATAGTAGTAAAACCATGATGCTTCTTGCTATTGGTCACAACTATGAAT